>Ga0209033_1000365_pt1 | contig 25807 bp, 38 predicted proteins | sample LauGreFa1BDMLBDN_2_FD_188218 | JGI IMG/M metagenome (GOLD analysis project Ga0209033, IMG submission 188218) | Freshwater lake microbial communities from Lake Michigan, USA - Fa13.BD.MLB.DN (SPAdes) (version 2) | ecosystem: Environmental > Aquatic > Freshwater > Lake | place: Lake Michigan, USA...
GTTAAGAATTCACCTGAGCATGCAAACCACTCTATACTAATAGATGGACTACCCACCACATCATATTGTGTACAGTCTAAAGGAGCTTCTGTAGTGGTTGTTGTAGTTGTTGTTGGAGGTACTTCTGTAGTGGTGCTTGTTGTAGTAGATGTACTAGTAGACGTACTAGTTGATGTACTTGTAGTGGTTGTAGAAGAAGTTGATGTTGTGGTGGTACACTCTCCACTTATTGTAATATCTATGTAATTGGTGCAAAGTGCACTATTAGACATCACCCTAATAATAGTGGTTCCATTAGGAACCAGAGATGTTGTGTATCCAGATAAAAGAGCCGCTTTACTCACACCAGTCTCGAAAGCTGATACAAACCCATCAACATCTGAGTAGAGATTGAATGGGCCTGTATCAGTTCCAGCTGTTGTTAATGTTATTGTTACAGTCACAAATCAGTTGTTTAGACAGTGGTTGTAGTGGTAGTTGTTGTAGGACAGTTTCCTAATGTTTCTAATGTAACACCAGGTAATGGTGGAACTACAACAGATCCTGTACAAGCACAGACGTAAATAGTACCAAACGCACCAACCACAGCAGTTGTATAAATACCACCACAAGAATAGTAAATAATCTCTGCAGGAGTAATTGTACTGTTGTTTACAGAGTAAAACTCACAAGAAGGACATGCTATTGTAGTTGTAGTGGTTGTTGTAGAGCTAGTGCTTGTGGTAGTTGTAGTAGTTGTTAAACTATTCACCAGTGTTTGAAGAGCTGTAATTTGACTCTGCAAATCACACACCTCAGCATCTATTTTTTGTAGAGATACAGTGACTGTATCACATGTATGAATTCCTGTACAAGGCAGGTTAGGACCACTATAGCACACATTATCTGTTGGTGTACATGGAACATTACAGGGATCTACAGGAGCGTAGTTAGGTTGATTGCAACAAGACATTATATAATTATTTTAAACTATTAAGGAATATACATGATATAGTAACATCCAAGACCAGGCTGGAAGTTCGGGTGACCTAATCCTCCTCCTGCAGAACCAACACTGACTGCCACAGAAACTCCTGTAACTGCTGTGTTTGTGGTGGTTGACGAACTTTTTGTACCATCTTGATCCATGTAATCAGCAACCGCTCCTGGCTCATCTGGATCAGAAAATCCAGGTGCATACGCAAGAGTGTGTGTATGTCCAGGGTCAGTTACAGTGGCTGTAGCTGAGTGAGAGTGAGCAGCAATCTGAGCAGGGGTAAGTACAATAGAGTTGGCTCCTTGTGTTCCTAGTAATGTATAAGAAGGATTTCCAGCAACCGCAGGATCAACAGCAGGATTGAGGGGTCCTCCACCCATGCCTGTTGTAGTACCTACAGGTACACGCCCTCTTTTATCAGGAGTTCCGTTGTTACCATTACAGAGGTAGATTTTATCAAAAGCACCAATACCTGCACCAGATACATCGAAATTACCAGTCAGTGAACCATAGTATTCAACAACAGTGAAAGGCACCATTCTATCCTTGTATGAAGTAGTAGGAGAAGGTGGTGTACAAGCTGCCACTAGAGCGCACAGTTCTGATTTCTTTACATAGTTAGTTTCAACATCTATTACAAAAGCATCAAAGTCAGCAATGTGTGCACAGAGCTTTGTAATTACTGCCTGAAGGATGGCATGAGTTCCAGAAGTGGAAGTTACACCATCTAGACATCCTACAGTGTAGGGTCCTTCTAGTGCAGCAAAGTCATCCTCTAGAGCAGTAACTCGTGTGTCTAGCTCACATACAGCTTTGATAATAGCATTGATTACATTAGGAAGTGTAAGGTCTTCACAGGCTACTAGATTCTTATTAACAATCTCACAAATGATTTGTGGGTTAATGTCTAGTTTAATACCTGTACCGTTTAGTGTAGAGACAAGAAATCCAATCAATGCTTGCTCTACATAAGAGAGCGAATCACCAGTTTTGATTCCCAAAATAGGAACATCAATACCTGTATACTTAACACACTGATCAGAAACAATCTCTGTACATCCGTTATAGCAATTTGAGCAAGACATTTATCTAAATTTTAGAAGTTTAATTCTGCTGGCAATCATGTTCACAGTGAACGCAGCATTATAATTTGGATTGCAATATTTATATGTAAGAATTCTCCTGTAGTTCAGGAGATCCAACATTGTTCCACCAGGAACAGGTTGGTTTAGAATAAAGACAATATTATTGTACAGATTGCTTGCTAAGTCAGCTAACTTGCAGTCAATCTCAGCAATTAATGCTGGGATATTAGCACATTCTGGACAATTTGTAAGCCTGGGTGATAACATTTGTTATAATTTTTCGTCCTTGTTTAGTGGCTGCATTGCACAGCCCACAAAGACCGTTAATCAATTGACATCCACACCCAACATTAGCTCCACAATTTCTACACTTTGCCATATTAGTAGAAGTTTATTACGTAGTTATTTCCAGAGCAACCACAGTTATTTCTGAGGAAGTTGTCAAGCATTATGTCTGCTTGGTTGTATAGTTTCATTGCTTCATCTACAGCACAGTTATTAGCTGCTGCTATAGAGCCTTGAATGAAGAAATAGATAGAGGTGAGGTTCACCTTTGCTTGTGTTTTAATAGCTCTATCACATTCCATCATATCAAGCTTCATGAATGCGCCATCAAACTTTTCTTGTAATCTCTCAACACGCATAATTGACTTTTCTACAAAGTTTACATATGCAGGTGCCACTGAGTATTTTAGAAAATACACACCATCAGGAAGTGGTTGATCCACTCCTGGTGCAGTGATACCCAAGTTTGAAGAGTTGAAAACATTAAAATCGTTAACGCTGAAAGGTCTAAATACAATACCAAAACCAGGAACATTAATCTCAATAGTAGCTCCAGAAACAACAGGAGGGTTTGTAGGATAGACAGATGCATCAGCAACTCCCAACGTAAGTGTGTTATACGTAGGAATCACTAGTATGTCTAATTTCAAGTCTGCCATGTTGTTTTAAATAAATAAGCCAGAGGATCTGAGTTTGTATCCTCTCACCTCTGGCTTAGGTTAATATGAATGTTTCTATGTCTACCCTACTATTATGGGATCAAAGTTGATGTACTAGTAGTAGTGGTAGTTGGAGTGGCAGTGGTGGTAGATGTAGTGGTGATACAAGAGTTATCAGCAGTTACAGTACCAAGACCAGCCTCAAGAACAGCCTCAATCAATCCACCAATTGGGTTCGCAGAACCATTGGATTGTGTTTGAGGAGTAGCAATGATTACAGTGCTGTCTTCAAAGATGTAGTCACCCCATTGATAAGTAGATTTGTCATAAGTGTTGAACTTGATGTAGTAAGTGTCATAAGTAACACCATCACTTACCCAGCTTTCAAAGTTCTCGTTATAACCATTCATTCTGTAGAGGTGCTTCAAATATCCAGCCTGATAGCTGTAGAAGTTCTTCTCCAATTGAGCAATCTCAGCAGAAGTACCAACAGCGTAAGAAGAACGCTGAATGATTACAGGAACTGCTGCAGTGTTACAAGCATCAGCAACGATGAAGTCAGCTGTAGTTGCAGGTCCATTGATAATGAACGTACGGAACCACATGCGGTCATACTCGAAAGGAAATGCTGCCACATCACAAGGCTGACCATATTTAGTAAGAGGCTTACCAGTGATACGGAGAACAGCGTTTTGGTCGTTACCAATTCTCTGGAACTCATAGAAGTCAGAGAATGTGATGTTGTCAGGGTTGTTACCAGGAGCTTGCAACAAGAAGTGATAGATGATGTCATCGATCAAAGCAGGCACATCAACGATAGTGCAAGGATCGCCACCACACTCACAACAAGGAGCGTTTACAGTTACTGAACGAGTGAAACCGTTGAAATACAGAGTGTCTAAGTAGCTAGAGTGAGCACGCAAAGTTACAGTGATAACATCACCACACTGTACGTTCCAATCTCCAACCTCTGTAATCTGAGTTACAGGAGTAGGACAACCAACCACTTTGTACCACTCAGTTACGTTGCTATTGCAACCAGCACCTGAAGGACAACCTTTAATCTTATCAGAACGCTTAGAGCCTTGCAGATAAGTGTTAGTACGGCCCTGCGCAACATAGAAATAAGGAGCAGCAGCGATGTTACCAGCTGTTGCAAGAGTGTAGTCATTGCGGAATATACCCACCTGACCTGCTGTTAAATCTTGCGTAGATCCAGAGCTAGGGAGCGCAGTTTGCCCTACTGGTACTACGAACAGCGTAGTTAATGAAAAATCAGCCATTTTGTTTTATTTTAGGTGATTAAAAAATCTATTCGTTTGTCTGTATCCTGAATTGTGCACTTTGAACAGCAGATTGGTTCTCAGTGTACATTGCAAGGTTTTGTACTGTTAAGTCTAACAGCTCATCCTCCAGATATAGTTCAAGTTCGCAGTCTTGATCAAATGATGGTTCTCCATCTAGCATGATATATCCTGTCTTATTTATATACAAAGGATAACGCATGTAGGACATGTAAATCTTGCTCGGAGTGAAGGTACCATCAGTGAAGATGGATATTTCATCTGTAGAGAGGAAGTTGAAAGTCTCTTGATATTCAAAAGAAGGCTTGTAGTGATCATTGTTCAGAATGAACTGTAAGTCACCATGTTTAGCCAAGTCTCTGTTAATCCAGATCTTTCTATCCTTACACACCCCTTTGTCAGCTAGTACATATGCATCAATATAGAACATGTACTTAGGAACAAGTAGGTGCAGATTAGCAAACCATTGATTTAGTTCAGCGTTCTTGAGAGTGAGAGCAAGAGGTTGACTGTTGTAAGTGACCACTAAGCTTTGGAGGTCCTCATAACGCTTCTTAAAAGCATCGAGACCCATTCCACTTATTACACTAAAACCATCAACCTTTTGTTTTATCAGCTTAATCTGGGCCTCATTGAGAGCCAGAATTTTATCTTCTAAGTTTATCTGCTGGTGTATATTGGTCGATAGTTTATTTAGTTTTTGGTCAATCTTATATAATAAACTATCTACTGGTATCATACTGCAGCTAATTTCTTAGATTTCAACTTACCTTCGAGAGTCAAGAGCAAGTCTTGGTTATCATCGTCAGCAAGCAGTTTAATTAAATCATCTTCATCCTTAGCTACTTCAAACTCACCTTCATAAATCTTACCATTTGGTCGAGCTCTATAAATAGAATGTGTAAGAGCTTGTTTCACTAAGTCTTTGATATGGAGTAAGTTATCCTTCATATCTGCGAAGCGTGTGAACACTTCAACAGGATTTAACCCTTGATACTTACCGTTTTTAAACTCGGTTTGTTTGAGGACATTATCTACAAGATTGTAAACAGCTTCCTCTTTAGTATCATCAGTTACAGGTAATCCCAACAAGCGTGCCACTTTTCTTTTTCTCTCAGGGGTCATATTGTCAAACTTGACAATAGCCTTATTGATAAGTTGCTTCTTCTTGAACATCACTGCGTTCTCAATATCCTCGTCAGCCACATAAAACTGTGTATCTGCAGGAAATTCACCACGCTCCCAAGCTTGATAAGAACTTGCAATTGTGGGGTGAACACGCAACCAAGAGAAAGCTATTTCCTGAAGAGGAATAGAAAGATCAAAGAAGTTGTCTCCATCTAGCAGCTTTACAGGCTGAACGTGCAAAGTGTCATTTGTAGATGTGGACATTCCATAGTTCCAGAAATTAGAACGAGGACCTAGATCAACATCTCCTAAAGCAGCTTGTAACTTGTCTCTTAAAGCTGTTACACGTTCAGTCTCCATTTCTCTCTCTAGAGGATCAGAGATTCTGCGTATGTAAGCAGCATCAGGATCAATACCTGTGCGGTATTTACCATCAAGTTCTTTGTAAGGATACTTAAATACCCCTGTTCCAGGGATACGTGTAAGCCCTCTTAAAGACAGGCCACCTTGCATTGTTTGAAGTTGTGAGTTATTATACTCCTTCTTAAGTGTTGAGATTTTACCTAACTTACCCATATGTAGTTTATTTATTTGGTTTATTAGCAGAGATGTGAGGACCGAACCTCGCAGCAATTGGGAGACACCCCAATTCTCACCTCTGTAGTTTGAGAAGAGCTCCCCCACTCTGAAGTGGGGGGCATTCTCTCCTCGGTAGTTTATAAGAACAGCGTATAGCTGTATTCTTATTAGAACTGTGGAATTTCTTCAATAAGAACTGTACGAGACAAGTCCTCAATGAATACATCACAACGGTCTTTCATCCAGATTTCATATCCTGGGAATTTGTTCGCAGAGCTCATACCCTGAGACTTAGCAAAGCCTAAGTGGTGGCGAGTTCCATCGATATATCCCCAAGTCATAGAAGGTGCACCCTTCATACGAACTTCACGGATGTTGTTAACCATAGAGCCATCAGACATTGGAGATACGTCGAACACCATGAATACAGGTGTAGACTTCTTGTTCTGTCCAAATTCTAGGTTAGATTGAGGAAGGTCAAGTTCTTTCAGGTGAATCAGTTCAACACGACCAGTCTCACGAGTAACCATTGCATCGAATGCAAAGTTGTAAGTGATGTGTTGTCCTTCTCCCTGCATGTAACGGTTTCCGCTATCAGCCATGAAGGTAAGACCACTGTTCAAAGCGTCTGTCTTCAAAGCTTGTTGGAACACGTCAAAACCTGCTTCGTTAGTATACATTTTAACACGACGGTCTTTAACATCCACACGACGATAGAACAGGTCACCAAACACAGAACGGATCAGGTTGGCAGTAAATTCACCACGGTTGTATTGAACCAGGTTACCGTTGTTACGCATGCGGTGGTAAACACCAGCAGAAGTACGCTTAAGTTCTTGCTTGCTACCGTTAGTCTTAACAGTACCAGGACGAGACCAAATCATACGCTTAACTTTCAACTCAAGCATAGATTTACGCATCCAGAACTCAATAAATGGCTCCCATTTAACATCGTTACGAGTTAAAGGAAGTTGGTTACGACGCTGAGGTGCATATACAAGGATATCCAAAGGACGTCCTGCAGAGTCACGCATCATTTTGTCATCAGCCCACTCAGTGATTTTGTGCTCAAAACCATATGCAGAACCTAAAGATTCAAACATTGTGATTTGCTCACCCAAACGAGGAAGACCTAACAAATCTTGATCGAACTCACCAATTGCAGCATCAACCAACTCAAGCTCGATACCTACTTGTAAGAAAGTAGAGCTAACGAAATCTACAGTTGGGTTGTCTGTAACCAAAGTGAAGCTATAAAGGAATCCCATGTTCCAAGGAATTGGGTCCTTAATAACGTAGAAACGAGGACCATACTGACGGCTACCAACAGAAACGATTGCGTTCTTAGAGAACTCGTTTGTGTCAAGTACCAATTGGAACTCTTGTCCATCGATACCAGGCTTGCTCAACTCAAGAGTTGAGTTAGGTACATCGATGATTTTGGGGAATTTGTAGGGAACAGCTACTTGCCATTTCCAAGCATCGCTATTATTATCAATGTAATAAGGCGTGCTTTTGTTGATCATGTCAAGGAAGTCATTGCTGTACAGAGAGCTCTGCGTATAGAGACTGATGATCTTCTTGTCGTAATCAGCAGGCTCAGTTGAGTGAAAGCTCTCCAGGTGGTTAGCGTCAGTTAGCTTACCTACAGCACGCTTGTCCATAGAAGCGACACGAGCATACGTGAAGCCAGTTAGACCTGGGATTGTTTGAATTGCCATTTTTTATTCTTTTGTGTTTATGAAAAAATTATAAAAACCATGAATTTTGTTTAGAAGGCTGAGAGCCACCGCTAGTTGTTGACTTAGTTTTAGTCACCTGTCTAGCCACTTCCCCAAACAGCTCGTTTGATTTCTTAGAAACGCCTGTTCTTTGGATGGTAGATAGTGTAGGATCTTTTTCTAAGATCTTCAGTAGCAATGCAACCTTCACTTTAGTTGCATGGTTTTCAGGTCTTTTCAACTCTAAGATGGTCTTATCGAAATCTGTGAGAGTTTCTCCTGTTGCTGTCTTATACTTATCTACCAGCAGGAAGTCTTGTAGTTCGTTGGCCAACTTAGGGTTGATGGGTATTCCGTCAAACTCCTTGGATTTCAGCTTATCCTGAAGGACTTGCTGAACGTTATTAATATACTGATTCTTTACAGCTTGTTTCTGTTGTAGCTCCACCTCAGCCTTTTGCTCCATTTGGGCAAGTTTCTGGGCTTCCTTCTTAACCAACACCTTGTGGTGTTTTGTTGCTACACTTTCTAAATCACCGTAGTTTTTGAGTCTTTCAACCTCTGTGTTGATGTCTTCAGGCTCAAATCCTTGATCAGCTAGAGCTTGCTTAATGACTGACACTTGATTATTCTCTTGTGACAAGTCCATATCAGCGAAGCTTACAACATTGTTATATGTACCAAAGTATTCCTTTGGATTAACACCTTTTACGAATATAGCATCGAACGCTTGTTGATAATCTTCACCAAACTGACCAATGAAGTTTTGTACCATTTCAACAGCTCCTTTCTTCTTCTCACTTTGGAAGCGTTCAAGGAACTCTTCAGGAGTGGATATACTTACATCTTCTTCATCCTCATCCTGTGAAAACACACCAAGTTTGAAGAGGTCGCGGGACAGAGCTGTAAATTGACTCACTTGCTCATCTCCACCTTCTGCATCATCTGTTTCTTCAGCAGCAGGTTTAGCTTCAGCAACAGGAGCTGCGGGAGCTTTCTTCTTAACTGGTTGAGGATCAGCTTCTTCTGCATTATCCTCATCCCCAGCATTATCTCCCAAGAAGCTAGAAATCAGGTCTTGACCTGAAAGTTCTTTACCATCTTCTTTAGGAACAATCTCTTTACCCTTTGGAACATCTGGTTTTGCATCTGGTGTAGAGGGTGTAGCCTCTTTTACAATCTCCTGAAGTTGATCAGGACTGCTTGTAGAAGTTTCAGGAGCTAAAAGGTCATTAAGAAGCTCCGTACCACCAGGACCCATTTCCATAGTGTTCTCAATACTAAAGTTGCCAAACGATGGCGTCTCAAGGTTCTCAGCCATATGTAGTTGTTTTTGATTGGTTTATGAAACGTAAAAGTATATAATAGCTATTGAATAACAAAGAGTTAGATGGCTATATAGACCATTTTCATGGATAATATAGCATTAATGTTTTTTACTCTAACTAAATCACTTTAGTTCTACCCATCTAAAGCCCATTTTCCACAGGAACCTGGCTGTCAAGGAGGACTCTTTTCTCACCCTGGTTTCGCTCCAGTCAGGATGTTTTAGGTGGAAATGCTCATGGAGGAGGTAGAGAAGATACCTATATCCTGTTAGTCCTTGGTCTATACTAATCTTATTTTCTTCCATCCAAGCTATACCCCAAGCTCTTTCCTTACCTAACTTACGGTGTTCAACCTTATGTGGATTCTTTATTTCCATATTGACTTCCCTCAAATATCTCTTTAAGAGCCTGATAAGTAATTAATAATGACATCTTTTTTATCCCGTTCACCATCTCAACTTCTTCCTCAGACATGAGAACGGTGTCCATGTCCTCAATCACACCCATAGCCTGTATGCAAGCTGTGATGTCTTCATGAGGAATAGGATCAAAAGGGAAAATCTCGTCTGTTATAATCTCCTCTTTATCCATTAGTCTTTCTTAGGTTTTTTAGCTCTTCCCTTTGCATTCTCTTTAGCTATGGCTAAGTCGTTCTTCTGGTTCTCTCTAGCCACCTGCAGTTTCTCTTTTTCAAGAGCTAGCTTCTCAGCAGCCAGTCTATTCTTTGTGTTGATGTCAGCCATCTTCATCTGGTAGTCCTTTGCAGTTCTGTCTCTTTCTGCACTTATCTTACTGATTTCCAGCACATCAGGAGTTCCTGACTCATCTACATCAGACAGACCCATACCCATAGACTTAGCTTCAGCATTGATTAGGGCAATCTCTTTCTTGTTTATGCGATCAAGCTCGTTCTGGTAGTTATCATTTGCAATATCCTGCTCTTTCTGTATTTGAGCTTGTTGCATTTGAGCTTGAGCAATTTGAGCCTGTTGATCAGTTTGTTGCTGTTGGATTTGCAATTGTTGCTGTTGCATTGCATCTTGTTTGTCACGAAGAGTTTTAAATACCTTCTTCATTTCTCTCATAGACTTAGTGCTGTACAGCTCGATCACGTCGTACAGAGATCCACCATTCTGCATCAAAGGCTGTGCCAGCTGACGAAGCTCATTGAACATCTGTGTATCCTCAGGACGATTTGTCAAGAACACCTTCAGGTCACGAAACTTTAAGTCAGAACCATTAACAGAAACAAAAGCTGATTCACCCTCGCTAGTAATATAACTGAGTGTAGACTGAGGCTTCTTAGATTCTACATATAGAGCTGCATCAATAATAGCTTGATAGAGCTGACCCATTACATATTCGTGAGCTATAAATAAAGGTTCTGTTTGAGCGTAAGACTGTTGAACAGCTGTGTTTACACCTGTAGCAGACTCACTGGCTGTAACAGATCCCATACGCTGTCTACTCATCCCCACGAGTTCCCAACATTCGTTCTTTAATTGTTGAGCTAGTGTATAACGAGATTGGATTTCCTGTGTACGTGTGAGGTCAATATCTCTAAACTGGTTGAAGCTTGAAGGACTCTTCAAGTTCTCAGGGCTATCGTCAATAAAGACAACACCCCTGTTTCTTGCTTCTAATTCCCATATATCCAAAGCATCTTGGGCATCACCATCCTTAGGAACAGGAATATGTCTGATGGATGTTAAATACACCTTACCCACTTCTTTCTCTAGTAGCTTATAGAGCTGGTTCATACATACGTTGTACAGCACCTGGAAAGGCTTCATCAAATCTACCAGAGATTTAGCTTCTGTGTTCTTCACCTCAAAGGTTATACCAATGATAGGACAATAATTAAGAAGCTTAAAAGGTTTAACGTGATAGATGTCTGGACCAATTTTTGTACCCTGATACCACTGGTTAATCCATCCCCACTCTAACGATTGTTGTGTGGGCATTGTACCACTCTTATAGTTTTCATCTACAAGAACAGATTGCTCGTTACCAAGCTCATCTAAATAGATGAGTTTACCAATCTTCTTCTTACTTAACCAGTAACAACGAACAACAACATACTTATATCCAAAAGAACTAACATTAGATGTTAATCCTAAGAAGTCTTTTAGTCCATCATTATTCTCCTTCATTTCTGATTCAATAATCATACGTGTTTGAAGAACAAGAGGATCGAATGTATCATATGTCACTGAGTCAATACCAGGGACAGCATTGGGATTACCTAGATTAGATTCACGGACGTTAATAAGTCCATAGTCTTGGAGAGAACTTCTTAGATGGTCTATCTCTTCTTTAGTGAGATCAGGAATGCTTTCAATGATTTCTGAAAGCTCCATAACTTGCACTGTACCAGCGGCATAAGCACCCTGTGCTCTACCTGTAGGGTCAGAAATATACTTCCTATCAGGAGTTGTAAGAAACCAAGTGTTCTTTGGGTTAGCCACCTCGATGTTAAAACCGAGCTTTGAGTTGTCTTCATATATATGATAGAATTCTCTTCCAGAAATTAGCATATCACGAAATGCATCTTCGCTCTTTTCCTTTACATTGAATTCAGCTTTCTGGCATGTAAGCACGTGGTTAGCCCACTTTTCAGCTACAGATGTATAGCTATCCAAAGTGTCTTTTACATCATCCATTGTCATTTGCTGCACCTCTTCATCAGACAGTTCTTGACCATTCATAGCAGCATTTGCCAAGATTTGTTGTTTAGCTTTTCCTAGAACATATTGCTGAAGAATCTCTGTTTTAAACTCAAGCTCTTCAGACTTACTATCATCATCAAAAGCCTTCACCCTGAATGTGTCAGGACGCTTGCTTATTTCACCAACCAGTTCATTAACAGGAGTGGTGATGATGGAGTACATCTTAACATAAGCAGGCAATTGTAGATCAGCTGTAAGTACGTCTGTGAATGAACGCACTTGTGGTTCCTGATAGAAGTCTTCCATCCTCAGGATACCCTTCATTAGGTCATAGTTTTTAACAAACGTGTCACGGTTCTTTACATACTCAGCATACGCTTTGTTTGCAAAGTAGTCCATGGTGTTTTTAATCCAGCTTTCATCTTGCTTCTCCTTATCTGTCTTAAACTGGTCAGGGAAGATGTTAAGATAGGCATACCTAATGGTAGCATCTTTGGTATATCTTATAATTGCCATTATGAGAACAATTTACTTTTTTTCTTTTGGAATAACCCTCTTGATTCTGTGAACAATTGGTTTTTCTTATTTGGTCTAAAGAATGCTTTTAATCTGTCATCTCCTGATCCTCCCACCTTTCCAAGTATGGGGTCCATTTTAAGAGCTTGTGCAATAGCTAACTCTGCTGCTACAATACGGTCAAAGTTACCTTGATCGTTATACTGAATAATCTCTTCTAGCAGAACAGGATCAAATATCTTTGACACACCTAGCACCTCTTTAATGATATCACCATCTTCGTTCTTTTCTTGATACACTACAGCCTCCATATACTTCTTGAGACAGTTGTGCAGATAGTCTCTTATCTTATCTGCTGAGCGGTGCACCCCATACTCACGTTTAACGGTGGTACCAGGCACCACTTCTTTCAACCACTCAGGTTGTTTTTCGAGGTAGTGTGCATCTCCTTTTGCTTTCATATATTCTATGAAGGAGATATCATCATTTTCACAGAGCGTTCGTGCATTATAATATTTGATAAGAAGTCTAGCCTGTTCTTCCCAGGTTTCTTTCTTATCAGGTCTTGCACAATACGAAGCTACGAACATATCTTGGTATTTCTCACCAGTTATGTCGTGCATTCTCTTATAAATATATACAGACCCTAAAGATGTAGAATAAGCAGCTTGTCCTTGTCTATAAGGGTCAACTCCTGCTACATAGAGTCCGTATGGTGGGTTTTCTAAAGGAAACTCATATACAACTACAGGAGCATCCTTCAGATCAGTATTCTTAAGAGGGAAGTTAGTGATGGGTTGTTTGTCTGTAAACTCATGACTTATCTTCTCTCCATCATGGAACAATATAACAGGAGTACCTGTGCGTTCTTGACCAATGAGTCTAGCTTTCTGACGTTTAGCTGCCTCAATATCAAATATGTTAGTGTCCTCATTTAGGAAGATGTCATCCACTTCAAGTGGGTAGTACATCTTCTCTTTTAGGTAGGCCACTCTATCTCCAGCCTTCTTGAGGCGTTCTAGATTACCCTCTGTGATTTCTTTAGCTTTCTCCTCATTACTCACCAACATCTTAACGTTGTGAAGATCGCTTCCTTTAGGCTGTTCCAAAAACGCACCAAGCGTACTTTCTTCCTTAGCCTCCATTCGATATTTATACGAAATAAACAAGCCATGAATACGTTTCTCATCCTTTTCATTATTGTATGTAAGGAAGTTAAAGTTGTCTACATCAAACATTAGACTCTTGGCATCCATGAATCTCTTCATATCACCACCAGTCCCAGTAAGAATTGGAGAACACCCCCATCCGTATGGAGTTGTAAAACCTGGCACAGCTGCCTGAAATCCTCTGAGAAAATTACCCTTACCAATCTCATCAATAATTAGTTTACGTGGTTTGGTACCAGCAATAGCTTCTTCGTTATTACCTTCATCCAAGTTACGGATGAGGATCTGGGAGAACGGAATACGCTCTCCTGATTTAGTCTTAATACCTAGGGTGACTTGGTTTTTCCAGTTGTCCTCAACTCTCTGCCATCTCCATGCTTCAGGCAAAAAGTTAAGGCCCTTGTCCAGCTTATCCGTGATCAGCTTTATATCGGGGGCATTCAACCCAGCGATCACATTCTGGGAATTCTCATCAAATGTAGCGCCCCACCCTATGTAAGAAGCCTCTAAAACAGACTTAGCAAAACGTCGAATTCCTAGTATAACTAGTCCTTTCTTGTCTTGTTGAGCCCTTTCTATTTCGTTTGTTACAATCCACTCATTGTCACGCAATAAGGGATTGGCATATTTCTGTGATATTCTTCCACGCTCATCAATAACATCCACTTCTGTGTGCCAGATGTTAAGGTGCCAGTAGAGAAAAGGGTTAATGAACACCCCGTTCATCATAGCACCATTTAAGCATATATCTCTATGGAAGTCAAAAAAAGGTTTGTACTCTGCTGACTGACGATCAGGAATACGCCCCTGGTTTAAATACCAGTCTCTGTAATCTATGCTTTTTATTTCAGTCATTATCTTCTGCTCCTGAGGAAGTCTTCAGCCATTGAACTCAACTCTCCATTCCCTCTAACTTCCACTTTAGCTTCTTCTTTCTCACGCAGTTTTTCCACAACCTCCAGAAGAGCTAGATAGTTCTTCATTGTTTCCTGGATGAACTTACCCTGTGCCTCAATGCTTGCTATCACCATGGGTAACATACCTCCTTTAGCTGTAGGTTTCCACTCAATCCTGTCCTTCAGTTCATGAAGGGGATTTGCATCTACATAAGCTTTCCACGATGTGAGCTGTTGTTCAGCCCAATCAAGCTCTGTATTTATGTATGTAGTTTTTTTAATAGTCTTCGCCATCTTGCTCTTTTAAAATGTCATCCAGATTCATACCATCCTTAATAATCTGGTCAAGTTCGTTCTCATCTGTATGAGGAACGTCTAGCTCTAGTTGAGACTTATACTTCTCTAGAGCAAATAGCACTTCTTTGTCTGTCAGTCCCCACACGTCTCCATACTCATCAAGCGCAGTGGCTAAGTGTCTACCCATATTGTAATTAGGGTAGGCAGTGTGTAGTTGTTGGAGAATTGTCAGAACCTGACTGTAATAACTTGCCTTTCTCATTAGCTCATTTTACTATCAAGCCAGCGCTTGTAGCAGATAGCTTCTCTAATCCTGGTGAAACAACACTCTTGATTAGTTTAGCTATCTCTTCGTTAGCTAGCGTTTTTACATCTTCTGAAATTCCTGGAGTTGCTACCAAAGCTCCGAGCTTCTCAATAACAATCCATGCTTCTACTATTGGGTTCATATTAATTGGTTTAAATCTTCGTCATCAAGCTTTTTAGAAGGGTCAATCTCCACCTCTATATCAAACTCATTTTCCTCTTTATCTCCTTTGGTATAATATTCTTCCTTGATAGCAATTCCTATGTTATCTTGTAACTCATCAGGAACGCCTATAATATCCACGAAATCAGCGCCTTTGTTCCAAGCGTCTGTAAGCACCTCAATGAATAGCTTCAGAGGTATCTTCTTAAGGGTGATTTCTTGTCTATTTTCCATCAGGATTCATTTCATCTTCTTGATCTGGTGTTACCAGGGCCAACCACTTTTCTAAAGGGCAAGCACAAGATAGACACTTAGTCTTGGCAGCCAGGGTGCATCCACAATGTGTGCAATGATCGTCTGGTCTGACAGTTTTATAGTTCTTTCTGTTTTTGGAGTGGTATTCACATCCAGCACAGATGGCCAACCTTTCTTCACTCGTTTCCGTTATCTTGCTCCTCAACTTTTTGGGCGGCAGCAGGTTGTTCCTCCACCCCTCGTAAATCTGAGAAATCATATATCCTTGGTTTTAAATCTCTTATGTTGTCAAGGGCTGACTGAAGCTTCATGCTGGCGTTCCTCCTTTTGGCTTCTGGCAGCGCTTCGTCATTTGCCTTTTTCTCAAACAGGGCCTTTTGGCTTAGAAACTTCTGCATTGTTTTCACCGCCTTCCCATCATTGAAAAAGAACTTCCCAAACCCACTGATTTCCAAGCTCTTATGCTGAGACATTGCCTCGTTAGCGCTTTGGAACTGATGGTTGACAACAGCCTCTAGCACCTTCTCACTCATTCTCATTTTCACAGCCATTTTCCTAATCAGATATTCCTTGACGGAAAGGCTAACAGGCTTATCAGTGAACAAGTCTGATTTCAAGGGTGATGTCATTATCAAAGTTTAACACGATTTGTGGATTCACCTTCACCTTTGTCCCATCCTTCACCAGCACTCCTATCTTCTTCAGCCTAGAAATGATGTTATTTATGGAGGCATTGGTGGTGCCATATCTCTCACAGAAATCCTTACGTATGTTAGCATAAGAGATGTTACCCCTTACAGCAGCAAAAGCCAGAAGTTGTATTTCTCTTTGTGTTAGCTTCAGATCGTTTACAGCAGACAATAGGGTGTAATACCTTTCAGCAAGGAGGGTGTTATCACTCTCTTGTTTCCTTAGTTTCTGTAATACGACGTTCTTCATAAATTTAGTTAGTACAAAGATAGGAACTATTTATAACATATTCAAATACAATCTTTTACCCTATTGCTATATTATGTCTTATTTCCCTTATTTCTGTCCACCAGAAGGGGATGAAAAAGCTTTATATCTAAAGGATGTATAGAATAATAACCCACCCAACCTCCCCAAAGTTACAACATCCTTCAGATAGGTTCCAAATTTATTTTTTAGTAAAGCCACATCTTGACAAACACTCCCCTATAGTAAAGCTTTAGCTTGACATTCCCCCCCTACCAGGTTTCACGTGAAACAGGTCCCCCCTGTTTTTTACCCTCTGGAAAAACCCCCCTATCCGTGAGGGGGGAGGTTACTCCACACCAAGGACCCGGGGGCAGGTTGCGCGGTGGGAGCCACCCCCCGTGTAATTCGTTAACAAGGAGTCACCTTGTAAAAAACTGTCGAATAATTATGGCACAAGAACTGCGTATCAAATCAGGCGTATGGTCAGAGAAAGGCAATTTCACTGCAAAAACTGCGTACGGTAAAACTTTCTTCATCCACAAGAACCAGATGGCTGAGTTGGGCTACGAGCCTAAGGCTGATGTTAAGTTCCCATTCTATGCAGTGGTTGACACCACTATGATTGGTCAACTTGACAAGAATGGTGACCCTCTGATGGGAGAAGATGGTAAGGCCGTGCAGGTTGCTCGTGAGAGCGCACTGTCCGTGTTCAGCACACTCGAAGAGTTGCAGGCTTGCGCCATCGAAGAGCGTACTATTGGTGCAGACATCGAGATTGCTGTTCAGCAGCACGTTCGTAGCAAGGTTAGCACCAGCGGTCTCAGCGAGTCTGCTGTCAACAGCATTCTTGCCAGTTCATTAGTGTAAGATTAATCGAAAGTCTCCTCAATCAGGGGAGACTTTCTTTATTCCTTATATATATGGGTGGGGAATATGTAATATTCTGTTGGGTGGGACATATTAAGATGCATAACTCATTGATTTTGTGTGAGTTAGTGAGTGGTAGTATAACCCATAGCACCTTTTAGGCCTATAATTACCATTTCTCAATAACCAAAGGCTATATAGCATAAATATAGCATTAATTAGAGCTTAGTGAACAACCACACACATCAACCATACATCTAGGGATAGATACTACATTTAGTGTAGTACATAGAAAAGCTATTCCATGAGACAATCTAGCAGTAGAGCGTCTTAGATGTGTGTATGTTCACTATTAATGCACCATTTCAGCTTCCCAAGTTTATTTGGAATTCTCATAAATAGTTCTTATATTTACATCATGAAAGCAATTTATAAGATAACCAATCCTAATGGGAAGGTGTATATTGGACAGACTAAGAATGTGTCTAGAAGGAAGCATGAGTATAAAAGGATGCATTGTAAGCATCAGGTTATGCTCTATAATTCTATTCAGAAGTATGGCTGGGATAGTCATACGTTTGAGGTGATTGAGTATGTGGAGGATGATTTGGCAAATAGTAGAGAAATCTATTTCATAGAACTCTATAATAGTCTTAATGATGGACTAAACCTAACGCCTGGTGGTATTGGTTATAATATATCAGATGTTCAGAAGAAGAAAATATCCAATGCGCTGCTTGGAGCAAAGAATGTTAGAGCTAAAACCGTATATCAATACGATTTGCAAGGTAATTTAATCAATAAGTGGTTGGCAATGAAAGACATAGAACGAGCTCTCAATTACAAAACAACAGCTCTTTCTGCTGCCATAAGAAAGAAAAGACCAGCTTATGGATTTATATGGTCTCACGGAGATTTTTATTTACCATCACCTAAAAGAGCTAGTGGTGGTGGTAAAACTAAAAGAATATATCAGTATTCTAAAGATGGTGTATTAATCAACACATTTAGCTCAATCACTGAAGCTGTAAAAGCTACAGGATTGAATAGAAGCACCATCAGAAGGAATATTCAAGATATTAGTACAAGTAGATCATCTATTTGGACTAATGAACCTTTGCATTGACAGATGTAATGTAGCTCAAAGATAAATAACGTACAGGTGCTACATAAAATAGTGATAGAGAAACTGTATTACATCTGAGTGCAGAGGGATTACAGTGAATGTAATACATTTAATGTGGGGTGGACACAACCACAGCTGTTATTATGTTATAGGTGTTTATCTGTTCTACTTCATAGAATAGAGGCTTTGATAGTGAGGCTTAAACTATTATTTTTTCCTTAAACCCTTAATAATCAATCATTTAAACCCTTTTTATGAAAATTATGTTTGATGTAAGAAACAACGAGCTTACAGTGTACATACACACATTTACAGCTGTAGACAATCAGATCCTTACTGAGAGACTTCATGTACATAGTGAGTATGATACGAAATGGGAAAATAAGCTGCGTGAGTGGTCAGAGGCTAAGTATTACAAATGGCACAATGATGAAACCATGCGTGGACATGAGACATGTATCACCATACTCAAATTCATGCAGGTGGACTCTGTTAATGATTTCATTATTGATATTAACACATATTTGTACAAAGGAGACACCTTACGTAAGGAAACTGGAGTGCTCATGATTGACTACAAAGACCTTGATATAGATGAAGAGCCAAAATATGATTCTGCAGGCTTTACAGAGCAAGATAGATAAACCCTTATTAATCAACAATTTAAAATGCTTGTTATGAACAATGAAACTATTTACACAATAGTCCCTGAGACTATAGATGGTAAGTCAATAGGGAATTATACACGAGAAGAGCTTGTTAGAGCTAGTTTTTGTTATTTACATGGTGATTTACAAGATAAGGTGGGGGGATATGACATATTCAACATGCTAAGATCTGAATTAGAACCTGGACAGAGGAATGACTATGTACTAACAGATGAGTTTGGACCAGGCATATATTCATGTGTATGCATGGGTGAGCCTTGTACATTCTTCAGATGGAAGCGTATGCACTATAAAGGACTTGTGGTCTTTAATGCAGATAAGGAGTCATACGAATATGCATCTAAATGTTATGAAGAAAGAGAATATTCAATTTAACTTATTATTAATCAACAATTTAAATTCATTTAACATGATTGCACTTCTAATTATGACCATATGGACATTATGTTTCACTATGGCAGTTACAAAGATTGAGAACCTAGGTATTAACAAATGGTGGAAGGGAGGTTTATTCTTCCTTCTGGCACCAATTATTAGCATAGTTGTGCTCGTTGGATGGGGTGTTACAGGCTATATGAGCGATGACTGGGAAAATCTAATGTAAACAATTTAAAATCAACGTATTATGGCAAATTTATGTCATTCAGAGCACGATGAAGCTCTTATCACCTATCCACTTCCTCTAAAAGAGCAAGATGGTAAGAAATTATGGGTTATTAATGGCTACAAAGTGTGGGCTGAAAACTATGAATCAGCTCTTGAACTTGCAGCTATGATTGATACATTTTAATGGCTATCTTTACTAGTAAGCTGATCCTGTAGCTCAGCTGAATAGAGCAACAGCCTTCTAAGCTGTGGGCCATTGGTTTGAATCCAATCAGGATCACGAATTTTCATAAGCCAAGCAATCGTTCGGGCCTGTGTTTCCACACTGGGCCCTTTATTTTTTAATCTATTAAATTAAATAAACATGGAAAAAGCTTCCAAAATCATCCTCATTGTAATTGTAATGCTAGCTTTAATCAATGGGCTAATGTCCTGTGCTACACAAGGATATGGCTGCAAGGGCAAAGGCAAAATCATTACACGTGTTAAACAATTCTAAATCAATTAGTTATGAAAACTATCCTTTTATCCCCTCGAGACTTTATTTTGTTCAAAACCTTAGCCAACCGTATTCACCTTATTTTTATGTATAAAGTGCTGCATGGTGTATTCCATGTAGAGGCTGATGCATTACGTCTTGACGAGTTGGGTTACTAAGGATGAAAGGACAGCTCTGAAATATGGGCTGTTCCTTTTTTATATTTGAATATTTGTAAAGATTCATGCAAACAATAATACATAACACATTTTAAATCAATTAAAAACAAATAACATGGCAATCAACACATTCGTGACTAAAAAGTCAACAAGCAAGTATCCCAAACTTATGACAAGTAAGGATGATGGATATGTTTATTTATTCATAGAGGATGGTTTAGCTATTCCTCTGAACAATCCAGATTATTTCCAAGGATTGGACACAGAGGATATAGCAGACTGGAATATGGATAACTTTGAAGATTTTAATGGTTCAATCACCTTATCAAACTAAAGCATGTTTGCTAGTATTAAACGTTACGCTATGCGTGACATACAATTTAAAGACATGGCACAACAAACAGCAGTAGAATGGTTGTGGAATGAAAGCTTAAAAAAAGAATTACAAGCATCTGACTTTGAACAAGCCAAAGCAATGGAGAAAGAGCAGATAATGAATGCTGCGTGTTATGATCCGTTTCTTGAAAATCTGCCTAAATCAGAGGGAGAGAAATATTATAACGAAACTTATAAAACTAAATAACATGATAGGGACAATCTTTAGAAAGCATGTGGAAAAACATGAAATGGGCACTGCTGGTAAGTCTATGTATCAGAGCTGGAAGGTGGTAGCTGATTTAGGGAATGGTATCTATAACTGCGTACGCGTAGATAGTACAAATGATCCTCTAGGTACAGCTAGCCCTCAAAAGCGTACATTCAAACTGCAGGACATTATAAATCACCTCAAAAATAAAGAGTGATGTTTTACACTGTCGAACTTGTGCTTAAGAGCTATATGCCTAGGCAATTAGAGCCTGGAATGTGGTTTATCACTAAACTCAATCCTGGCACTAGAAAAGAATACACAGAAATATGGGCGCTTGACAAAACTCCCTCACAACCCCTCGAAGAATTTATCGCCATATATGGTGCACCCGTAGAGCCCTATTTAATTTATGATGAACAAGTGATTGCTGAGCCACACGAGATTGGTTGGTGGGACAGTGGACCAGACTATGAAGATCTCAGAGATATTGAGCTCAAGGATATTAATTTTATTCTAGAAGAATATGATGGATATGTTGACATTCAAATCGATGAGTGGGATTTTGCTCATGAGGAAGAACTAAACCCTATTATTTACGCAGAAAAAGTCACTCTATGTATTCCTGGTACATATGATGAAGATGATGATGATGAATGGGAAGATGAAGGAGATGATGATGATGAATATGATGAAGGAAAAGATCCATTCTTTGATCACATGGATGATGATTCCTGGAAATAAGACTAAAATAAAAACATTTATGAAACTAATTAAAGAATTCCTATTTGGCAGACGTGCAGAAGCTGTCTGTCAGATTAAAAAAGGTTATCACACTGTACAACCAAAGCTTCATTCACAAGACTTCTACGAATGGTGTAAGGAGTTTAGAGTGGGCATTCTGTCTGATCGTAAGCCTATAAACTATTAATTATGGGAATGGATGTTTATGGTATTGCTCCTCAAACAATTGGGGACCAACCACAGAGACCAGAAAACTGGGACTCTATAACAGAATATGAACGTGATATGTATTACAATGATGTCAGTATTTGGAAAGTTAATAATCCTGGCACCTATTTCAGAGCTAGTTGCTGGTCTTGGAGACCTATTCACGCTATATGTGATATAGCTATACACATTGCTGAGCTCCCTTTTGATACCAATGAATGGGGAGAGAACAGTGGGTTTGGCTTAAAGACACAACAAGAGTGTGATGCACTGGCTGAAGCTATTGATCTCTATTTAATACTTAACAATGCCAACATGTATGACATAGATGATACAATGTATCTCTGTCTTGGTAGTTGGAGTACGAGCGATGGTGAATTTATAGGAAAAGAGCTAGAAGATAAACTCAATCAGGACCATCCTAGAGGTACAATACTATATCGTGGGGTGGTGGCTGATGATGGTAAATTAGCTTGGCCAGCGCACAGCTGTCCTCTATATCACATACAAAACTTTGTAACATTCCTTCGCAAATGTGGAGGATTTGAAATCTGGTGACATGACTACATATGCCCAAACCCTTGCTGCTCAGCCAGACAGAAGGAGAAAGAAGGAGGTCAGAGACTTCCTTTTTTCTTTATTTGCAGGCTTTGAGCTAAACAGAATAGTGGGACTCGCAGGCCCACATATTGAAGATTATATAGAATTCTGTAAATCAAAAGGATATACAGAGTTTGAAATCTATGAAATGGACAAACTAACTGCCTTACATCAACTAGTTCATCTTAACGATAGTGTACAGCTTAAACTCAAAAACATTTTGGAAGCTAATCCTGACCAACCTGGTACACTGTATGATTTAGACTATTGCGTTACAGGTAGATATATGAAGGAACACATGATGAGATTCAAAAGCAACTTCATTATGACCTTCTCTGGTAGAGTGTCCTTAAAAGAAACAATGGATACATTTTTTGACGTGAGACAAGAAAAGGTGGTAGACATGGTGGAAAATAAGCGTCCTATGAGACATAACACTTATTTTACTAATAAGGGTGTGTACGTACAGCTATCCTACCGTGACACATCACCTATGTTTTGTATCGCTAAAATTGCTTAATCATGGCTATTGTAGACATCCCAGCTCGTGTTTGCCCACATTGTGGTGGTACAAGATGGAGCTTAGAACCCAAAAACACAGGGTTTGTACGCTACAGATGTCCTGTATTAGCACTAGAAAGGCGCAAACGCTGGAAAGAAAAGAATCCTGACCGCGTTTTGCAACATGAAAAGAAACATGCTGCAAAAAGAGTGGCTGCAGGGTATTTTAAAGAAAGAAGACAACTAATTAAAGAACAAACAATTATTAATCAACAATTAAATTCAAACAAAGTGGCAACTAACAAATTTTTCTACAACTGGAAAGAAATCAAAGAACTAAAAGATCTCATTCGTACAGGGGAACCTATTTCACGTATTGCTAAAAGAGAGTGTGCTCGTTTCAACACCAGTGCTCAAGCTTTACAAATGAAAATGTACAAGCTTGCTAAAAGTACCAATAATATTAGAGAGTGGGAAGGTCCTAAGAAAATACGTAGAACTAAGGCTCAAATGGCTAAAGCACAAGCACCTACCAACAAAGGGCTCACTGTTCCTGAAGGAACCACATTTGAGGGTACACCCAAGAAAGTGGAAATCCACACTGATCACTTCCGTATTTATTTCTAAATCCATAAATACTCATCCTTATGTCAACACTCGTCTATCGCTCTGCCTGGAGCACAGTAACACCCTTAGTTTATCAAGATGGCTCTGATGACACAGCTGTTAATGAATTCATTGACAGAGTGTTCAAAGCTAAATTGCGTACAACAAGATTAGTTCTTGATAACAACAAGATGTATTACAAACCTAGTAATCAGTACAAAAGATTTGTTGTTCGCATGCGAAAAATTAAGTAGATTTGGGCTACGGTTCCTACTCTCATTTAGAGGGTAGGAACTTTTAAATCCAAACCATATGGCAAAAGACAAATGCGTACTATGTGGCGCAGAAACTCCCTATGATGAGAGTGTACACATAGATTATAGACATGGATATATTGAAGGAGCTGGACAGCTCTGCAAATCCTGTTATGATAGGGGAACAAAACGAACGCACATCACTATTCCTGCGGACGTTATTTATAATACCCCGAATGATCAAGAATTAGGACAGAAGGTGAGAAATATTTATAATCAAACTAATTAAAATGGCTACTAAAAAGAAAGCTGCTCCTAAAAAAGCAGTAAAAAAATCTGGATACCTGTATATTGATCTATTTAACAATAACACTGCAGATGTTCAGCTAGATTGTACTAATGGTGAAATGATAGAAGCACTTGCAACCGTGTTCAGTGATGCTAAGCATCCTGTCACTAGAATAGTTGTTACAGCATTAGGTTTAGCAGTTACTGAACTGGAAAAGAAAGAAAAGAAAGTTAAGAAGAAAGCAGCTACTAAAAAGAAGAAATGATGAATGTGATCATTTATGATATCGAAACCTTAAAAGAATACTTTCTAGTGGTAGTATTAGTTCCTCAAGAACCGTATAGAGTATTTAAAGTTAATCAAGAAGAGAACAGTCTGGGTGCGTTTGTTAAGTTCACCGAGCAGTATAAAGATTATTATTGGGTGGGCTACAATAATCTTCGGTTTGACTCTCAAGTGGTGGAATGGGTACTGCGTAACAATGAATATTGGCATGAGCTTTCCAACTTGGAAATAACAGCCAAAATACACCAGAAGGCAGCTGATGTCATACATGACGCTAATTTCGATGTGTTTCCTGAATTTAGGGAGTATGACCTAAGCCTCAAACAGATTGATCTCTTCAAGATTCACCACTTTGACAACAAGAATAGACGTGTTAGTCTTAAGCGCTTAGAGTTTGAGATGGACCTTGAGAACATTGAAGAAATGCCTATACACCATGACAAGACAAACATGACTAGGGATGAAATCATCCTTACGACAGAATATTGTTTGAATGATGTGTGGGCCACTTATCAGTTCTACAAGGTGACTATTGGTGATACAGATCATCCTTTGTATAAAGGTGATAACAGAATACAGCTCAGACAGGATATACAGGATGAGTTTGGCATTCCTTGTCTAAACTATTCTGACAGTAAGATTGGTGATGAGATGATCAAAAAGTATTACTGCCAGGAGAAGGGTATAGACTATAGGGACCTACCTAAAAAGGGTAAGTTTGAGAAGAAAACTTATGTCAAAAACTGTATTGCGGACTATGTACAGTTCCAAACACCTGAGCTGCAAGAGTTTCTAGCACGCATCAGAAAGATGAGTTTGGGTATGCAGGATGATTTCAAAGAGGAACTACACTTCTATAACAATGTGTATTCCTTCATGAAAGGTGGTTTGCATACAGAGAACGGTCCCAAGATCTTTGAAGCTGATAATGAGCACGAGATTATAGACTGGGATGTATCCAGCTATTATCCAGCCATTATCATTAACAATGGTCGTTATCCAAGACATTTGGGTAAAGAATTCCTTCAGGGCTATAAGACAATGTTTGAGAAAAGATTGGAACTCAAGCCTTTAGCTAAGAAGGACAAGAAAATCAAGGGTATTGTAGGAGCACTAAAGCTTGCTGTAAACTCAGTTTATGGTAAGAGCTCTGACATACAGAACTGGATTTATGATAGACAGCTCACTATGTTCACCACCATTACAGGTGAGCTGAGCTTAATGATGCTTATAGAAGCTTATGAACTGGCTGGCATTAATGTCATATCTGCTAACACAGATGGTGTAACAATTATGATCAAAAAATGTTACATAGACAAGATGCACGAGATAAACAGCTGGTGGAGTGAGCTAACACAATATGAGCTCGAGAGGGCTGACTATCAAAAGATTATATTTTCCACGGTAAATGACTATCTTGCAATAAAAACAGATGGAGAGATCAAGAAGAAAGGCGATTTCCTCACGGATTTTGAGCTTCATAAGAACAAGTCAGCGCGTATTGTCCCAATGGCTCTGGAACAATATTTTGTTAGT
>Ga0209033_1000367_pt1 | contig 25747 bp, 23 predicted proteins | sample LauGreFa1BDMLBDN_2_FD_188218 | JGI IMG/M metagenome (GOLD analysis project Ga0209033, IMG submission 188218) | Freshwater lake microbial communities from Lake Michigan, USA - Fa13.BD.MLB.DN (SPAdes) (version 2) | ecosystem: Environmental > Aquatic > Freshwater > Lake | place: Lake Michigan, USA...
TCGCTAGACGATCCGAGACACTTTGAGATGATTGAGAAAGTTGCACCTCATCCGTTGTCCCTCTTTTTGCAGGTTTCATTAGATGGAGCCCACCACCGCGGGGGAGCAGGGGTTGATCAGCTGTATCAATTAGCTGAAAAAGTCTCAGCTTCTGCGACCCACACATTGGCGGGGTTGATGTCAGTTCCACCAGTAGGGATGGATCCTGAAAAGGCTTACTCACAATTAGCAGTGATCCGTACTGAGTTTATGAACCGCTTCCCGAATGCGAAATCCCTGTCGGCGGGCATGAGTGGGGATTATGAAACAGCGATTTCCCATGGTGCGACACATGTCCGCGTAGGCTCATCAATCCTCGGTTCCCGCTCACCCCACAGGTAACCTTTAACCATGTCTAATGCAATGCGCCGTGTCGCTAATTACCTTGGTTTGATGGATGATCCTGAGTTTGATACTCCACAAACAGCAACTACAAATACTCCAGCAATTCCTCCAACAGGAGATGTTCGCGTTAAAACTCGCGAGCCTCGTTCAGTTGGCTCATTGCGTCACTCATCAGTTGTAGAGGTTGCGCCACAGCTTGATCTTCCAACCATGGATCGCATCATTACCTTGCACCCACGTTATTACAACGAGGCTCGTACGATCGGTGAGCATTTCCGTCAAGGAAATCCAGTGATCATCAACCTGACTGAAATGGATGAGTCAGAGCACAAGCGCCTTGTTGATTTTGCAAGTGGTCTTGCATTTGGTTTGCACGGAACAATTGAGCGCGTGACAAAGAAGGTATTCCTTTTGTCACCAGCAAATGTTTCAGTTAGCTCTGAAGACAAGTCAGCAGCTGCTCAAGCAAGCTTCTTCAACCAGAGCTGATCATGTTGAGCGTCGGCTCACTGTTAGCCAGTGTTCTTCAAATCTTTTTGCTCGCCCTTTTGGGTCGATTGATCTTTGACTATGTGCAGATGTTTTCACGCACCTGGCGTCCCAAAGGAATCGTTCTCTACTTTGTAGAAGCGATCTACACAATTACCGATCCACCAATGAAGTTTGTGGGTCGCTTTGTTCCACCACTTCGATTAGGCGCAGTAAGTCTTGATATGAGTTTCATTGTGCTCTTTTTCGGAACACAATTGTTGATGGGCTTTGTTCGCGGTCTGTAATTACTGCTTAACCAGTACGACCTCAACACCAATCTCAGTATCGTTAATCGCCAATCCAGCATCACGTGTGATTGATAGCGCCAAAACCTCATCTGCAATATGTGCAAGATCGGTTTCTATTGCAGCAGCCATCTCATCAGTTGCATTCCAGGTAACGCTGATGCGATCTGAGATATCCAAGCCATCGCTCTTGCGACGCTCTTGAATGAATCGGATTACCTCACGCACATTTCCAGCGGCAATAAGCGCGGGGGTTAGCTCAAGATCTAGCGCAACGCTTTCTCCATCATGGGATGAAACGCTCCAGCCGCTCTTTGGAACCTCTGTAATGACTAGGTCATCAAGTGCGATCTCCCATGTGCCAACGGTTGTAACACCAGATGCGCGAAGAGTCTTTACCAGTGCTGTCGCATCGGTTGCGGCGATTGCCTTAGCGATCTCCTGAACCGCACCGCCAAACTTGGCACCTAGTGATTTGAAGTTAGCTTTAACGCTGATATCAACCAGATCACCATCTGCAGTTGCGATGTCCTGCAGCGTTTGAACATTGAGCTCATCAGCGATTTGTTCGCGCATCGCTTCAGGAAGAGTTGACCATCCGCTAGCTGCGATCAGTGCACGACCCAAAGGCTGGCGAATTTTGATTCCAGATTCTGCACGTGTTGCACGTCCTAATTCAACGATACGTCGAGTCAATGCAACTTGCGAAGCAAGCTCAGAATCAATTGCAGCTGCGTTGACCGCTGGCCAATCAGAAAGATGAACCGATGCAGGTTGCTTAGAATCTGCCGGAATAACTAACTCTTGCCACACTTGCTCGGTAATAAATGGAACTAGGGGAGCAAGAAGCTGTGTCAGTTTTACTAAGCATTCATGCAATGTTCCCAGCGCTGCAACATCTCCATCCCAGAAACGTCGTCGAGAACGACGTACATACCAGTTAGATAAATCATCGATAAATCGTGCAAGTGCGCGGCCCGCAATTTGAGAGTCAAAATCCTCTAGCGCTGCATCAACCTCTTGTACCAAAGTGTTGAGTTCCGAAATGATCCAGCGATCCATCAATGGACGATCAGAAAGTGCTGGGGTCTGCGAAAGTTCAAAGTCAGAGGCGTTGGCGTATAAAGCGTGGAATGAAACGGTGTTCCAGTAGGTCAACAAAGTCTTGCGAACAACCTCGTTGATGCTGTCATGGCCTACTCGACGGGCAGCCCATGGAGAACCAGCTGCCAACATGTACCAACGAACCGCATCTGCGCCATGTTGATCCATCAATGCCATCGGTTCTAGAACATTGCCAAGGTGCTTACTCATCTTGCGGCCATCCTTATCCAGGATGTGACCGAGGCAAAGAACTGTTTTGTAAGAGGATTGATCAAAGACCAAGGTTCCAATAGTCATCAACGTATAGAACCAACCACGTGTCTGATCAATCGCTTCACAAATAAAGTCGGCAGGATAAGAGGCTTTGAACTTTTCTACCGAACCTTCTTTGTGTGGGTATCCCCATTGAGCAAATGGCATCGCACCTGAGTCGTACCAGCAATCGATAACTTCTGGAACACGTGTCATTGTTTGTGAACACTCAGCACAGGCAAAGGTGATGTCATCAACAAATGGTCGGTGCGGATCCAGATTAGAAAGCTCTTGACCAGCAAGTGCGCCAAGTTCCTTCAATGAATCAACGCAGATTTCATGCTTGTTCTCACAGCGCCAAATCGGAAGCGGTGTACCCCAATAACGATTGCGTGAAAGAGCCCAGTCAATATTGTTGTTCAGCCAATCGCCGTAACGACCTTCTTTAATTGTTTCTGGGTGCCAATCTGTTGCTGCATTTTCCCGCAGCAGCGCATCCTTAATTGATGTAGTGCGGATGTACCACGATGGTTGTGCGTAATACATCAACGCTGTGTGACAGCGCCAGCAATGAGGGTAGGTGTGCTCGTATTGCTGGTGCTTATACAGAGCACCACTTGCCTTGAGCTCCTTTACTAAAGGCTTATCCGCCTCTTTGAAAAAGACTCCGCCAACAACTGGAACATCTGCGAGGAAATGTCCATCTGGTGCAATGGGATTTACAACTGGCAATCCATAGCTACGACATACAGCTAAGTCATCTGCACCAAAGGCAGGTGCTTGGTGAACTAATCCAGTTCCATCCTCAGTTGTTACATAGGTAGCAAGAACTACATAGTGAGCATCTGGAATTTCAATGTAATCAAATGGGCGCTTGTATGTAACCCGCTCAAGCTCCTTGCCTAGCATTGTCTTCAGAATCTTTTTCTCGCCCTTAACTGTTTCCATCAAATTCTGTGCAACAACTAAGACTTCAGTACTTTCTTCATCTGTTACTTCAATGGCAACGTACTCAACCTCTGGATGCACAGCTACTGCGGTGTTTGAAACTAAGGTCCATGGGGTTGTAGTCCACACCAACAAGGATGCATTTAAAGCCGCGAGTTCACCTGATGTCACTGGAAAACGAACAAAGACCGATGGATCGGTAACTGTTTCATACCCTTGCGCAAGCTCGTGATCTGACAATCCTGTTCCGCAGCGAGGGCAGTACGGAGCAACACGATGATCCTGTACTAGTAATCCCTTTTTCCAGATCTCTTTCAGAGACCACCAGACTGATTCAACATACTCTGGAGACATCGTCCAATACGCTTCATCAAAATCAACCCAGAAGCCCATGCGATCTGTCATATCTGTAAATGCACTGACGTGACGCTGCACAGATTCGCGACACTTGTCATTAAATGGTGCGATTCCAAATTTTTCAATATCGCCCTTGCCGGAAAAACCTAACTCTTTTTCTACAGCGATCTCTACTGGCAAGCCATGACAATCCCAACCCGCTTTACGAGTTACCTGCTTGCCCTTCATTGTGTGAAAACGTGGAAATAAATCCTTAAATACGCGGGCTTCAATGTGGTGTGTGCCAGGCATTCCATTTGCAGTTGGTGGACCTTCATAAAATGTCCAGGCAGCAGCACCTTCACGAGCTGCAACGGTTTTTTCAAAGATGGAGTTTTCGCGCCAGAACTTTAAAATTGAATGTTCGACGGCAGGCAGATCAACAGCTGCGGGAATGGCGCGAAATGACATAAAAAAATCCTCCAGACAACAATCTCTGGAGGGACGATCGCTGCATTCACAGCTTTCGCGGTACCACCCGCCTTGCACACCGAGGTGCGCCACTTGAAATCTCCCGTGCTGGTTCTAGATGGGCGTGAACCCATTTCTTCCTGCTGGCTCGTGAGGTGATAGCCCCGTCAACGCCTTGTACGCGAGGTTCTTAGTGTAGTTGATTGAATCCTTAAAAAATGACCGTGGCGAAGTTGGTAGCGGTAGCCGTCAAGGCATAAGGTTCGCGACATGCCTAAGAAGCCAGTCAAGAAAGCCGCGGTTAAAAAAGCGGCCAAAAAGTCGGCTGTCAAAAAGGCGGTAAAGAAGGCGATCAAAAAGGTGACCCCTGTAAAGAAGGTTGCCAAGAAGGTTGCAAAGAAGGCGCCAGCTAAGAAAGCTCCTGCCAAAAAGGCTGCAGCAAAGAAGGCAGCACCTGCCAAAAAAGCTGCGGTGAAGAGCATTCCAGTAAAGAAAGCTCCAGGAAAGCCATTTCCATCAAAGACAACTCTTACCGTTGATGAGAAATCACAAACAGTTTCTGTATCAACAATTTCAGCACCAGTTGTAGCACCGGTTATTGAAGAGCGTCGTTTAGTAATGCCGCCTCCACCACGTCCAGTAAAGAGCGGTAAGAAGATCGCTCCACTTAAGCCAATCAAAGTTGCGCCAACTCCAGTTGTCGTTAGCGAGAATGAATCTCCATGGACAGCTGCTGAGATCAAAGCGATCCGCACTGAAATCTCAAAGGAGCTCGATCGTCTTCGTAAAGAGCTTGCAGTTGTTGAGCAAGAGATGGATGCCTTGATTCAAGAGTCTGGTGAAGGTGCCGGCGATGATCAGGCAGATGCTGGAACAAAGACATTTGAACGTGAACATGAGATGTCACTGGTTATTAACGCACGTGACATGGTGCTACAGACCGAGCGCGCTCTTGAGCGAATTGATAATAAGAGTTACGGAAACTGCGAAGAGTGTGGTTCTCCTATTGGTAAAGCTCGCCTACAAGTTTTCCCTCGCGCAACTCTCTGCATGCTGTGCAAGCAGAAGGAAGAACGGCGCTAAAGGTGCGCAGATGGCGCACACTTTTTAGTGTTGCCTGGGCGGTTTGGGTTCTAGATCTAGCAACAAAAATCTGGGCGGTTAATAACCTTTCCTACAAATCCAACATCAAAGTAATTGGTGAGTTTTTTCAATTAACCTTTGTCCGTAACTCTGGAGCGGCCTTTTCCTTTGCTGCCGGTGCGACCATCTTCTTATCTCTCTTTGGATTAATAGTCATGAGCGCAATCTTGTATTACTCACCTCAAATCACATCCCGTGGCTGGGCTGTTGTATTGGGATTGGTTCTCGGTGGAATTCTCGGAAATATGGTGGATCGAATATTCCGTGAACCAGGCGTATTACGTGGCCATGTCATTGATTGGATGCAGCTTCCTAATTGGCCGGTATTTAACATCGCAGACACAGCAATTGTTACCGCAGCGGTGATTTCTATGGTCTTAACCGCCAGAAATATCCCACCCATAACAAAGGTAGGCTCACAACCATGAGTAACCGCGAATTGCGCACCTTATCGGTGCCAGAAGGAGTCGCGGGAGAGCGCATTGATAGCGCACTGACACGTGTACTGGGATTATCACGCACCGCTGTCGTTAAGCTGCTTGAAGATGGTGACATTACAACTGGTGGAAAAGCGATGCCGAAATCAGATCGGGTTACCGCAGGACAAATCATTGATGTGCTTATGCCAGCACCTATCAATACAGATCCAATTCCTCTTACTCCTCTTGAAGGTTTAACTATTGTTTTTGATGATCAAGACATTGTTGTTATTGATAAACCAATTGGATGCGCAGCACACCCAAGTCCAGGGTGGACAGGTCCAACTGTTGTTGGCGCTTTGATGGCCGCCGGATACACCATTTCAACTTCTGGTCCAGCAGAACGTCAAGGAATTGTTCATCGATTAGATGTTGGCACTAGTGGCTTAATGATTGTTGCTAAGAGCGATAAAGCTTTTCATGTACTTAAGGATGCATTTAGAAATCGAACCGTTGACAAAATTTATCACGCTATGGTTCAGGGTCACATGGATCCAACAACGGGAACAATTGATGCACCAATCGATCGTCACCCAAAAGAGGATCATCGTTTCGCAGTAATGGCCACGGGCAAAGAATCAATTACCCATTACGAGGTAATCGAATTTTATCGTGGTGTATCAATGGTCAAGATCGAACTTGAAACCGGTCGCACACATCAGATCCGTGTTCACTTTTCAGCGCTGCACCATCCGCTGGTTGGAGACACCACATATGGCGCAGATCCTGTCTTAGCTAAGAGTTTGCAGATGTCCAGGCCCTGGCTTCACGCTGCTGAGCTTCGCTTCGCCCATCCAGTTACGGGGGAGGCGCTCAACTTCCACGCCCCATATCCGGCCGATCTCACACGCTCCCTGGCGTTGCTTTCCGACGCCGTTCTTCCGTAACCACTAATCTCGCCAATCATGTCCGAGAACAATTTCGTCCACCTTCACGTCCACACCGAGTACTCGATGCTCGATGGCGCTGCTCGTGTTGGCGATTTGATGTCCGAGGTCAAAGCACAAGGCATGCCCGCCATTGCAATGACCGACCACGGCAATGTCTTTGGTGCTTTTGAGTTTTATAAGGCGGCAAAGAAGGCTGATGTTAAGCCAATCATTGGAATTGAAGCGTACGTTGCACCTGAATCTCGTTTTGATAAGAAGCGGGTTCAGTGGGCAGATGGTGGCGAGGATGATGTTTCAGGTGGTGGTGCATATACCCACATGACAATCTTGGCTGAAAACAATGAAGGCCTAGGAAATCTTTTTAGATTGTCATCTCTTGCTTCTCTCGAAGGTTATTACTACAAGCCACGTATGGATCGCGAACTTCTTGCAACATATTCCAAGGGATTGATCGCAACTACTGGATGTCCGGGCGGCGAAATTCAGACCAGACTTCGCATGGGTGCATACAAGGAAGCAATAAAGGCAGCTAGTGCATATCGCGATATTTTTGGAAAAGAGAACTTCTTCCTTGAAGTTATGGATCACGGAATCGAAATTGAAGCTCGCGTTAAAGCGGATTTAATGAAGTTAGGTAAAGAGCTAGGTCTGCCGCTACTTGCTACCAACGATTTGCATTACACACGTCAAGAAGATGCCGGTGCACATGAAGCGCTGCTGTGCGTTCAATCCGGTTCGACCCTGGCAGATCCCAAGAGATTTAAGTTTGATAACGACTCCTTTTATGTAAAGACCGCAGCTCAGATGCGCGAATTATTTAAGGAGATCCCTGAAAGTTGCGATAACACATTGCTGATCGCCGAACGATGCAACATCACCTTGCGCGAAGGTGAAAACTTACTTCCACAGTTTGAGGTACCAGCGGGTGAAACTGAAGACTCTTGGTTAAAGAAAGAGGCAGAACGAGGTCTGAAGGAACGGTTAGGTGCACGCATTACACCTGCTCATGAGGACCGCCTGAAGTACGAACTCGGCGTCATGGAGAAGATGGGTTTTCCTGGTTACTTTCTCGTTGTCGCAGACCTTGTAGGTCATGCCAAGAAGGTTGGTATTCGCGTCGGTCCAGGTCGAGGATCTGCAGCTGGATCCTTGGTTGCATACTCACTTGGAATTACCGGTTTAGATCCGCTAGAACATGGTCTCTTGTTTGAGCGATTCCTTAATCCTGAGCGTATCTCTATGCCTGATATCGACTTGGACTTTGATGAGCGTCGCCGCAGCGAAATGATCCGTTACGCGACTAATAAGTATGGTGAAGATCGCGTCGCTCAGATCATTACCTACGGAACTATTAAATCTAAGCAAGCGATTAAGGATTCAACCCGAGTTCTTGGTTATCCATATGTTGTCGGCGAAAAGTTAACGAAAGCCCTTCCACCATCAGTTATGGGTAAGGATATTTCGCTCAGCGGAGTCTTTGATTCAAAGGATGATCGTTATGGCGAAGCAGGGGAGTTCCGTTCTTTATACAACTCAGATCCAGATTCAAAACGTGTTGTAGATACCGCTCGTGGGCTTGAAGGTTTGAAGCGTCAATGGGGTGTTCACGCAGCTGGTGTGATTCTTTCACGTGAACCTTTGTTGGATGTTATTCCAATTCATCGCCGTGAAGCAGATGGTGCGATTATTACCCAGTTTGATATGGGTGCGTGCGAGGCAACTGGTTTGCTCAAGATGGACTTTTTGGGATTGCGAAATCTCTCTGTACTTGATGATGCTCTGCTCAACATCAAAGCTAATCAAGGTAAAGATGTAGTCCTTGAAGATTTAACCTTGGATGATCCCAAGACATATGAACTCTTAAGTCGTGGAGACACCTTGGGTGTATTCCAGCTCGATGGTGGGCCAATGCGAGCATTGCTACGCAGCATGTCCCCAGATTCATTTGAGGATATTTCAGCTGTTATTGCTTTGTATCGTCCAGGACCAATGGGCGAGAACGCGCACAACAACTATGCAGATCGTAAAAATGGTCGCAAACCAGTTGAACCAATTCATCCTGAATTATCGGTACCGCTTAACGAGATCTTGGGCGATACCTATGGATTAATTGTTTATCAAGAGCAGGTTATGGCGATTGCGCAAAAGGTTGCGGGTTTTACCCTTGGTCGCGCAGATCTTTTGCGAAAGGCGATGGGTAAGAAGAACAAGGACATTCTGGATAAAGAGTATGTTCCCTTCGAAGCTGGCATGAAGGAAAATGGTTTCTCAACCGCTGCAATTAAACGTTTATGGGAAGTTCTGATTCCCTTCTCTGATTACGCCTTTAACCGTGCACACTCTGCTGGATACGGTGTTGTCTCTTATTGGACCGCGTATTTAAAGGCGAATTACCCGACTGAATACATGGCTGCGCTATTAACCTCTGTTCGCGATGACAAGGATAAATCTGCGCTCTACCTATCTGAGTGCCGTCGAATGGGAATCAAGGTATTGCCACCAGATGTGAATGAATCTGATGCCGAGTACACACCACGTGGAGTCGATATTCGTTTCGGATTAGCCGCAATTAGAAATGTTGGAGAAGGTGTAGTTGCATCGATTAAGAGCGCTCGTGATTCCAAGGGACGTTACACCTCATTTGGTGATTTCCTTGCAAAGGTAGATGCGCAGGTGTGCAACAAGAAGACAATTGAATCGCTCATTAAAGCTGGAGCTTTCGGCTCTCTCGGTTCTACACGTAAGGGTCTGATTGCAGTTCACCTCGAAGCAATTGATTCAGTAATCGAATCAAAGCGTGCAGAAGCTATTGGTCAATTTGATCTCTTTGGCGGAGAAGCGGTTACCGCGGTATCTGGATTAGATATCGAAGTTCCAACTGGCGAATGGGATAAAGCGATGTTGCTTTCTTATGAACGCGAGATGCTGGGACTTTATGTTTCCGACCACCCATTACTGGGTGTTGAGCATGTCTTGCGAGCTAACACAGATATGTCTATTAGCGAACTATCTGATGATGGCGCACAACATGAATCAATTGTCACCATTGGTGGATTAATCACAAGTGTTACACGAAAGGTTTCTCGACAAGGTGCATCATGGGCGGTTGTAACCGTTGAAGATCTTGAAGGTGCGCTCGAAGTTCTGTTCTTTGCAAATACTTACAACCAGTACTCGATGTCATTGACCGAGGACCGTATCGTCACGATTCGCGGTCGTGTAGATCGTCGCGAAGATGCCCTGAGATTTACCGCACTCGAAATGTCTATGCCAGACATCAGTGCAGGACCAACTGGACCACTTGTAATTTCACTGCCAATTCAGCAATGCACACCACCTGTTGTAGATCGCATCAAAGAGATTTTGCGCTCACACCCCGGAAAGCGAGAGGTGCATTTGCAACTTCTCGATAATGGAAGCAGTACTGTGATGAAGGTAGATGCGTTGATTACATCTTCACCAAGTTTGAGCGCTGATTTGAAATCAATTTTGGGGCCTAACTGCTTGGTTTAAATCAATAAGCGAGGGTTGCCCTCTTGCCGTTACAATTGCCCAATGATTCGTACCGTAGACCTGCGCGGACGATCCCTGTCTAAAGCTCAATACAACGCTGAACTTCCTCGAGCCACGCTTAATGTGACAGAGGCGATGCTGCTTATCGAGCCGATTCTAGAGAGAGTAAAGAATGGAACCCAAGCAGATCTCATCGCTTTAGCGCAAGAGTTTGATGGCGTAACACCGGTAAGTATTCGAGTTCCTCAAACCGCCTTAGATGAGGCGCTTTCACAATTAGATCCTGCAATTAGAACCGCATTAGAGCTATCTATTTCACGAATTACCAAGGTTCACAATGATCAGTTGCGCACTACTACAACGACAACTGTTGTAGATGGTGGAACAGTTACTGAAAAATGGATTCCCGTAGATCGTGTCGGTCTCTATGTTCCAGGTGGTCGTGCGGTTTACCCAAGTAGTGTGATGATGAATGTCATTCCTGCACAGATCGCTAAGGTGCAATCGATTGCGGTTGCATCACCACCACAAAAGGATTTTGGTGGTTTGCCACACCCAACGATTCTTGCAACCTGTGCGTTGCTGGGAATCACCGAGGTCTATGCGGTTGGGGGAGCACAAGCGATTGCACTCTTTGCTTATGGCATGGAAGGTGTATGCGAAAAGGCCGATCTAGTAACCGGTCCTGGAAATATCTATGTAGCGGCAGCAAAACGTGCGCTCCGTGGAATTATCGGAATTGATTCCGAGGCAGGGCCAACTGAAATCGCAGTTTTAGCTGACTCATCAGCAATCGCCGCCGATGTCGCTGCTGATTTGATTAGTCAGGCAGAGCACGATGTTATTGCTGCAGCTGTACTGGTAACTGATTCAGTTGAATTGGCTCAAGCGGTTGAGGCAGAACTCAAGGTACGGGTTGCAGCAACGAAGCACGCAGACCGAATCAAAAGCGCGCTATCTGGTGTTCAATCTGCGATCGCATTGGTAGATGACATGAAGCAAGGTTTAGATGTTGTTAACGCTTATGCAGCGGAACACTTAGAGATTCAAACAAAAAACTCTCGTAGTGATGCTGAAAAGATTCGCAACGCCGGAGCTGTCTTTATCGGGCGATTTTCACCGGTTTCATTAGGTGATTACTCTGCAGGCTCAAATCACGTTCTACCAACTGGTGGCTGCGCATGTCACTCAAGCGGACTTTCAGTTCAAACCTTTCTTCGCGGATTGCACTTTATTGAGTATGGCCAAAAGGCATTTACCGAGATTGTTGACACCGTTGTCACCTTGGCAAATTCAGAGGATTTGCCGGCACATGGTGAAGCAATGACAGCACGCCTGGAGAATTTGTCATGAGTTGGCCAAGTTGGTTACCTCTGCGCGAAACTCTGCGTCCATTATCTGCATATGGTGCACCGCAAGTTCCCGCTCAGGCATCCTTAAATACAAATGAAAATCCTTATTCACCATCACCAGCGTTACAAAAGGCGATCACCGATGCTGTCGCAACAGTTGCAGCTGATTTAAATCGTTATCCAGATCGTGATGCAACTGTATTGCGTACCAAACTTGCTACCTACATTAACGAGAGAAGTGGTACCGATTTCACTCTCGACAATATTTGGGCGGCTAATGGTTCAAATGAAATTATTCAATCGATTTTCTTAGCCTTTGCTCATGGTCCAGTTCTGGGCTTTACGCCGTCATATTCAATGCACCCACTGATTGCAAAAACAACTGGTGCTCAGTGGATCGATGGAAAGCGAAACCCTGATTTCTCTCTCAATACTCAGGACGCTGTTGCCGAGATTATTAAGAACAAACCAACCCTTACCTTTATTACAACCCCTAATAATCCAACAGGTGGTGCGGTCACACTTGAAGCGATTCAACAGTTGGCCGATGCAGCACAAACTGTTGGGGGATTACTAGTAGTTGATGAGGCGTATGCAGAGTTTTCCCAGGAGCTTTCTGCTGTAACTCTCATTTCAAAAAATCCACATGTAATCGTCATTCGTACTATGAGCAAGGCCTTTGCTTTTGCTGGAGCACGCGTTGGTTATCTAGTCAGTGATGTAGCGGTCAAAGATGCGATGATGATTGTTCGTTTGCCGTATCACCTCAGCGCCCTTACCCAAGCAGCAGCCCAAGTAGCTATCGATCACCGCGCTGAATTATTAGGTGGAGTTTCAACCTTGATTGCTGCTCGAGCAAATCTCATCGATGCATTGCATCAGATGGGGTTACACACCGTTCCGAGCAGCGCTAACTTCATTCTCTTCACAGGTTTCAAGCAGGATGCGCCACAACTGTGGTCGGCCTTGCTGGAAAAGGGTGTTCTGATTAGAGATGTGGGATTATCAGGGTACTTAAGAGTCACCATTGGCAATGAAGCCGAGAATCAATTGTTTATTTCAGCCCTCAAAGAGCTCATTTAAAGGAGATACCCATGAGAACAGCACGCGTCGAAAGAAAGACAAAAGAGTCGCATGTACTCGTTGAGATCAATCTAGATGGCCAGGGCATCATCGATGTCGACACTGGCGTACCTTTCTTTGATCACATGATGTCTCAATTAGGCAAGCACTCAGGTTTTGATCTAACAGTTAAGACAACAGGTGATGTTGATGTTGATTCACACCACACAGTTGAAGATACATCTCTTGCATTCGGACAAGCACTTCGCGAAGCGTTGGGGGATAAGGCTGGCATCCGTCGCTTTGGTGACTCAATGGTTCCACTTGATGAGGTTCTCGTTCAGGCTGCGGTTGATCTTTCAGGTCGCCCATACCTAGTGCACCGTCAACCAGAGATAGTTGAGCTCATTGGAACATTTGATACGACCCTCGGAAAGCACATCTGGGAATCAATCGTTGCAGAAGCTCGCATCGCGCTGCATATCCGCGTACTTGAAGGTCGTAACGCACACCATGTTTTTGAAGCACAGTTCAAGGCGGTCGCTCGCGCATTGCGTGATGCGGTTTCACTTGATGGCAGAGTTGCCGGAATCCCATCAACAAAAGGTTCTCTTTGATAGCAATTCTTGATTACGGTTCTGGAAATCTACGCTCTGCAGAACGTGCATTTGCAACAGCAGGTAAAGAGGTAGTTGTTACCTCTGATCGTACGGTCGCAGTTGAAGCAGAAGGTTTAGTAGTTCCAGGTGTTGGCGCATTTGCAGCATGCATGAATGGATTAAATGGTGTTGATGGTGCAGCTATTGTGCGAGAGCGTTTAGCAAAGGAACGACCAACTTTAGGTATTTGTATCGGCATGCAAATTATGTTTAGCCACGGAACTGAACACTCTGACACCGCTCCACATGCAGGTGTGGGTGTGTGGGATGGAACGGTTTCTCAATTAGCTGCACCAATTTTGCCTCACATGGGTTGGAACACAGTAGAAGTTGATTCAGATTCAATTTTGTTTAAAGGTATCGAAGCAGAATCTTTTTACTTTGTGCACTCATACGCTGCAAAGAGCGCTGTAGGAAAGATGCAGGCTTGGAGCACGCATGGTGAAAGATTTTTAGCAGCTGTCGAAGATGGATATATGAGCGCAACTCAGTTTCACCCTGAAAAATCAGGAGCTGCTGGACTTGCTTTGATTAAGAATTGGGTGAGATCGCTATGAGTTACTTAGAACTTCTTCCAGCGGTTGATGTGAAAGATGGCCGTGCAGTTCGCCTTGTTCAAGGTGAGCTCGATAGGGAAAGCATTTACGGAGCTCCTCTTGATGTTGCACTCGAGTTTCAAGCAGCAGGTGCTGAATGGCTTCACCTGGTAGATCTTGATGCTGCCTTTGGTCGGGGAGAAAACTCTGCCTTATTGGCCGAAGTTGTTGGAAAGTTGGATATTAAGGTCGAACTTTCCGGTGGAATTCGCGATGATGAATCGTTGCGTCGTGCTCTTGCTACTGGTTGTCGACGTGTGAACTTAGGAACAGCAGCACTTGAAGATCCTGAATGGACCGCTCGAGTAATTGCAGAGCATGGCGATCGCATCGCAGTTGGTTTAGATGTTCGTGGACACACATTGGCGGCGCGCGGATGGACTAAGGAGGGTGGCGATTTATTTGAGACCCTTGCGCGATTAGATCGCGATGGATGTGCTCGATATGTTGTAACAGATGTCGCTAAGGATGGAACCCTTGCTGGACCAAATATCGAATTACTCAAATCTGTATGCGCTGCGACTAGTAAGCCTGTAATTGCAAGTGGTGGAATCTCATCATTAGATGACATCGCAGCCCTTGCCGCACTTCGCGCTTCTGGTGTTGAAGGCGCAATTGTTGGCAAAGCTTTATATGCAGGAAAGTTCACCCTGCAAGAAGCACTTAAGGTCAGCGGAAAATGACGCTTTCTGTTCGCATCATTCCCTGCCTCGATGTCACTGATGGTCGAGTTGTTAAAGGCGTTAACTTCACCGATCTTGTTGATGCGGGAGATCCCGTTGAGATGGCGGCTTTGTACAACACCGAAGGTGCTGACGAGCTCACATTTCTAGATATTTCAGCCAGCGTTGCAGGACGCGAAACAACTCTTGATGTTGTTCGACGCACCGCAGAACAAGTATTCATTCCCCTGACTGTTGGTGGCGGTATTCGAAGTGTTGAAGATGTCGACCGTCTATTGCGCGCCGGTGCTGACAAGGTTTCAATCAATACATCAGCGCTTGCTCGTCCACAATTGATCGCTGAAATCGCAGATCGATTTGGTTCACAGGTTTTAGTTCTTTCAGTAGACGCACGACGTGCTCGCACCGAATCAGGTTTTGAAGTGACAACTCATGGTGGACGTCAAAGTGCAGGTGTTGATGCACTTGCGTGGGTAGAGCAAGCATGCGCACTTGGTGTTGGCGAGATCCTCCTTAATTCAATGGATGCAGATGGAACTCGTGCCGGGTATGACATCGGAATGATTACCGCGGTTCGTGCTGTATCTAAGGTTCCCTTGATTGCCAGTGGTGGCGCAGGTTCGCTAGAAGATTTCTCAGCCGCTCTCGATGCTGGAGCAGATGCGCTGCTGGCTGCGAGCGTTTTTCACTTCGGAGTTCACCGCATTGGAGATGTGAAGAGCTATCTGGGTAAGCACAATTATCCGGTGCGCGCCGTTGCCGTGCGGTAAGGCAGAATAAGCACATGACAACACTGGATCCGCAGGTAGCTGCACTCCTTAAAGATCCGGATGCCTTAATACCTGCAATTGTGCAAGATTCAACGAGCAAAGAAGTTTTGATGCTTGCGTACATGAACGCTCAATCATTGGAACTCACTCTGACAACTGGAAAAGCAACCTACTGGTCGCGCAGCCGTAATGAGCTATGGGTTAAAGGTGCAACCTCAGGTCATTACCAAGATGTGCAATCAATCTCTTTAGATTGTGATGGAGATGCATTAATCATGCAGGTAATCCAAACTGGTGTGGCGTGCCATACCGGGGATCGCACTTGTTTTCATACGCCCCTAGAGCTGCGATCGTAAACAATGAATCTAGAAGAGTTTCGCGCCTACGCAAAGGTTTCTAATGTCATACCTGTATCGCGCAAACTCTTAGCTGACTCTGAAACCCCACTGGGTGTCTATAGAAAATTAGCAAAGAGTGCGGCAAATACATTTCTTCTAGAGTCTGCAGAACATGGCGGAGCTTGGTCTCGTTACTCATTTATCGGTGTTCGCAGCGAAGCCACATTAAGTGAAAAGGATGGATTGGCGTATTGGCAGGGGACCGCACCAGCGGGAGCACCCACCGGGATCGATCCATTGGAAGCATTGCGACTTTCTGCTGCACATTTGAAATCTCCCAAGATTGCAGGTTTACCTCCACTTACAGGTGGATTAGTTGGCTTCATGGGGTATGACGTTGTTCGTCGATTAGAGAAACTCCCATCGTTAGCGCACAAAGACATTCCACTTCCAGAACTCTCTTTTATGCTCACCAGTGATTTAGCCGTAATGGATCACAGCGATGGAACCATCACATTAATTGCCAATGCAATTAATTGGGATGGAAGCGATGATCGAATCGATGAAGCGTATGCATCCTGTGTTGAACGTTTAGATCGCATGCAGACAGATTTAGCGGTCTCGCTGCCAGGTGATGCGGCAGCTATTCCTGATTTTTCGCTGCCGGATTACGCGGGAAATATCTCGGCTGAGGAGTTCAAGAAGAACATCGCACAGGTTAAAGAAGAAATCTTGGCAGGCGAGGCCTTTCAAGTTGTTTTGTCCCAACGTTTTGCAATGCCATGTACCGCTGATGCAATTGATGTGTATCGAATGCTTCGACTCAATAACCCTTCGCCGTACATGTACTTATTCCGCTTTACCGATGGAGTTGAAATCGTTGGTTCCAGCCCAGAAGCGCTAGTCAAGGTTAATCAAGAGGATGTGATGATTCATCCCATCGCAGGTACTCGTAAGCGCTCTGCTAATCCCGAAGAGGATCATCGTCTAGCTGAAGAATTATTAGCCGATCCAAAGGAACGAGCTGAGCATTTAATGCTGGTTGATCTTGGAAGAAATGATTTAGGGCGTGTCTGTGCACCTGGATCAGTTGAAGTAGTTGATTTCATGCACATCGAGCGTTACTCACATGTAATGCATATTGTTTCAACGGTAATCGGAAAGCTTTCAAAGAAGTCATCACCAGTTGATGCACTCTTTTCAGTATTCCCAGCAGGCACCTTGTCAGGTGCTCCTAAGCCTCGTGCAATGGAAATCATCGAAGAGCTAGAAACAACGAGACGTGGCGTTTACGGCGGAATAGTTGGGTACATTGATTTCACAGGAAATCTAGATACCTGTATCGCAATTAGAACAGCGTTGCTTCATAACGGAACCGCTTATGTTCAAGCAGGTGCGGGTGTGGTTGCCGATTCAGATCCTGAATCAGAGAATCAAGAGTGTCGTAATAAAGCGGCAGCGGTTTTAACAGCGGTGCATGCAGCTAATCGATTGGCGCATAAGTAATGAAAGAGTTTCTGCCGATTATCATTTCACTAGTAGTTGTATTCGCACTTGTAGTGGTGATATCAAAGAGATTTAAACTCTCATCACGCTACGAACGCAAACCGCGCCAACTCAATACATGGAGCGCACTTGACCATGGAATTGATCCAACGGTGGATGACAAGTTATGAGCGTTCTAGCATCAATCATCGAAGGTGTGCGCGAGGATCTAGCCGCCAGACGTCTTCCAATGGCACAGTTACAAGAAGCGCTTGAAGTTGCTCCTGCAGTGCGTGACTGTCTACCAAATCTATTGTCTGAAGAAATTTCTTTAATTGCAGAGGTGAAGAGATCCTCACCTAGCAAAGGTGCCTTGGCAACAATTACAGATCCTGCAGGATTAGCAGCTGCATATGAAGAAGCTGGTGCCCATGTTGTTAGCGTTCTAACTGAGCAGCGCCGATTTGGTGGATCACTTGCTGATTTAGATGCGGTCAGAAAAGCGATAGATCTTCCTATCCTTCGCAAAGATTTCATGGTTGATGAGTATCAATTTTACGAAGCACGTGCACATGGTGCAGATGTGGTTCTGTTGATTGTTGCAGCGCTAAGTAAGAATCAACTTGAAGATTACTTTCATTTAGCTAAGGAACTTGGGATGAGATCTTTGATTGAAGTTCATACCCATGATGAGTTGGAACGTGCCCTAGAGATCTCGCCCGAGATCATCGGCGTAAACTCTCGTAATCTAAAAACTTTAGATGTCGATGCGCAAGCATTTGCTGAACTCATTCCACAGATTCCATCAACAATTGCTCGCGTTGCAGAGTCTGGAATCTCTACACGCCAAGAGGTTGCATTTGCTCAAGAGTGTGGAGCGACCGCAATATTGGTTGGAGAAGCCCTAGTCCGCTCAGGATCTCCATCAGTTGCGATCGACCAATTGCTCGGTAGGCTTTAACTATGAGCAGCCCAGGACACTTCGGAGAGTACGGCGGTCGTTTCGTACCCGAGGCGTTGATTGGAGCTCTCAATGAACTTGAGATTGCACATAACACCGCGCAAAAGGATCCTGAGTTTTTAGCAGAGCTTGCTGAGCTGCACCGAACATATACAGGTCGCCCCAGCATCATCACCGAAGCAAAGAGATTTTCTGAACATGCAGGTGGTGCACGAATCTTTCTTAAGCGTGAAGATCTCAACCACACCGGCTCACACAAGATCAACAATGTTTTAGGTCAAGCGTTATTAACCAAGCGCATGGGTAAGAAGCGAATCATCGCCGAAACCGGAGCGGGTCAACATGGTGTTGCATCAGCAACAGCAGCTGCGTTGATGGGTCTTGATTGTGTTGTGTACATGGGAGAAGAAGACACCCGTCGTCAGGCGCTCAACGTTGCACGAATGAAGTTACTAGGCGCAGAGGTTGTTCCTGTGACATCAGGTTCACGCACCCTGAAGGATGCAATTAATGAAGCTATGCGGGATTGGGTTACCAATGTTGCAGATACACATTACTTATTGGGCACCGTTGCGGGACCGCACCCATTCCCAACGATGGTTCGCGATTTCCACAAAATAATTGGCGAAGAAGCGCGCGAACAGATGCTTGCCTTAACGGGAAGAGTTCCAGATGCGATCTTGGCCTGTGTTGGAGGCGGATCCAATGCGATCGGAATCTTTAACGCATTTATTCCAGATAGTGGTGTGCGTTTAATCGGTCTAGAAGCTGGCGGTGATGGGGTTGAAACAGGACGCCACGCGGCAACGATTACAGGTGGAACACCCGGCGTACTTCATGGAACACGCTCCTATGTTTTGCAAGATGCAAATGGTCAGACAATTGAATCTCATTCAATCTCTGCCGGTTTAGATTACCCAGGTGTGGGACCAGAGCATGCATACCTGCATGACATCGGACGAGCTGAGTATCGCGCAATCAATGATGATGCAGCGATGGCAGCCTTCTCATTGCTCAGCAGAACTGAAGGAATTATTCCTGCGATTGAAACTGCACATGCTTTAGCTGGTGCAATTCTTGTTGGAAAAGAGCTTGGACCCACAGCTAACTTATTAATCAATCTTTCTGGTCGCGGAGATAAGGATGTTCAAACCGCCGCCGAATACTTTGGAATTCCACTGTAATGACTCAACTCGATTCAGTCATGGCAAAGGTCCGTGCAGAAAATCGTGCTGCACTTATTGCTTACATTCCAGCGGGTTTTCCTTCACAGCAAGGATGTGCCAAGGCGATTCAAGCTCTTGCAGCAGCAGGTGTTGATGCGATCGAAATCGGTTTTCCTTATAGCGACCCGGTAATGGATGGTCCTGTAATTCAAGAGGCGGCGGAAATTTCATTGAAAGGTGGAACAAATGCCGCAGATGTTTTCGCAGCACTTAAGGTTGCAACCGATACTGGTGTAGCTGCAGTTGTGATGACTTACTGGAATCCAATTGAACGATATGGAGTAAATGAATTTGCTCAATCCATCGCCGATAACGGGGGATCGGGTGTCATTACCCCAGATTTAACAATTGAAGAGTCGGATCGTTGGTTGGCAGCAACTAGCAAGGTAGGAATCAATCCAATTTATGTAGTTGCACCAAGTACCAATGATGCTCGCCTTGCTGATGTAACCGCTAAAACTGGTGGCTTTGTTTACGCGGCAAGCTTGATGGGGGTAACTGGAACTCGCACCAGCGTCTCAACCGATGCAAGCAACCTGGTCTCACGCGTGCGCACGGTGACTGATCTTCCGATCTCAGTTGGTTTAGGTGTTTCAACACGCGAGCAGGCTAAATCCCTGGCCGCATACGCCGATGGTGTCATCGTTGGCTCTGCATTTATCAAACTACTTCTTGAGGCAAAAACTGAACAAGAAGGGTTGGATGCGATCTCGCATTTAGCTAAGGAGCTTGCGCTAGGAGTTCGTGAGGGTCGATGAAGAGTTTCCTTGTAAAGAATCAACCATGGATCACACTCCTTGGTCGTTTATTGCTGGGCGGAGTTTTGCTTGTTGCTGGTGGATTAAAGGTCACCAAGCCAACTGAATCTGCCAATGCAACCGCCGCTTACAAAATTTTGCCAACTGATTTAGCGCACCTCGTTGGATATGCATTGCCATGGGTTGAAGTTGCAATCGGTTTGTTGCTCATTCTTGGAATCATGGTTCGATACTCCGCAATCTTTAGCGGAATCATCATGGTTATCTTTATCGCAGCGATCGCGTCGGTGTGGGCTCGTGGCCTCTTAATCGACTGTGGATGCTTCGGTGGAGGCGGCGAAATCGATCCATCTCTGAAGTCTCAGGTTCATCGCGCCTATTTCACAGAAATCATGCGGGATTTGGGCTTGGCGCTCACCGCGCTTTATCTATACCTTTTCCCATACGGAAAACTCAGTTTTGAAAAAGCAGCTCAACCAATCGAGGAGTAATAATGGCAAAGCAAGCGGCAAAGAGCACAGATAACACAACGCGCTGGATCGTTATTGGAATGGTCCTTCTTGTTGTCGTTACCGGAGTTGTTTTCTCACTCTTTAGTCAAAACAGCAAAGAGAACGCATCCCTTGCAGGTTTGGATGGAACCACTCTTAAGCCAGCGATTACTTCAACTATCGACACAGCAAATGGCTCACCAATCACATTTGATAATGGTGCGGTAACAGTTATTGATGTTTGGGAAGATCCTCAGTGCCCAGTATGTAAGTTGTTTGAAGATGCCAACGGGGATTACATCGAATCTCTTATTCGTGAAAAGAAGGCAACCGTTCGCTATCACGTACTTTCCTTCCTTGGAGATGAATCAGTCCGTGCTGCAAACGCTTCATTCTGTGCAGCAGATGAGGGTCAGTACCTCGATTTCCATCACGCTTTGTATGCGGTTCAGTCACCACTTGAGAACTCAGGTTTCTGGAGCAATGAAACTCTGGTAAATATCGGAAAGAAGATTGGCATTACATCCAAAACTTTTGCAGATTGTGTGACTAAGGGTTCCAAGGTCGAGATCGTTAAGGCCAACTACGATTCAATGAGCAAGTTTGGTGTTCAGGGAACTCCAACAGTGTTCATCAATGGCAAAAAGTGGGAGCGCACTCAAAACGAGTTCTCACTTGAAGAGTTCAAAGCCGCTGTTGAGGCTGCTTAAACTTTGAATCGCGCTTTTCCAACTCCAGCACGATCCTTGCTGGAGCTTGGTCCTTTAACAATTCACTATTACGCACTATGCATTATTACCGGCATTGCGATAGCGATTTGGTTGGGTGGAAAGCGCTTTCAATACAAAACCGCACAAGGTCAATCTGTTGTTTCAGAGGTTGCAATTGTTGCAGTGCCATCTGGAATTATCGGCGGACGCATTTACCATGTGATCTCATCACCCAACGCTTACTTTGGCGCTGCTGGCCAACCAGTTGATGCATTTAAAATTTGGGAGGGCGGCTTAGGTATTTGGGGTGCAATATCCATTGGGCTATTAGGCGCATACCTTCGCTATAGATCACTTGCTCGAAAACTTGAACTTCCATCATTTGCAGTTTTCGCAGATGCACTAGCTCCTGGAATCTTATTTGCCCAAGCCATTGGAAGATTCGGTAATTGGTTTAATGGGGAACTCTTTGGAAAGCCGCTGGATTCGTGGTGGGCGGTAGAGATTCCCATGCGATATCGCCCTAATGGCTTTACGCAATTTGAATCCTTTCATCCAACATTTTTATATGAAGCAATCTGGTGCTCACTGATTGCGGTTTTCATTATTAAGTTCGGAAATACATTGAAAGCGGGGCAAAGCTTCGCGCTCTATGTCGCTACCTACTGCCTAGGGCGATTTTTCATTGAGTTAATTCGGATTGATACCGCCAACACAATCGCTGGTTTACGGGTCAATGTCTGGGTCAGCCTGCTCGTAGGCGCAGGTGCTGTGCTGTATTTCGCTCGCGCCTCTAAAAAATCGGAGTAACACTCAGGTAGGCTTGCCTCCATGAGTTTGGAAGAGGTCTACAAAAGAAATCTAGAACATCGCACCCATCGCGCCGGTTGGCTTCGTGCCGCAGTGCTTGGTGCAAATGATGGCCTCGTTTCAACTGCAGCGTTAATGATCGGTGTCGCAGCGGCTGGAAAACAGGATTTTCTGATTACCGCAGGCGTTGCCGGAATAACCGCAGGCGCAATGTCGATGGCTGTTGGTGAGTACATCTCCGTTCGTTCACAAAATGATGTTGAAGAATCAGATCGCAATCTTGAGATCGCGCACCTTGCTGCAGATCCCGAAGGTGAGCTACAAGAGCTCCAACATATTTATATTGATCGCGGATTAACTCCAGCACTTGCTTTGCAGGTTGCACTTGAAATGCATCGCAAAGATCCACTTGAAGCACATCTTCGCGATGAACTTGGTCAACACCCAAGCACCAAGGCTCGTCCCGTTCAAGCAGCGATCGCCTCTGCGATCTCCTTCACCTTGGGTGGATTGATTCCATTTGCAGGCGCCTTTGCTCCAACCCTTGGCACGAAGGCGTGGAGCATCGTCGCCTTTACCCTCGGGGGATTGGTAATTACCGGCGTGGTTTCAGCCCGAACCGCAGGCTCAAAGCTGCTCGCACCAACACTGCGTGTGCTCATTGGCGGTTCATTAGGCATGGCGATCACCGCAGGAATTGGAAAGATTGCACATATCTCGGGGCTCTAACTAGCCCTCTTATTGCTACGATTTCGCCCTACGCAACAAGCAGTGAGCATCACGGGCCAAGGATGTCCCTTTTCATGTAAGGACAATTCCGTAGGAGCGCGCCCATGGCACTTGCATCCAATTATCCACAAGCACAGGGACTCTACGACCCTGCCGCTGAACATGATGCCTGCGGCGTTGCAATGGTTGCCACACTCAACAAGGTTGCAACCCATCACATTGTTTCTCAAGCACTAACCGCTTTACGCAATATGGAGCACCGCGGTGCATCAGGTGCTGAACCAGATAGCGGTGATGGAGCGGGAATTCTTATTCGTATTCCAGATGCATACTTTCAAGCGGTAGTTGATTTCAAACTTCCAGCTGCAGATGCGTATGCAACAGGTATTGCATTTATCGCCAAGGGCGCAGAAGTAAAGAGCGAGATCGAAAAGTTAGCTGATGAAGAAGGTCTAGTTGTCCTAGGGTGGCGTGAAGTTCCGATTAACCCATCATCTCTTGGAAAGACCGCCTTATCGGTGATGCCAGATTTCCACCAACTATTTATTGCAGGCAAAAAGGGTGAGACCGGAATTGCATTAGATCGTTTAGCTTTTTGTCTGCGCAAACGTGCTGAGCATGGATTAGATCTGTACTTCCCTTCCTTGTCATCTCAGACAATTGTGTACAAGGGAATGCTTACAACCGGTCAGCTTGAAGAGTTTTTCCCAGAGCTTTCAGATGAACGAGTTGTTTCACCACTTGCACTGGTTCACTCACGTTTTTCTACAAATACCTTTCCTTCATGGCCGCTTGCTCACCCTTACCGTTTTATCGCACACAACGGCGAAATCAATACCGTTAAGGGAAATCGCAATTGGATGCGCGCTCGCGAATCCTTGCTGCAAAGCGATGTAATTCCTGGAGATCTAAAGCGTTTATTCCCAATCGTTGAAATGTCAGGCTCAGACTCTGCTTCATTTGATGAAGTTCTGGAGCTTTTGTACTTAGGTGGACGTTCACTTCCGCACGCTGTGTTGATGATGATTCCTGAAGCGTGGGAGAACCATGCAACGATGCCGCAGAACCGTCGTGATTTTTACGCCTTCCACGCATCGATGATGGAGCCTTGGGATGGTCCTGCTTGTGTAACTTTCACTGATGGTCATCAAGTAGGTGCAGTACTTGATCGCAATGGTTTACGTCCATCACGTTACTGGGTTACAAAGGATGGAATGGTTGTACTTGCATCTGAGGTTGGTGTTTTAGATATCCCAGCTGAAAATGTAGAGCGTAAGGGTCGTTTACAACCCGGCAAGATGTTCTTAGTTGATATTGAACAAGGACGCATTATTGAAGATGGCGAAATTAAAGATGGTTTAGCTAATGCAGCTCCTTATGGAGATTGGTTACATGCAGGCATCATCAAACTGAGTGAACTTCCTGCACGCGAACACATTGTGTATCCGCACTCATCTGTTGTTCGTCGCCAACGCGCTTTTGGTTACACCGAAGAGGATCTACGCATTTTGGTAACACCGATGGCTAAGAACGGTATGGAACCACTTGGTTCAATGGGAACAGATACTCCAATTGCTGCCCTTTCTGACAAGCCACGTTTGATCTTTGATTACTTCTCACAACTATTTGCACAGGTTACTAATCCACCACTTGATGCGATCCGTGAAGAATTAGTGACAAGTCTTGGAACTTCAATGGGACCTGAGCACAACCTGCTCGATCCCGGCCCAAGCAGCTGCCGACAGATTTCATTAGCTTTCCCAGTAATTGATAATGATGAGCTTGCAAAGATCATTCACGTTAACGCAGATGGAGATCATCCAGGTTTAGGTGCACATGTTATTCGTGGCTTGTTTAGCATCGCTGATGGGGGAGACTCATTACGCGAGCGTCTAAATGAAATTAAAGCAGAAGTTTCTCAGGCGATTAATGATGGTGCTCGCATCATTGTTTTATCAGACCGCGATGGTGATGCAGAGAACGCACCAATTCCATCACTTCTTCTGACATCTGCTGTTCACCACCATTTGATCCGTGAAAAGAGCCGCACAAAGGTTGGCTTAGTAGTTGAAGCCGGAGATGTTCGCGAGGTTCACCACGTTGCGCTTTTGATCGGTTATGGCGCAGCATGTGTTAATCCATACCTTGCAATGGAGTCAGCAGAAGATCTAGTACTTCAAGGGGTCATCACAGGTATTACACCTGAGAAGGCGGTTAAGAATTTAATTAAGAGCCTTGGCAAGGGTGTACTTAAGGTGATGTCCAAGATGGGTATCAGCACCATCGCTTCCTATACAGGCGCACAAGTTTTTGAAGCTATCGGACTTTCTCAAGAGGTTGTCGACGAATACTTTGTTGGAACAACATCTCGTCTGGGTGGAGTTTCACTTGATGTAATTGCACAAGAAACAATCGCCCGTCACCACATCGCCTATCCACCTGGGGGAGAAGTTCCAGGCACAAAGCGTCTTCCAATCGGTGGCGAGTACCAGTGGCGCCGCGAAGGTGAGCCTCACCTGTTTGATCCAGAGACTGTATTTACCTTGCAGCACTCAACTCGCAATAAGCGTTACGACGTTTTCAAGCGCTACACAGATCGCGTTAACGAACAGAGCAAGCGCCTTATGACCTTGCGTGGCCTGTTCCAATTTAAAGATGGAGTAAACCCACCGATCTCAGTTGATGAAGTCGAACCAATCAGCGCGATCATTAAGCGTTTCTCAACTGGTGCGATGTCATACGGATCTGTGTCAGCAGAGGTTCACGAGACTTTAGCTATTGCAATGAACCGTATTGGTGGAAAATCCAATACAGGTGAGGG
>Ga0209033_1000368_pt1 | contig 25743 bp, 25 predicted proteins | sample LauGreFa1BDMLBDN_2_FD_188218 | JGI IMG/M metagenome (GOLD analysis project Ga0209033, IMG submission 188218) | Freshwater lake microbial communities from Lake Michigan, USA - Fa13.BD.MLB.DN (SPAdes) (version 2) | ecosystem: Environmental > Aquatic > Freshwater > Lake | place: Lake Michigan, USA...
AGAAAATTTTCCAAATTAGGCGCTTGGCTTGATGCCGTGACAGATCGAGTCAAGGAATACATGGTGTTTCTAGGACTTGCTATAGGTGCTGAGAAATCAGGGCAAGATTTATGGATCCCGGCATTAGTGATGATGTTGATACAAACCTTTAGACATCTTTCAGACTACAACTTTGCTCGCTCAATAAAGCAGCGAGCTGAAGAGCAATTCTTAGCTCCAATCGATTTCTCGGCCGATTTTGATGGAATTATTCCTTCAGAACGTGAACCTAAAGGCCGCCTGCGTTATTGGCTAGGCAAAATTATCCAATTCCCAATAGGTGAGCGTTGGTTGGTAATCAGCGCTAGCGCTGTGATTGGTGGGGCAAGTTTCACATTCACGGTAATGCCGATATTAGCTTTCATATCTGCCTTAGTCGTTTTTCGTGGTCGAACCATCCGCACTCTTAAAATGCAGAAGGAGCGAAGTCGAGGAATATTGATAAGCGCGCAACAAGATTCTCTCTTTGTAAGACTCGCATTTCTGAAGAGATTCGACTGGATTGAACCCTCTTTCTTACGCGTAATTGAATTTGCTCTTTTGTTATGGATTTTCATAATCAATGAGCAGATAAATATGGTCTCATTTATTATTTTCTTTGCCCTCGTCTTTCACCACTATGACAACCTTTATCGCTCGCTTCAAAATGAGAAGAAGCCAATCTGGCTCTCAAGCCTTGGGTTATTTATCGAGGGGCGATTACTAGTTCTAGCAATAGCTGGATTCAATGGTTGGAGTTTGGATTACTTTGCCTGGTATTTTTCAACACTATTCTTAGTAATTTCCTCTGTGCAATGGGTTTTAAGTCATAGAGCCAATAAGGTTGGATAATGATAGATAGGCCGAAGAATCCGACGATTGCACAGATTCGAGAGATTTCCCAGCCAACCTCAGTCACTGGGAGAGCCAATGCGGAGCATTGGGTTGCCGATCTCTATTTACGCAAAGTTTCACCTTACTTAACAAGGCTTCTACTAAAAACTCCAATAACAGCCAACGGAGTGACATATTTGATGATTGCAACAGGTCTATCTATAAGTGCTGCATTACTAATCCCTGGCTATCAAGGTATTTTGCTAGCTCTTTTTCTCTCTCAGTTGCAAATGCTCTGGGATTGTTGTGACGGTGAAATCGCCAGATGGAAAAATACTCAATCCCCTAAAGGCGTCTTCTTAGACAGAGTTGCGCACTATCTAACTGAAAGCTTGATTCCTATTGCATTTGCACTTCGACTTTCAGGTTGGCCCGAAAATGAAATTTCTGACTGGAGGTTGCCTTTTATTGCAGCTTTAATCTCCGTAGCAATCTTGCTGAATAAAGGATTTAATGATGCGGTTCATGTATCGAGAGCTTTCGCTGGACTTTCAAAACTAGGAGATAGTAAAGAAATTGGTAACCCTACAAAAACCTGGCTAAGAATTCTTAAATTACCCTTCAAAGTCTTTGCTGTTCAACGCCTATTTCACTCTGTTGAAATGTCTGTCGTTATAGCCATCTTTGGCAATAATCCTGCATTGATTGAAGTAGGCATTTTTGTGGCCATCTTTGTAACTATCGGTCACCTAATTTCCATTTTAGGCTCAAGAAAGCTTGATGGAATACGAGAAACCAAATGATTGCTATCGCTAAGGAGATGATTAGTGGGTTTCGCTATCTATTCCCTCGAGGCAAATTTCGCATTGTATTAATTGCTCTATCGGCACTTGCAGCGACAATATCTGTTTCTGAACTTCTTGTTATGAAATTCTTTGCAACTTTAGTTTTGAATGAGGAAGAATTCACTCGAGAGTTTTTAGGATGGGCAATTGCAGGATTTTTTCTCTTCTTTATTCTGACCAGGGTAAGTCAATATTTCCAGAGAAGCTATCGAGTCAAAGCCTTCGCCAGGTCCTTCAGAGCAGCTAAAAAAGACCGCACTGCAAAGGAGGAAAATCGAGAGTGGGCGATGGCCTTTGAGCTGAGCAACATTCTTAGTTTTGCTACCCAATTAGTAGCAATAATTACCTTCTTTTTATTCCTAGACCCACTTCTAGCATTGATAAACACCTTAATATTAATTGTTGTACTGCAGGCTTTGGGCTGGATATTTAATAAGCAGATAATGGTTCAAAAAGATCTTGTAATCAAGAATCAAAAGAAACGGATAAAACCTGAGAAACGCTACAGCGCAAGAATAAAAGCGGGAGAGGCAGGGGCACTTATTTCCAGCGCAGGAACGCTAGTCCTTCTCGCTTCACTCTTATATTTAAGCGTAGATTCACAGATAAGCCCAACAAATGCTCTAATCGTATTTCTTGGAGCGCGGCTACAGAATTCTGTAATCTCTAATACTTCACGTTCATTAATGCGTTATGCAAAGTCAAGTGCGCGAATTGATTCAGATGATGACTTTGAATGAAGTAACCCTAACAATTGCTTACTCAACATTAACTAAGCGCTTAGGCAATATCCAATATTCAAAGAGTAGCCCGGATCGAGAAATCATTGTCCTAGTACAAAATCCAGATGAGAGCAATTACAACACTGAAAAGCTACAGGGAAAATTAGTTGAATTAAAAAGCAGGGGTGTAGCTAAGAGTAGAAATGCGGCAATCCAGTACGCATCAGGAAAGTATCTGATTTTTGGAGACGACGACATTACTTTTGTGGAAGAAGGAATACAAAAGTGCATTTCCTACTTTGAGTCGCACCCTGATTGCTCCATAATTATGGCTCAAACATCTGATGAGTATGGAAAACTTCGTAAAACTTATCCAAAAAAAGCACATAAGTTGAGTAGATTTAATTCTGCCAAGGCGGCAACTTATGAACTCATGGTAAGAATTGAATCGATAAGAAATGCCGGAATAAAGTTTGACGAGAATTTTGGCGCAGGAGCAGATAACTACCTCGGAGATGAGTACATTTTCATTGCAGATTCCATAAAAAAAGGGCTTAAAGGGGTATTTCTACCAATCAAAGTAGCAATACACCCATCTGAAAGTTCTGGGAGTGCTTGGGGAACTCAGAGGGATCTAAAGGCCCGCGCCAAGGTTTTTAGTCGAGTATTCGGCCCAATGGCACCATTTTTTCGGACGCTATTCCTTATGAAATCCCAACTCTTTAAATTTCGAAAAGGGCGAGTGGGAATACTCAATTCACTAAGGTTCATAATCGGGCGATGAAAGTTTTTGCCCATCGCGGATTTAGTCATAAGTATCCCGAGATGACACGAATTGCCTATCAAGCAGCTATCGAGGCTGGTGTTGATGGTTTCGAATGCGATGTTCGCTTAACAAAAGACAAGGAAATTATGTGTTTCCACGATTCAGACACCAAGAGAATCACGGGAAAGCGCAAACTTGTGTCACGTGTAAGTGCTGAAGAATTAATCAGAGATGCCAATGCAATGAGGTTAGAAGAATTGCTAGTCATGGCAATTGAAGCCAAAAAGGATTTATTAATTGAATCCAAACATCCAGTGTTAAGCAGTGGCGAAATAGAATATAGAACAATGGATTTGATAAACAAATATGGGCAAGAAATAGACAGAGCAGGAATAGATGTAGTTATCATCTCATTTTCCTTCTGGGCCGTGCGACGAGTAGGGAAGAGAGATGCCAAGTGCGCAAAGGTCATTCGATATGGCATCAGTGCGTTATTTGCAAGATATGAATATGTTGCAATCAAAATAACTACCTTAAAACGTTACCCATTTTTGATAAATCTAATGAGAGCGAAGCGAATATATGTTTGGACCGTCAATTTAAAAGAAGACCTAAAATGGCTCAAAAGCAGAGAGATTTATGGAGTGATAACTGATCGTCCAAAGCGGGCTCTTAAAATCCTAAAAAACTAGATCTCTACCGCTCATCTTCTTGTGCTCTAGCCAATCTCTGTGAAATATAGACAGGTATGAGCGACAGCAAGATAACAACAGTGGCAACAACATTTACAACGCTTGCTTGATTAGGCCTTCCAACTTCCTTCAAAATCCATAATGGCAAGGTGTCGACCCCAGGTGGAGCTGTAAAAATTGTTACTACAACTTCATCAAAACTTAGAGCAAACGCTAAAAGCGCTCCTGCAGCAAAAGAAGTTCTGAATTGAGGAAAAGTCACAAGTCTAAATGTTTGCCATAAGCCAGCTCCAAGATCTGCTGAAGCTTCTTGAAGGTTAGGGTTCATCCGGCGCAAACGTGCAAAAACATTATTAAAAACCATGACAATACAAAAGGTTGAGTGCGCCACAATCATTCCAAAGTAGCCAATATTAAATCCCATCGGCGTAAGGAAATTAGAGTAAGTATTACTAAAGGCAACACCTGTTACGACTCCAGGAAGCGCAATTGGTAGAACAATCAAAATATTCACAGTGCCTTTACCAAAAAAGGAGAAGCCTTTCATTGCAAAGGCAACAAGCGTTCCAAGTATTGAGGCAATAACCATAGCTCCAGTTGCTACAAGAACTGAATTAAGAAGTGCATCTCTAATTGGTTGATAACTTCTAGCGAACTCCCACCACTTAGTTGAAAAGCTTTCAATAGGCCAGCCTGAAATCTGCGACTCATTGAAAGAATTTAGTATTAAGACCATTAACGGGGTATACATAAAAAATAAAATGAATAGCACAACGCCGCCAAGTGCTACTCGGGTTAATCTCGACAGCCTTAACATCTACATGCGCTCCAAAGATCCGGTACGCCTTGCCACCATTAGATAGATCACGACAAAAGCAATTGGAATCATGGAATATGCAGCAGCAACTGGGGGATTAAGGTTGATATTTGCAGCAATAATGCTTCCGATCATTTGCGTTGCTCCACCTGTGAATCGAGCAGCAAGATAATCACCTAAACTCAGAGAAAAGGTAAAAACAGATCCAGCAATTATGGCTGGAACAATAAGCGGAATGACAACTCGGTAGACGGTAGTAAATCCTTTAGCTCCCATATCACTTGATGCGTCGAAAAGATTTGGTGGAATCTGGCGGATAGCGGTGTATACCGGAAGAGCCATGTAAGGAAACCAGAGATATGTGAGGGTCAAAATAACGATTGGAATTGAGAATCCGGGCCCGCGAATACCCAGCGGAGCCATCAACCAATTAAAGAAGCCTTCTTCTGTAAAAACTAGTCGCATAGCAATGATTTTTACTAAGTAACCGGCCCAAAGTGGCAGAGTTATTGCTACAGCGAGAATATTTCTGAGCCAAGGCTTAGCAATCTTTGCCATGTAGATACCAAGTGGCACAGCTAGAAGTACACAGATAGCAGTTACCGATAGAGCTATAAAAAGAGTACGAATTGATGTTGCAATATAAGCAGGGACTGTGAAAACCATTATGAAGTTCTCTAGATTAAAACCAGGGCTAACTCTTGATGTAAAAGGATCTACATTCCAAAAAGCTGTTATTAGTAAAAGAAAAAGTGAGACTATGTAAACGCCAACAATCCATGTCATTGGAAGAGACAATAAAGAAATCAATCTAACCTTTGGCTTTCTTAGAAAGAAGGAAGAGATTGGTCGGCTGCCCCTAGAGTCTGATTTTGTTGACATATTTTTTTGATTAGTTTGTGTGGGAGTCGATTACTCGACTCCCACACAACATTTATCAACCTTTAACGGTTGCCCAGGCGTTAGTCCACTCTTGGAAGCTAGTGCACTTAACGTCTTTTCTACCATCAACGCAGGTTTCAATTGGAGTTGTCCAAGGCCAAATTCTCTTGAAGAACTCTTCATCTTCTGCAAAGAAGGTATCGCAGTGAGCTTGAGCCTCAGGGCTGGAAGCGCAGTATGCGACGTTCGCTGGTGCCATACCGAAGTTAACAGCGATAGCGCCATTTACCTCTGGCTTGCTGGTGTAATCCATCCAAGCATAGGCACAGTTGATGTTCTTAGTAGTTGAGCTAACCAACCATGAATCAAACCAACCAGTTGAACCTTCAACCGGAAGTGTTGTCTTTAGGTTGTCTTTAGCTGCGAACTTACGAAGAACTTCCCATGAAGTACCAACCACAGTATTGCCACCAACGAATGAAGTTATCTGAGCAACTGGATCTGACCAGTACTCGCCAATAACTTGATTCTGCTGCTTCAATAGATCGATAGCAGCAGCTAACTGTGTTTCATCTAGAGCGTATGGATTCTGAATACCTAGCTCTGGCTTGTGATACATCAAATAAACTGCAGCATCAGCAATATAGATAGGTGCGTCGTAAGCAGTGATCTTGCCTTTATAAGGAGTGTTTAGCTCCCAGACAACATCCCAACTCTCTGGTGCTCCACCTGTTACTTCTTCATTGTATTGAAGCAGGTTAGCGCCACGACCAATAGGAACTCCGTAAGGCTTTCCATTTACTGTGTCGTAAATATTTCCCTTCATACCAGCGGCAATGTCATCGCTGAAGTTTGGAATTAGGTCAAGATTTAATGGTTGTACGTCGCCACCGACAATAAGTCTTAGAGCGGCATCACCTGATGCAGAAACGATGTCATATTGACCAGTTCGCATCAAGGTAACCATTTCATCGCTGGTACCTGCAACGCGAGGATTTACTTTGCATCCGGTATCAGCTGTGAATTTATCGGTCCAGGCTGGTTCAACAAAGCCTGACCAGTTAACGATATTTAATTCGCCCTCAAATTCACCCATTGCTTCATGCATTGGGATATCGGGCACTTCAATTGCAACTCCAGAGCTCTCATCGCTTCCTGATGAACATCCACTGATGATCAAAACAGATGCGGATAGAGCGCTAAGTATTGCGAGTTTCTTCCCCTTCATTTTCTCCCTTTCGTGTGACTCGAGTCAGCACTAAACAGGTATCTGAGCTACATGGCTATTTCGCCATACAGCCATAACCTGATCGCCAGCGACAAAACTATTGTCTTGCCCCAGCAATTCTGTGTTTGTCTTTCTTACCGTTAATTTCACTCCAAAATCGGTCTCAAGTATGTAAATGGTGTTCGCGCCAACAAAGGCTGCCTCTTGCACAGTTCCCTTTACGGAAGTTTCACTCTTATCAATCTTGGTCTCAGGCGCCTGTAATCGAATCCGCTCCGGTCTAATGCTCACTGTTGTTGCGGCTCCTAAGAATTTTCGAGCCACATCTACGGAGAAGATATTCGCGGTTCCTAAAAACCCAGCAACAAAATTAGTTCTTGGTTCCTCATATACCTGCTCCGGAGTTCCAACTTGCTCTATGCGCCCGGAGTTAAAGACAACTATTCGATCACTCATTCTCATAGCTTCTTCCTGATCATGAGTAACAAAGACGAATGTGATTCCGGCATCGCGTTGAATCTTTTTTAATTCAACCTGCATTTCTTCCCTTAGTTGTCTATCAAGTGCGCCAAGTGGTTCATCTAGCAGTAATACCCGAGGCCTTAAAACTAAAGCTCGAGCTAGAGCAATTCTCTGTCTCTGCCCACCAGAGAGTTGATGTGGCAAACGGTTAACAGTTTCCTCAAGCTTCACCGAAGCAATAGCTTCTAGCGCTTGTTTCGCTCTTTCAACCTTGGGAACTTTTCTCGTTCTTAATCCATACTCAACATTTTCTTGAACACTCATATGAGGGAAAAGAGCATAATCTTGAAAAACAGTATTGACATCGCGATCAAAGGGAGGAAGGTGAGTTATATCTTCACCATTTAACTTAATTGATCCGGCATCGGGGTCCTCAAAGCCGGCAATCATTCTTAGAACTGTGGTCTTGCCAGATCCAGATGGTCCAAGCAAGGTGATGAACTCACCCGACTCAATATCTAGTGATATGTCATCAACTGCCTTTACGTTGCCAAAAGATTTCGCCAAATCGCGAATCTCAATTAAAGCCATAGAAAGACCCTATCTAGTAGTAGCACTTTTGTAAGGGGATTTTGATAAATATTTGGCAAAGATTTCCATGTGGGGGAAGATGTGGGTATGGATGAGAACCTAACGCTCTCGATTGATTGCGGAGGCCTCTATCTCAAGAGCTGCGTCCTTGATAGTTCGGGAACGATGCATTCCAAGCCAAATAGAATTCCAACTCCTTATCCACTTCCGCCAGCAACATTTGTAGAGACCATTGCCGAGATTGCTTCAGGACTTCCTAAGGCCTATAGAGCCACAATTGGAATGCCAGGAATGATTAGAAATGGCGTTGTTATTTCTACCCCGCACTACATTACAAAGAGTGGGCCGCGCACAAAAATTGATCCAGAAAGCGCTGAACTCTGGTCTGGCTTTGATGCACAAAAAGCAATCTCAACAAAACTAAATGTTCCAACGCTAGTTTTAAACGATGCAGAAGTGCATGGCGCAGGAATTATTACCGGCTCTGGATATGAAGTCGTAATTACATTAGGAACAGGTCTTGGTTTTGCAATTTTCTATGGTGGAAAATTAACGCCACACTTTGAACTCTCTCATGCCACAGTACGCAGAGCAACGACTTATGACACGTGGATTGGAGAGCAAGAGCGCAAGAGGCTTGGAACAATATTCTGGTCACGAAGAATTAGAGTTTTAGTAGAAGAGCTTCGCCCAGTTTTTAAGTGGGACCGGTTATATCTCGGTGGTGGAAATGCAAGATTGATTCGCCCAATAGATTTAGAGCGAATGGGTGATGATGTAGTTGTGGTGCCAAATACTGCAGGAGTTGCAGGTGGTGTTAGGGCTTGGAACTTAGAACACTACTATCGAGTTTAAGCGCGAAGTGCTTTAGCAAACTCTAAGAAATCTCCAACAATTATGTCTATCTCGCGCTGACCATGAGCAAGAGAAATGAGCCATTGCTCATCAAGTCCTGGCGGGGTCATGACATTTCTATTTAGTGACCAGAAGAAGGAAAGCTCTGCAATATCAAAGTCTGTAGCTTTGTAATCTCGATAGTTTCGAACTGGGTTGGCAGACCAGGTAATACAGCCCTTTACGCCAAAGCCAACAGTGTGGGCTGGAATTTCATACTCATTAATGATTTCAGCGATTTTACTTAAAGCATCTCTATTTAAATCTTCACATCTTTTAAGGGCTTCTGGAGTGCAGATGCGGTCAACTGCTCTTATTCCTGCCATTGCTAGGTAATGACCATTAAATGTTCCAAGATGATTATGTTTTCCATTGACAACAACTTCCATATATTCCTTCTTGCCGCCAAAGGCAGCAACTGGAATACCGCCGCCTATTGATTTAGCGATGGCGATTAGATCAGGCTTAACTCCGAGGCGTTGAGCTGCGCCTTGCGGACCTGCAGTTAGGCCAGTTTTTACTTCATCAAATACCAGCAAAACTCCATATTGATCACAGAGCTCACGAACTCTTTCTAAATAACCAAGATCTGGAAGAACAATTCCAATATTTTCTAGAACTGGCTCCATAAATACACAAGCAATTTGATCTGCATCTTTCTTCAATACTCTCTCAATTGCCTCAGCATCGTTATATGGAACAACCCAGACATCGCCTGGAACTGTTGCTCCAAGAGGAACTGCATTAGGTGAGTTGGCATCACCAGCGCGGTCTACCTCTGGCTTTGCTGAAACCATTAGAGGGTCATATGAACCGTGGTATCCGCCTTCAATCTTAATTACGCCAAGTTTTCCAGTGGCAGCCCTTGCTGTTCTTAAGGCATACATCGTGGCCTCAGTGCCGGAGTTTGCAAAGCGGACCATGTCTAGACCAAATCTGCGGCAGATAATTTCAGCGCCAGATCTTGTAATAGGAGATGGAGTAGCAAATAAAGTGCCAACATCTAAAGTGGCATGGGCTTCTTTTACTACCTCTTCATTTAAGTGGCCTACTAAGAGAGCTCCAAAACCCATAGAGAGATCGAGCATCTGTCGACCATCAACATCGGTTAGCCAGGCTCCTTTGGCAGCAACAATTGAAATTGGATATGGATCCCAGTGCTGGAAACTCGAAGCTACACCCTTTGGAGTTACTTCTGAGGCGCGCCTATTTTCAACGCCAGATTCTGGAGCAAGTTTTGCAAACTTTTCTTTCTCTATTTCCAAGAGCTCATTTATGCGAGCAGAAGAGATGGGTTTAGTTTTATAAGGAGTTGATCTAAATGTTTCTGCGTGATGAGTTTTATTGAACATGGGATTGGTTTGGACTTCCCAAATACGGATCAAAAGATCCGATTTGTTGGTACCACGCCCCTATTCGTTAATCAAACTTTCCCGAATTCTACCCCCGACCCCAAAGCTCCGTCAACAGATAGGTATTTCATGCGTGTTTATCGCATGAATAAATCGCGAAGTCTGCGTGTTGTGAAATAAAGTCCGCAGATAATCATTACTAGAAAATAAGTAATATGTAGCAATGTTCCTGAATCAAAATTACCAAACCAAACATCACGAACTAATTCAATTCCATGCCATGAAGGCATTAGTTGAATTAAAAACTCCAACCAATCTGGATAGACAGAGATTGGATAGAGAGAGCCTGAAAATAGAAATAGTGGCAGCAGAACGATATTTATCATTCCCATCTGCTGATAGGTTTTAAAGTAGGAAGTAATCGCCATACCAAATGAGGCGAATCCAAAGGCGATAAATACTGCTGCTGGAATTGCTAAAACTGCTGATATGCCAGGAACTAAACCAAGAGGTGCGGTAATGGCAAGAAAGGCAATGGCATAACTTAAACCGCGAAATAGCGCCCAGATGATTTCACCAAGTGCCACATCAAGTGGCCCAAGTGGGGTTGCAAGCATTCCTTGATAGAGCTTGCTCTCATTTAATTTAAAGAAAACATTCCAGGTTGAGTCATAAATCGCTCCATTCATGGCGCTAGTTGCAAGCAAGCCTGGGGCGATAAAAACTGTGTAGTCAATCGTTTTATCTCCCAGAGTCACATTTCCAATTAGCTCGCCCATTCCATAGCCAAAAGCAAGCAGGTAGAGCACTGGCTCGACAAAGCCTGTTGCTACCGGAACCCAGGTTGAGGAGCGAAGAGCAATTAAAGATCTCTCAATGATTGCTCGAGCGCGCCCAGCATAGAGCTGGTGGCCAACACGGTTGGCTCTGGCATCTGCAATTGCAACCGCGTTACTCATTTAGTCAACCTCGTTGTGAAAGTTCTATTAGCTAGTGCAAAACCACCGATAAGTAGAGCAAGAAGAAATGCGAAGTGGATAATCAACATTTGAGCGCTAATTGAGTATCCGTATGAGAAATATCTGCCAAGTTCTGTGGCATGCCATAGCGGTGAGATCCAACCAATAGGCTGCAGGTAAATAGGCATCGAGTTGAGCGGGAAAAATGTGCCTGAGAAGAGAAACATCGGCATGATTATTAGGCGTCCAAGAACAGTCATGAAGTAATCATCATTTTTAACTTTGGCAGTAATTCCCATAATGATTGCTGCAAATGCGCCTGCTGCAAATATCGTTACCGGTATGACATCCCAAGATTGTTCAACACTCATTACTCCAAACGCAATAAGTACTGCCCAATAGCAAATCACTGTAAAGGCAACTCGAGCCAAAGCGGCGATAAAAACACCAAGTGCAATTTGTGGACCAGTGATCGGTGTGGCATTCATTGCATAAAAGAGTTTTCTCCACTTAAAACCTTCCATTACTGGAAACATTGCTTCATCCAAAGCTCCAGTAATTGCAGCACTTGCAAGAAGTGCTGGCGCAATAAAGGTTATATATTCAACTCCGCCGGTTCCAGAAGTTCCCGAATTCTCACTTACTAAAACACCAACTCCTATACCAATTGCAATTAGATAAAAGAGTGGATTGCCAATTGCGACAATTGCAATGATGCCTTTCCATTTAAGCATCGCAGACATACGTGCCTCTGCTACATAGATAGCTCCGATGCTTCGCACCTTAGCAACGTTGATACCAGAATTCATTCGATCAAGGTTCTTCCAGTTAAGCGAAGGAAAACATCTTCGAGTGAGCTGCGACGAACCAGAGAGGTAGTGGGGTGAAGCTTTTTGTTTAGTATTTCTTCAAGCAGAGCTTCGCCATCTTCAACATACATCAAGATCCGATCTGGCAATTCCTCCATCCGAGAGCACATCGCCCTAAGCGTTGGAGCAATTTCCTTATTCCTATCAGAACCAAAGCGAACTTCCAGAACTTCTTTTGTTGAGTAAGTCTTGATTAACTCGAGTGGAGAACCCTCAGCCATGATCTTGCCTTTATCCATTACAACTAGGCGATCACAGAGTTGTTCTGCTTCATCCATAAAGTGAGTAGTAATAACTAAAGTCACACCTAACTCTTTTAGGCGAAACAACCTATCCCAGAGAATGTGACGAGCCTGGGGATCAAGGCCAGTAGTTGGTTCATCAAGCATCAAAATGTCAGGTTCACTAACAAGTGCTCTAGCAATTGTTAATCGACGCTTCATTCCACCACTTAGCGCATCAACTTTCACATCACGTTTTTCTTCTAACTGCGCAAATTCCAATAACTCTTCTATTTTGGTGCGGATAAACTTTTTACTCAGACCAAAGTAGCGTCCATAAATAAATAAGTTTTCAGTAACGGTTAGTTCAGTATCTAAATTATCTTGCTGAGGAACAACGCCTAGGTGAGCCCTGATTTGTGGACCATGTTCTTCAGGATCTCTTCCCAAAATTGTGATTGTTCCTGAGGTGCGCTGGGAGGTGGCAGCGATAATTCTCATAGTTGTTGACTTACCAGCTCCATTGGGGCCTAGTAGACCAAATGACTCACCTTTGGCGACATCAAAGTCGATGGCATCTACAGCTGTGAAATCCCCGTAGCGCTTAGTTAAGCCACGGGCAGAGATAAGGGCTTCAGACATTGTTTTATCCTATCGCGCTCTAGTAGGTCTATAGTTCTGCTACGTGCGGTTAATTCATCAAGTAAATCACGATCTCACCTACGACGATGTCTTTATGATTCCCTCGCGCTCTGGTGTTAGTAGTCGCATGGATGTTGATTTAAATACTTTAGACAATACCGGCGCCACAATTCCTTTAGTAGTTGCCAACATGACAGCAATTTCTGGCAGAAGAATGGCAGAGACCGTTTCACGGCGTGGTGGTTTAAGTGTTATCCCGCAAGATATTCCAATTGATGTAGTAACTGAAGTCATCTCATGGATGAAATCCCGAGATATTCTCTTTGATACCCCAATTACTTTAACGCCCGAGCAAACCGTCGCTGATGCCGCATCTCTAATTCATAAGAGAGCCCATGGCGCAATCGTGGTAGTTGAAAACAATAAGCCACTGGGAATTGTGATGGAAGAGGATTGGGAGGGCGCTGATCGCTTCACTCAATTAAGCAGAATTATGTCTAAAGATTTAATGGTAATTCCAAGTTCTGTTAGCGCGCGGCAGGCCTTTGATTTATTAACAGAGAAGAATCGCCGACTTGCTCCGGTAGTTGATGGTAGTGGCAACTTAATTGGAATTATCACCAAAATTGGTGCGCTGCGGGCCACGTTATATAAACCAGCACTTGATAACAAGGGGCGATTAAGAATTGGCGCAGCACTTGGCGTTAATGGAGATGTGAAGACAAAAGCAGCAGAATTAATAAGAGCAGGAGTTGATTTATTAGTTCTGGATACTGCACATGGCCACCAAGAGAAGATGATTGAAGCCCTAAAAGCTATCCGCTCGTTAAATCCATCTATTCCAATTGTTGCTGGCAATGTTGTTACTGCAGAGGGCGTTAAAGATTTAATTGAGGCAGGGGCAGATATAGTCAAAGTTGGCGTTGGACCTGGCGCGATGTGCACAACCAGGATGCAGACCGGAGTTGGCAGACCACAATTTTCGGCAGTGATGGAGTGCGCAGAGGCTGCTAGAAAACTTGGGAAATATATCTGGGCAGATGGCGGCGTCAGACATCCAAGAGATGTTGCCTTAGCACTTGCTGCTGGCGCATCATGCGTGATGGTTGGTTCATGGTTTGCCGGAACTTATGAATCTCCAAGTGATTTAAGAGTTGATTCCTCAGGTCGGTTATATAAAGAGTCTTTCGGAATGGCATCTGCAAGGGCAGTAGCAGCTAGAACATCAAATGAGGATGCATTTGAGCGGGCTAGAAAAGCGTTATATGAAGAGGGTATTTCAACCTCTCGCATGTATTTAGATCCAATTCGTCCTGGAGTTGAAGATTTGATTGATGAAATCATTGCAGGTCTTAGATCATCTTGCACTTATGCGGGCGCGAAGAACTTAAGTGAATTTGCGCAAAAAGCTGTGATCGGAATTCAAAGTGCATCAGGATATGCAGAGGGACGAGCCCTTAATATCTCTTGGAGTAAGTCTTAAGCCACCCTGGCATATCTAGAGGCAAGAATAAGAAGATAAGAAAGCGCCGCTAATAACATCAAAGTCCAGCGTAGTTCAAATGCATCAGCAATAAACCCAATAAGCGGGGGACCGATAACAAAACCAAAGTAGGAAACGCCAGATACTTTTGCAACTGCTTCAGATGGGGCGATCACTCCAGAGTATTTAGTCAAAGCAATAGTTCCAGCAGCGCTAAACATCAAAGGAATAACTACCGATAAACCAATTCCAAGTAAAAACCAAGCAAACATAATTGCTGGAATTCCGCCAATCAATAAACCTGCGCTGAGACCAGTGCCAGCAATAACACCACCTGCAGCAATGACTTTAGAGGCGCCAAAACGGTGAGCAAGATAATCACCAGAGAGTCGTCCAATAATCATCGCCGTGCAGAAGACAATATAAGGAAGAGTTGAAATGAAGGGAGATGCACCAAAGGTTTCACGAGCCAAGACCCCGCCCCAATCACCTGCTGCTCCCTCACTTAAAGCTGCAAACAAACCAAAGAGGCCCAATATGGCAAAGATAAACGGATGCTTAGCTCTCTTCTCATCTCCAAAGTGGTGAGTATCGGCAGATGCTGGAAGAAAGAGTGGTCGCACTAGAAGAGCTGCAACGATATAAACGAGTGCAAGTGATGAGGCTTGGCTAAGTGGAGTTATCTCTAATTGCGAGAGTACTCCGCCTAATATTCCACCAAATAACGTACCAACTGAGAACATGGCATGAAATACGCTCATTAATCTTCGACCTGCGCGCTGTTCAACCACTACAGCATGAGCATTCATCGAAACATCTTGAGTGGCAAGTACAAATCCAAAGATAAATAAAGTTATCCAAAACCAAGTAAGCGAGAAGAGAGCACCAAGAAGCAAATAAGAGAGAGCCAGTGCAATAGTTGAGAAGAAGATAATTGGTTGGCTTCCGAATTTTGCTGAGTATTTACCAGCGGGTTTAAGGGCTAGAAATACCCCAGCTGATACAAAGAGTAAAGAAAGACCGAGGGTCCCATTTGAAATATCTAGAATCCTTTTAAAGTCTGGAATTCTTGCCACGAAGCTTCCAGCGCTAAAGCCGTTAATGATAAAAGTTACAGTCACCGCTATTCGAGCACGGCTTAGGGCAAGATCCATAAGTTGCGAAGTCTACTCAGTCAAGGTTGAATTATCTTTAAGGCTTCATTAAGAAAATAGTGGTTAGGTTTGGCGCATGAAAAATTTATCTACATTTAGCAAGGTAATGGTTGGCTTTATTGCGGGCGCATTTGTAGCTGGCAGTGTGGCTGTAGCGGTCACCCCAGATATGCCCCCAACCAAGGTCTGTGTTGATAATCGAACCAAAGCCCTTTATTCAGCCACTAATGGAAGTTGCACAAAAACCCGCACTCTGATGGAGGTTGCCGGATCTGGAGTTAATGTAGAGAGTATTGCCTCTGCTGTTTCGCCTTCAGTGGTCTCTATTGCAGTTAGCGCAGCATCTGGAAGCGGTAGTGGATCTGGCGTTATTTATCGCACCAATGCTTCTTCATCTTTTATTATTACAAATAACCATGTTATTGAATCAGCCGCAACAAGTGGCAGCGTTAGAGTTGAACTAAATAATGGCGATTATGAAAAAGCTACCATTGTGGGAAGAGATAGCACCTACGACATTGCAGTTCTAAAAATTGAACGTGGAAATCTCAAGGTAGTTACAGTAGGCAACTCCAGTAAGTTAGCAATCGGAGAACCAGTTGTGGCATTTGGTTCCCCACTTGGGCTATCAGGAACAGTAACTAGTGGAATTGTCTCAGCACTAAATAGACCCGTTACAACTGGAAGCTTTGGCGCAGAATCATTTATTGATGCAATTCAAACCGATGCAGCTATTAATCCTGGTAATTCAGGTGGTCCATTAGTTGATGGAACAGGAGCTCTAGTAGGAATCAACTCTGCTATTGCAACGCTAAGTTCTGGAACTTCTGGATCTATTGGACTTGGTTTTTCGATTCCTATTAATCAGGCAAAGCGAGTTGTTGATGAAATCATCACTACTGGAAAATCATCTAGACCATTCCTAGGCGTTAATTTTGATACTAGCTACACCGGCATGGGCGCAAAGGTATTGCGATTAGTTCCGGGAGAAGCTGCTGACAAAGCTGGCATTCCAGCAGGCGCCATTATTAGAGAGATCGAAGGAAAAAAGATCAACGATCTAATAACCGCAATTGTTAGAGTCCGCTCCTTTGCCCCCGGCGATACCGTGAAGATCACAGTTGATATGCCAGGCGGTGGATCAAAGACCTTCTCAGTGGTATTGGGTAGGGCCGACTCTCAGTAATTGTGAGTTCTAACGGCCAGCTTAAATAACACCTGATAAGTTAAGGCCTACTCGCAGCGCTACTAGTGAATGGAGAAGTGCATTGGCCGACGAACACAACGATGATGATGTTAATGATGAAGTCATTACTGAAGAAATGTTGTGGGAACGAATACCTGAAACTCAAGGTGTAGATCGAGCCAGTACTTATTACGAATTAAGTGCGCGCATTTATGCTCGTGGCCAATACGATGAAGCTCTAGCTCTTGCTGAAACAGCTCGTGACATTTACTCAGAGCTTGGAAGTGCAGCCCCTAGTGAAGGATTAGCCCAGGCTTATTCAGCAATTGGGTATAACTTAAATCAATTAAAGCGAATGAATGAAGCAGCAAGTGCTATGAGTAAAGCTGTGGAATTACTTCGAGAGAATAAATCACCAATGGCTCTTGAATTGGCCTGCACGCTTGGTGAATGGTGGTTTAGTTCCAAGGAATATCAGAACACCATTGATTGCATGCAAGAGTGCGCCCGCGAACATTTAATTGATGGAAATGAGCTAGGAGCAGCAACTGATTTTCATTTAATTGGCTGTGCCTATCGAGAGTTGAAGATGTATGAAAAAGCGCTCGAAGCATTCTTTGAAGCAAGAAAATATTTCAAAGCTGCTAAAGAGGTAATTCATGTAGCAAGATGTGATCAGAAAATTGCTCATTGCTATACCGAACTTGGTGATGCCGATTCTGCGCTCACTGCAGCCCAAAAGGCTGTCGATGTATTTACAACCGCACATGATCAACGCCGCCTAACTTATGCCTCATTTGAACTGGGTAAAGCCCAAGTCCTATCTGGCGAGGTTTATGAAGGTCTGACTACTTTGGAGCGAGTTCTTGATACCGCGGCCGAGGCTGATCTCAAAGACTTTGAATTTATAGTCTCTATTGAGCGGCGAATTGCAGCAATTCTTCACACTCTAGGTCGCTCCGATGAGGCGATTGAAATTGAACGAAGAATTAAATCGGTCTCAGAAGTAATTGAAGATTAGTGAGCGTAGTAGATCTCTCACACCTTAAGGGGCGCGATAATTTAATTATCACCATGGTCTGCTACGGCAATATCTGTCGCTCTCCAATGGCAGCAGCAGTTCTATCTAATAAAGTTTCAAAGCTTGAGCGTCCAAAGATATTTGTCGATTCTGCAGGGACTTCAAATTGGCATGTTGGTCAAGGACCAAATCCCCCTTCGAAGAGAACTTGGGAGAAGGCTGGATACTCCTTTGAACATATTGCATCGCAATTTAATTACTCACGTCTTGTAGCAGCTGATTTAGTTTTAGTTATGGATAAAGACAATCACGTAGAGGTGAGTAAATATGTCACAAGCGATGAAGAAGAACGCAAGATCTATTACTTAAGACAATTTGATCTAAGTGATCCCGATTCATTAGAGGTTCCAGATCCATACTCACTGCCAGATTCAGCATTTGAAAAAGTTTTGGAAATGGTAGAAAAAGCAACAGATGGGCTAATAAAGCAATTACTTATTTAGGTGCTGCATCGCCCAGGCATACATAGCAATCGCGCCAGCAGCTGAGGCGTTCATAGACCTAGTTGAGCCATATTGCTTTATTGATAGAACTTGGCTGCAGACTGCTACCGCCTCATCTGACATACCAGCTCCCTCTTGACCAAGAAAGAGCACACATTCTTTAGGCAATTTAGCGCTCTCTAAAGGCTTTGATATCTCTAGGTTATCAATCCCAATGATCTCCACTTTATGATCATCAGCCCAAGCTTTGAATTCAGCGATAGTTGCATGATGAATCACTGTTAAATACTTATCTGTGACCATTGCTCCCCGTCGATTCCAGTCACGTTTTCCTACAATATGAACGCTAGAGACATTAAAAGCATTTGCAGTCCTTACAACTGAGCCAATGTTTAAATCATGTTGCCAATTTTCGATTGCTATTCGAAGGCTATGTCGCTTGGTATTTAGATCACTAACTATTGCTTCAACTTTCCAATAGCGATACTTATCAAGCACATTACGGCGATCACCATTTTCAAGTAATTCAGGATCAAAGTGCTCATCACTTGGCCATGGTTTTGGATGAGGACCTACTCCCACTACGGGATAAAACTCACCGGGACCAATTTCACCTGGCGGCAAACTCATAGATTACTTACCAACTTCTTTGCTTGATCGACAATTCTCTTCTCATGTTCTTTTAATTCATGACCTGGATAATTATTTCCATGGGCAAATGGATCAGCTAATTTCTTAACTCCACTTAGCTCCTCTAAAACAAAGAGCCCACAAAATGGCGCATATGATGCGCTATAACCACCTTCATGAGTCATCATTAATTTTCCAGCACAAACTTGGCTAGCCACATCCATAAGCTTTCTAGTCATAACTCGATAGCCTTCAGCAGTAACTAACATTCTTCCTAGCGGGTCATAAACCGAGGAATCAAAACCTGAGGCAACTGCGATGATATCTGGCTTAAATTGCTTAATTGCAGGAATCACAACTTCATCAAAGGCGTAGTAATAACCACCATGACCGGTTCCTGGCGGAAGTGGAATATTTATATTGGTTCCAACCCCTACAACATCAACACTTCCTGTGTCATGGGGATATAGCTGGTCTTGATGAAGCGAGATTGTTAATACATTTGGATCATTTAAAAATATTGATTCAGTACCATTTCCATGATGAACATCCCAGTCAACTACAGCTACTCGAAGATCCTTTTTATGTGTTTTCTTTGCCACTGCAATTGCCACTGCAAGGTTTGAGAAGATGCAATATCCCATTCCAGTTTCAGAGACTGCATGATGACCTGGCGGCCTGATGAGGGCATATCCATTATCGACATCGCCATTTAAGACGGCTTCAAATAATTCAATTGCTCCACCTGCGGCCATAGCAGCAATTTCATAGCCACCTTTCGCAAATGGCGTTGTTAAATCACCGCCATCACCACCAAGTCTTGAAGCAGATTCCTTCTTTATTCGCGCAATATGTTCTTTGGTGTGAACTGTTTCTAACTCTGTCTCGCTCGCAGCTCGTACTGGAATTCGAGTTAAATGTTCAATCAACCCCGAAACCACAATTAATTCATGGATTCTCTTCTTAGTCTCAGGATTTTCATAATTCATATATGGCTGCAAGCCCGCTCCAGGATCTGAAGGCATATCTCCGACAAAGGTGCCTGTGTCATGCCATCCAAATATCTCGTGATAAACATAACCAGTACGCATAGGCTCAAGCCTAAAGCCAAGTTGGATAAATGACTATTACTCTTTCATCCATGGCTAAATCAAGAGTTGCTCTACTTCTAGCGCTATTGCTAGCTATTAACCCACTCGAGGCATCAGCTCTTCACTCTCTTGATAAGTATGTAAATAGTAAGCACCTTGCCACCCCGGGCCTACTCATCCTTAATCCACTAGATGGTCAAGTAATTGCGCAGAACGCTCCAGAATCTCTGCGTGTTCCAGCATCTGTTCTAAAACTAGTTTCATCAACGGCAGCACTGCACTTTGTGGGTGGGGAGAGAAGGTATGTCACAACTATTTTTACAACAGAGAAAGAAAATACCTATCTAATAAAGGGCTCACTAGATCCCTGGATGACCAGCAATCTAACTTTAGCTAAGAAGAATGGGCAGAGATATCTCCCCTCACTTATTAGTAAAGCAAACCCAGAGAATAAAAAAAAGTTAACAATTTACTACTCAAGCCTCTTTGAAAAAGATCGATATGACTTAAACCTAAATCTAAAGAGAAAAGGAATTAAGGCCACATTTAAGAAGGTCGATGCAGCTAAAGCTAATGAGATAGCAAAAGAGGAGATTGCCTCACTTACCTCTCTGCCTCTTTCAGAGATGATCAAGTTTGTAAACCTCTACAGCGATAACACCCTGGCAAATCGCCTAGCAATGGCAGCAGCTCGCGAGATTGGATTTGAGAGAACAAGTAAAGGCCTTACCCAAACTTTTAAATTAGCCTTGGAGGAAATCGGAGTTAATAACGAAGGTCTAAAAGCAAAGGATGGCAGTGGTTTAGATAAGGCAAATCGCCTGTCAACACAAACCGTAGTTGAGCTTTTAATAAAAATAAAAGACAACCCTAAGTATCAAGCTATCTATGAAGGACTTCCCGTGGCAGGCATGAGCGGAACATTAAAGAAGAGATTTATTGAAGATGGCCCTGAAGCAGTAGGTAAAGTGAAAGCCAAGACTGGCTGGTTGAGAAATACAGTGACTCTTGCCGGCTATGCCAAGTCAGCAGATAAAGAATATGTCTTTGCAATTATGGCCGATGGCATCACGCCAACTCTAAGTTCACGAAATAAAGCAAGGGCTGCCATGGATCGACTGCTGGAAGCTATTGTGATGGGGAATCACTAAAAACTTTAATTGATCCACCGTAACAAGCAACCCAAACTCGCTTCTGTAATCTCTCATAAGTTACGCCTATTGGCTCATTGCAAACTTTAATTTTCTGCAAAATCTTAAAGTCACTGCTTCGCACCTTCACGAGAGTGTCGCTGGTGTAATTAACAACATATAGCGCGCTGCCATCAGCTGAGATATCAAGGCTTCGCGCCGCAGATCCGGTTTTAACCGATTCCACAACTTTGTTAGTAGCTAGGTCAAAGGCAATTACGCGCCCTGCAGCATTAAGAGTGGCATATAGATAGGCATTGTCAGGAGAAAGGACTAAAGCCCTTGGATTTGAACCAACACTTAGTAGTTCTCTTTCAAAACTTACAAGACTTATCTTATGAACTACTGAGCCTCCCATCTGGGCAACAAAGGCATATTGAGAGTCATTAGAGATCGTAATTCCTCTTGGGTATGCTCCAATTTTTATAGTTTTCACAACTTTGCCAAGCTCTGTTGAAATTATAGAAAGATCATAGGAGCACCAATTGCTTACTAAAACGTATTTATTATCTGGGCTAACTTCAACAACTTTAGGAACTACACCAACTTTATAAGCGGTATCAATTGACCAGGACTGAGTATCGATGCGATAAAGAAATGAACGGTCATAGTTATTGCCAGGATTACATTTATCAGTTCCTTCTCTGTTGAATCCCTTGCCATACATCGCATAATTTGTTACATAAAGATATTTACCATCAGGTGAAAATGCCCCTTCAACTGGGGAGCCGCGATGAAGCCCGGAATAGCCTTTGATACCGAGATCTTTAAGGTTTACCTGATCTGATATCAACTTCACTAATTCAAGGCTTTGAGCATCATAAATTGTCACGCTATGGCGATACATCATGTTATGAGCAGAGATGAAGCCAGTATTGGAGGAGCGCACTGATTTAGGGGAGATATCACCAGTAATAGTGGCTTCTAGTTTTAACTTGAAGCTTTCAGATAACGGCTCTGCAGAGGTAGGAATTGCGCTGGTAAATATAAGGTTTAGAGATATAGCCCACGCCAAGTAGATACGCACCAGTGCAATCTACAGGGTAATCTCAAGACATGATTTCACCATATATCGCGTTAATGAAGTTACGCGTAGTGGAATTATTACTAGTAACCACCCTTCCTGCACTCTTTCTAGCAGCAGATGGTGTTCCACCACTTGGAATCTCTCTTGCAACACTACTTGGTGGAACTTTGGCAGCAGGCGCTGCTAATGCTTTCAATATGATTATTGAATCTGATATTGATCAATTAATGGATAGAACATCTAAGCGTCCGATTGTGAATAAAGAGGTAAGCGAAAATCAAGCCTTTGCCTTTGCAACAGCGCTAACAGTTCTATCTCTCTCTATCTTCTGGATCTTTACCAATCCTCTAGCTACAGCGCTAACAATCGGCGCAATCATTTTCTATGTATTTGGCTATACCGTTGGTCTAAAGCGGCGCACCTCCCAAAACATAGTCTGGGGCGGGATTGCAGGATGCATGCCAGTATTAATTGGATGGGCAGCAGTTGCCAATTCTCTGAGCGCAACAGCGTTCCTATTCTTTATGGTGATCTTCTTCTGGACTCCGCCACACTTCTGGGCTCTAGCTATTAAATATAAAGATGATTATGAGGCAGCAGGTATTCCAATGCTTCCAGTAGTTGCTCCAATTGCAAAAGTTGAACAGCAGATGTGGTTTCACACCATCGCAATGTTTGCCACTTCATACCTAACTCTCTACTCAGCAGGTTTGCCAAACTGGAGTTATATAGCAAATACTGTCCTCACTATTTTCTTTGCAATACAGATGTTTAGCCTTAGAAGCTCACAGATCGAAAAGTCTGCAGCAAAGATATTTCATGGCTCAATTACCTACTTAAGCCTTTATTCCATTCTCTTGGTTGCTGCAATATTCATCACTTTTTAACTGACACACCTACTTTCCTCCTGCATTTCCCAGCCTTGGGCTTTATCCTTTCACTCAAGCAACTGACCCCCAATCCCCAGGGAGCCACGAATTGAGATCTAAACGCGCCCGCTTAATAGCGCTCTCCACCTCTTTCTTACTTCTAATTGCCCATAGCCCTGCCTATGGAAAGACTCCTAAGCCAACTCTTGCTCAGATTGAAGCTGCAAAGAAAGCTGAAGCAGAGAAAAAGAAATTAGCAGATGCCGCGGCTGCCAAATTAAGCAAAGCGAATTTAACTTTAAAACAATTAACTGCAGTTGCCAACGCAGCAAGAGCCAAATATGAAGCAGCGAAAAGAGAGCTAGCAATTGCAACAAAAGAAGCAGAATCAGCCGCGGCAGCATATGCAGTTGCGGTTAGTGAAGTAAAAGCAGCCCATGACTCCATTGGTCGTCTTGCCACCAATGCCTACATCATGGGTGGTGGATTTACTGATTTAAACTCAGTTCTTCACTCTGATGGACCACAAGATTTGATTGATCGCCTTTCAACTTTGGATACGTTAGGAAATCAAAACACCCAAGCTCTATTTAGATTTAAAGCAGCAGAAGAAGCGGCAGCAAAAGCAAAGAAAGCTGCGGATTACGCCAAGGCTGCACAAGAGGTAGCTACTGAAAAAGTTGAAGAAACTAAAATTGAAGCTGATGCTGCTAGAAATGCCCAGCAAAAAGAAGTTGATAAACTGCAAAAAATTCAGGACCAGGTATTAAAAGAGCTAAATGCTGCAAGAAAGACCCGCGTAACTCTTGAGCAACAGAGACAGCTAGCGCTATTAGAAGAAGCAAATGCAAATATTGCAACGACCACCAATGTTTACACCAAGGTTTGGCCTGATATTGGCTTCAAAGGCCGCAGCACTTCACGTTCAACTCCAGAAATGCGAGCCGAAGCTGTAGCTTTTGCCAAGAAACAAGTGCTAGCAAGAAAACCGTATGTTTGGGGCGATGAAGGTCCAAATACTTTTGATTGCTCTGGTTTAGTTTATGCCGCGTATCGCTCAGCTGGACTTGGCTGGCCAAATTGGGATCGTCTCAACTCATCTCTCTATTTCAGTTACACCAAGCACGTTCCGCTAAGTCAGCTTGAGCCAGGTGACCTACTTTTCTATTCCTACAAAGGAACGGTAAACACCATTCATCACATCAGCATCTATGCTGGAAACGGAATGATGTGGGAGGCAAACTCCAAAGATAAAGGTCTACTTTTCTCCAATATCTATAGCGTTAAGGGATTAATGCCATATGGAGGCCGGGTCTAAGGCGATTACCCTTAGCCTCATGGCCGAAACCACCCCGCTCTATCAGATCCGTCTTGCTGTTAGATCTGAACTAGAAGATATTGCTGCAGGCGATAGCGTTTTAGTTGCTGCCTCTGGAGGTGCTGACTCATCAGCTCTTGCTGCAGCTTTGTTACTAGAGTGTAAAACAAAGTCAATTAAAGTAATTGCTTTAATTATTGATCATGGCTTGCAGAAGAACTCGGCAGATGTTACCCATGAAACAAAGAGAACACTGACAAAAATTGGTTATGAAAATATTGAGATTAGACGAGTTACCGTCGAAATTACTGATGGCCTAGAGGCATCAGCAAGAAGAGCGCGCTATCAAGCGCTAAATGATGTCGCTAACTCTCATAACGCAGTTGCTGTTTTTCTTGGACATACAAGAGATGATCAGGCAGAGACAGTGCTACTTGGTCTTGCGCGAGGATCAGGATCACGCTCCCTATCAGGAATGGCCTCAAGAGTTGATCGCTATCGCAGACCACTTCTTACAATTACTAGAGCGCAAACAGAGGCAGCATGTGAGGAAGCTGGAATTAAGTTCTGGCAAGATCCCCACAATCAATCAATGGAATTTACAAGAGTGAGAGTTCGCGAAGTAGTTTTGCCAACAATGGAGAAAGAGATTGGCCCTGGCATTAGTGATGCTCTTGCAAGATCAGCTAAGTTGCTACGTGATGATGCCGATGCGCTGGATTATTTGAGTGAAGAGATTTTCTCTAAGTTAGAGCCAGCATCGCTAGAAATCTCAAAGCTTGAATTACAGCCCCGGGCTATTAGAACTAGAATCCTAAGGAAAGCTATTTATCTGGCTGGAGCCCCGCAGGGCTCACTTTCTGCCGAGCACATTGAGCCTGTTGAGGCTCTCATCACAGCCTGGAAGGGGCAAGGCCCTATCTCACTTCCTGGTGGTGTGACCGTGGCTCGAATTTCGGGCAGACTTTCGCTCTCCAAAAGCGGTGGGCAGGGATAGTTAATACAAAGCGAGAGGACGATAGTGGATCTGGAATCAGTTAAGGGCGAGATTGAACGAGTAGTTGTAACTGATGAACAATTACAAGTCCGCCTAAAAGAGATAGCTGCCCAGATTGAAGCAGATTATAAAAATCAGGATCTATTACTTATCGGCGTATTAAAAGGGGCAGTTATGGTGATGGCTGATCTATCTCGCTATATCAACAGACACCTAGATATGGATTGGATGGCAGTTTCATCCTATGGCTCTGGAACAAAGTCATCTGGCGTTGTAAGAATTATGAAAGATTTAGATAAAGACATTACTGGAAGAAATGTCTTAATCGTTGAAGATATTGTTGATACTGGCTTAACACTTGATTGGTTGAGCGCCAATCTTAAATCTCGCGGAGCAAAGAGCGTTGAGATCATGACTGTTCTTAGAAAACCAGATTCTGCTCAAGTTGAAGTGGCAGTAAAATATGTAGGCTTTGATATT
>Ga0209033_1000369_pt1 | contig 25710 bp, 20 predicted proteins | sample LauGreFa1BDMLBDN_2_FD_188218 | JGI IMG/M metagenome (GOLD analysis project Ga0209033, IMG submission 188218) | Freshwater lake microbial communities from Lake Michigan, USA - Fa13.BD.MLB.DN (SPAdes) (version 2) | ecosystem: Environmental > Aquatic > Freshwater > Lake | place: Lake Michigan, USA...
GCAAACGCCGAATAGTTGTGACAAGACTTCGCTGACTGTTCCTGGTGAAGGTACGTACACGGTGAACTCTGATGGCTCTGTCACGTTTGATCCGTTGCCGTCGTTTACGGGAACAGTGGCAACGCCGGTTACGTACCAGGCGAAAGATTCTTTGGACCGTTATGTGAACTCCACAATCACGCCGCGTGTTGACCCACCAACTGCGCCAAGTGCTGCCCCTGAAACCAAATCTGTCTTGCCTGGGTCTACTGCAACATTTACAACAGTGATTGGTTCGAGCGGACTTGGCACAGGTACAGGGTTGCAGTCAGGCTCTACGAACGGTCCGTGTCTTGTAGACCCATCGACAACTTTGTGTGGAACAACTGTGAACATCTCTGGTGAGGGCACTTGGACAATTAATCAGACAACGGGTGTTGTTACCTTTACCGCGTCATCTTCGATTCCTTCTGGTACTAGGACTCCAGTGACGTATCGCATCACAGATGTCATTGGCCAAACGACCACAAGCACTCTTACTCCGGTCGTTCCGCCACCACCGGATGCAAAGAATGACACCTCTAGTGGTCTGTATGACGCAAACCAAGTGATTGTCATACTCGGTAACGATGATCCTGGTCATGTGAGCGCGCCATTGGTTGCCTCAACTGTGAAGTTGTGTGGAATTACACCAGCGGAGACTCCAAATAGCTGCACACAAACGTCCGTCACGGTTCCTGGTGAAGGAACGTACACGGTGAATGCAAATGGCTCTGTCACGTTTGATCCTTTGCCAACCTTTATCGGCACTGTGACGACACCAGTGAAATATCAGGTTGCTGACACATTGGGTCAAATTGATAATGCAACAATCACTCCGACAGTCATTGCTCCTGCAATCACTGTTGTAGATGACACAAACACGGGCCCGTATGACACGAACCAAATAATCGCCGTATTGACAAACGACACTCCGTCGGCACAATGGGTTCCATCTTCTGTGAAGTTGTGTGGCATTTCACCTGTGGAGACTCCAAACAATTGCACACAAACGTCCGTCACGGTTCCTGGTGAAGGAACGTACACAGTGAACTCCGATGGCACGGTCACTTTCAATCCACTTCTTACATTTACCGGTGTCGCACAAACTCCCGTTACATATCAAGTGACTGATGTATTGGATCGTACTGCAGATGCTGAGATCACCCCCACCGTGTTGCCGCCACCTCCACCGATAGCGACTCCCGAGACGCGTGTAGTTGTTCCAAGTGGAACTGCAACATTCACCAATGTGATTGGCACGTCAGCCTTGGCTAGTGGTGTGCAATTACAAACCGGAACTACAAATGGGCCATGTTTGGTTGACCCTGCTACATCAGTGTGTGGAACCACCGTGGTGATTGCTGGTCAGGGAACTTGGACCATTGATCGAACAACTGGAGTAGCGACATTTGTTGCTGAAGCGGGAATACTTCCAGGAACGAAAACTTCGGTGACGTATCGTGTCACGGACTTCGCAGGCCAGACCGCAACGAGCACCCTGACACCGATTGTGCCGCCGCCACCTTCCGCAACTGATGATTTCTCCTCTGGACCATTTGATACAAATCAGTCACTGACTCCATTTAGCAATGACTCTTTTAATTCTCTGGCACCAGTGCGTGCTGCAAGCTTGAAGCTATGTAGTTCCACAGAGAATCCAAATGGTTGCACGCAATCAAGTGTTGTGGTGCCAAACGAAGGCACCTACACAGTGAACTCCGATGGCACGGTCACATTTGACCCTCTGCCCACTTTCATTGGGACTGCTACTCCAATGCCGTATCAGGCTGAAGATATTTATGGTCGCTTTGTTGATGCAACACTCAACCCGACCGTGTCTGCGCCAAGTGCTCCGGTAGCACTTCCTGAAACCAAGATTGTCTTACCAGGGGGCACCATTACGTTTACCAACGTCATCGGCACTTCTGCCTTGGCAAGTGGCGCTCAACTGCAATCTGGTGCTACCAACGGTCCGTGCTTGGTAGACCCTGCTACGTCTCTGTGTGGAACCACAGTGGTGATTGCTGGTGAAGGAACCTGGACACTGAATCAAACGACTGGCGTTGCAACGTTTGTTGCAGAACCAGGAATCACCGTCGGAACGAAAACTCCGGTGACGTATCGCGTCACTGACGCCGTCGGACAAACAGCAACTAGCACTTTGACACCGATTGTGCCGCCACCACCTACGGCAGTCAACGATGCACAAACTGGGCCTCTAGATATAAATCAGACGTACACGCCGTTGAGTAATGACTCATTCAGTGCTCTCTCTGCAGCGTCGCCTGCGACCCTCAGGTTGTGTGGTGCAGGTCAGATACCAAATAACTGCGATAAGACGACAGTTGTTGTAGCAAATGAAGGAACGTACACCGCCTACTCCGATGGTCGAGTCATCTTTGACCCATTACCAACGTTCATTGGTACAGCTACACCTATCTCATATCAAGTGTCAGACATTTATGGGCGAACTGTAAACGCAACCATCACGCCCACCATTCTTCCGCCACCTATTCCTGCAGCAACGCTGGACACTGGTAAGGCAAAAGAAGGGAAGACTGTCGTGTTATCTCCGTGGTCTAATGACTCAGCAGGTACGGTCACAGCAGGGCAAACCGGCAAGGCAGCACTTGTTCCAACGAGTGTTCGACTGTGCCCTCTCTCAACAGTTGTTACTTCTGATGTACTGGCAGCGGGCCAATCAGATCCGTCATGCACTCTCTTGAAAATAAAAACTGCGGATGGAACGTATACGGTCGACCCAAAGACTGGCAAAGTCTCCTTTGTTCACCGAAAAGGTTTCACAGGTGCAGTCACACAGCCAGTGCCGTATCAGATTGCGACGGACTGGAAAATTCCATCGGGAGCTCTCACTGCACGAAGCATGCTCGTCCCAACCATCGTGTCGCTTCGTACACCTATGGTGACGGTGGGCGACAGAGTCTGGCGTGATGCAAACGGAGATGGTTACCAGAATTTCACAGACCTTGGAATTGCTGACGTAAAAGTGTCTATCCGAACTGCATCTGGTGAAGTTGTGGTTGACATCAACGGCAACGAAGTTGGACCGCAACTCACCGACAAGAACGGCAAATACAAGTTCACTGATCTCCCTGCCGGCAAGTACAAAGTCACTGTTGAGTATCCGAAGGGCTTCCGACCAACGATCGCGAACCGTAAGGGACGAGAGAAAAACTCTTCGACCAACACCGCTATGTCGCGCCAATTGGCATTGGGAGAAAGCGACAATTCATTGGACTTTGGCATGGTCGGGCGCCGCAAACCAGGCTTGGCGCATACGACGTAAAGGTAACCGTTGCGTCTGTTGTCCCTACCTAACACAGTCGGTGATTCTTTTTCCTTTGTGTGTACGATGAATTCATGAGTGAAAAACCGAATACGCGCCAACAACTCATTGAAGCCGCTATGGACGCAATCGCCTACGGTGGCGAAAGTTCCGTGCGTGTGAGCGCGATTGCCAGTGCAGTGGGAGTGAAGGAACCGTCGGTTTATCACTTCTTTAAAAATCGTGATGCACTCATAGAGGCTGCACAGATTGAACGTTATCGCCTGAGCTATTCAGAGATGATTGTGCCATTCGAGATGGCAGCAGAGATGTCGGAAACTCAAGAAGAGTTCGAGAGCGCCGTCCGAAAAGTCTTTTCGTTGGTGTATTCATCAGAGAGAATTGAAATTCGTTCCATTCGAAAAAATGTCATGGGTGCTGCGCAGTCCAGCGAGGTTATTGCCAAAGCCATCAGCGAAATCAACCATGAAACAGCGAGCACGCTTGCTCGGGTGATGGTCTTTGGCCAAGAACGAGGATGGGTCACCAAGGATTTAGACCCTTTGGCGTTGGCCTATTGGGGCATTGGGCAATTAAATGGCCGGGTGATGGCAGAAATGAATGCTGGTCTTGTCAATCTGGCCGAGTGGGACAAGGTGTCCGTCGAAGCCGTTTTGGCCGTTTATCGATACAAAGCTCCCAAATAGTGGCATTGCGATGAATTCATCGCGGTCAAAGTGGCCTATTTGGCTAGGGTTTGACCTGTGATTCTTTCAGACAGAGACCTTCGTGCCGAGATCAACAATGGCCGCATCATTATCGAACCATTCGATGAAACCTGCGTGCAACCCAGCAGCATCGACGTGAAAGTCTCGAATCTTTTTCGTGTATTTCGTAACCACACCGCGGCGGTTCTTGATGTGAAGAAAGATCTCACCGATCTCACTGAATTGGTAGAGGTGGCCGAGGGCGAGTCATTTATGTTGCACCCAGGGGAATTCGTTTTGGGCTCAACACTTGAGCGTGTTGCTGTCCCTACAGATCTGGTTGCTCGCGTAGAAGGTAAGAGTTCTCTTGGTCGTCTTGGTCTCGTGATTCACTCCACTGCAGGTTTTATCGATGCTGGCTTTGACGGGCACGTCACTTTGGAGTTGGCAAATCTTGCAAACCTTCCGATCACTTTGTATCCCGGCATGAAGATTGGCCAGATCAGTTTCATCAAGATGACATCACCGGCAGAAAAGCCGTATGGCTCTGGCGCTAAAGGTTCGAAGTACCAAGGACAGCGCGGGCCAACACCGTCGCGCTATTTCGAGAACTTTCAGTAACTCATGGCGAAAGAAATCAAACAGTCTGCAAAGTTGGAGCATGTCCTATATGACATCCGCGGGCCTGTTCTAGAAGAAGCGAAACGCCTTGAAGATCAGGGCCATCGCATCATGAAGCTGAACATTGGTAATCCATACCCGTTTGGTTTTGAAGCACCGCCAGAAATTTTGGTGGACGTCACGCGTCACTTACAAGAATCTCAGGGCTATTCCGATTCGCAAGGTATTCGTTCTGCACGCACAGCAGTTGTGCAGCACTATCAGGATCGCGGAATCGACATCACGAATCCCGACGACATTTGGCTGGGCAATGGCGTGAGCGAATTGATTCAACTTTCACTGAACGCACTGCTCGATGAAGGCGATGAAGTTCTTATTCCCGCACCTGATTATCCGTTGTGGACTGCAAGCACCAGCCTTGCTGGCGGTAATCCCGTGCATTACCTATGTGATGAAGACGATGAATGGAATCCAAACTTGGATGACCTGCGTTCAAAAATCACAAGTCGTACCCGTGCGATTGTGGTGATTAACCCCAATAACCCAACAGGTGCTGTGTATAGCAAGAAAGTGCTGCGCGAAATAGCAGACCTTGCAATTGAGCACAATCTCCTTGTTTTTGCAGACGAAATCTACGACAAGATTTTGTATGACGATGCAGTGCACCACACCTTTGCTGCTCTTGCACCAGATTGTTTGGTTTTTACATTCAACGGATTATCAAAGGCGTATCGCCTTGCTGGTTTCCGTTCCGGATGGATGATGGTGACTGGGCCGCGTAAGCATGCCGAGAGTTACATCGAAGGCATCAACATGTTGACGAATATGCGACTCTGCTCAAATGTTCCTGCGCAACACGCTATTCAAACTGCACTTGGTGGTCGCCAGAGCATTAAAGATCTCATCCTTCCTGGCGGTCGTCTTCTTGCACAACGCGACGCTGCAGTCACCGCACTGCGCGCTATTCCCGGAGTGTCAGTGGTTGAACCCAAAGGCGCTTTGTATGTGTTTCCAAAGCTCGACCCGCAGATGTATCCGATTGCGGATGATCGTCGTTTTGTGCTGGATTTTTTGCGCGCTGAAAAAGTTCTGCTCGTACAGGGCACTGGTTTTAACTGGCCAACGACTGATCACGTTCGCATTGTGACGTTGCCGTGGGCTAAAGACCTCACAGAGGCAATCGGCCGTCTTGGCAATTTCTTGTCTACGTATACGCCACCGAAATAGCGGCGTTTACTATTCGCCGGGGCTAGCAGCTAACGGTGCACTCTGTTCGGCTAAACGGCGCTCACCGTTTTCCAATGCATCCATGAGGTGAATTGCAATGTCTGCAACTTTCACGGTGTCTTCTTCAGCACCAGCAGCCTTCACGCCATCGTCGAGCATGATGTAGCAGAAGGGGCATGCAGTTGCGACGCGACTTGCGCCAGTACTGATTGCCTCTTGAGCACGTTCGTCATTGACTTTGGTACCAATTGACTCTTCCATCCACATGCGAGCACCACCAGCGCCGCAGCACATACCTTTTGTTCCGTTGCGTGGCATCTCAACAATTTGTACGCCCTTGATGGAACCAACAATCTTTCGAGGTGCTGAGTACACGTCGTTGTGGCGACCCAAGTAGCACGAGTCGTGATACGTGATGCGGTCTTCGAGTGACGCATTACGGATATCGAGCTTGCCTGTATCAATGAGGTGTTCGAGGAACTCACTGTGGTGAACCACTTCGTAGTTACCACCCAATTGTGGGTACTCGTTCTTCAACGTGTTGAAGCAGTGCGGGCATTGCGTAATGATCTTGCGCACTCCCATGCCGTTCAGCATTTCAATGTTTGGAATTGCGAGCATCTGGAAGAGGTATTCGTTACCAGAACGACGAGCAGAGTCACCTGTGCACATTTCGCTTGGTCCCAGAATGGCAACATCAATGTCTGCGCGCTCGAGCAACTTGGCCATTGCTTGCGTGACTTTCTTGTTCTTGTCATCGAAGGAACCGGCACAGCCCACCCAGTACAAGTACTCGTGATTGAAAGCAGCACCTGGGTCGACAACATCGACGTTCAAGTCTTTGGCCCAATCGGCACGATCATCCTGGTTCATGCCCCAAGGGTTTCCTTGGTTTTCCATGGCGCGGTATGCGTTGCCAAGCTCCGCAGGGAAATTGCTTTCCATGAGTGACAAGTAACGACGCATGTCGAGGATCTTGTCGAGAATTTCAATATGCACAGGGCAAATCTCGTCGCATGCTTTACATGTAGTGCACGCCCACACTTCTTCTGCAGTGATTCGTTCAAACAACGAATTCGCACCAATGGTGATTTCTGAATCAACGGAGAGTGGTGGAGAAACCATTCCGCCAGCTGCGTGAGTAGCTGTTGCAGCCATTACTTCGCCGGTCTTTAGAACAATCTCACGAGGGTCAAGTGGCTTACCTGTTGCATGCGCAGGGCACACGCTTGTGCAGCGACCACACATAGTGCAGGCATCGGTATCAAGCAATTGCTTCCACGTGAAATCTTCAACCACTGCAGCGCCAAAACTCTCGAGAGAAGTCTCGGTGAGGTTAGGCATTGCACGCATTGCACCCTTCGGGCGATCGCGGTCTTTGAGGTACATGTTTAACGGTGAGGTAAAAATGTGGCGCAACATGGTGATTGGCAACAAAGCCAAGAAGGCAATGAATGAAACAACGTGGGCGACCCACATTGCCTGATGCCAATTCTCTAATGCGTTGAGCGAAGATCCGTCGACCAACTGTGAGAGTGGGTAACCAATAAAGGACCAACTCTCAAACGACATGTCTTTGCCACCGACGGTAGAGACAGCAATGCGGAACATTTCTGCGCCGAAACCGGTGAGGCCAATAGCCAACATCACACCAAGGATGATGCCGTGCTCTTTCTTCGTTTTGATGCGAATGCGATACGGCTGCTGCACGTAGCGACGAATGATGGCCCACACGACACCAATGGTGAATACGAGTCCGGCGAAATCACCAACAAACACATAGCCCTGGTACACGCCGCCGTGGAGGAACTTCAGTGACTCGGGTAATTGGTGGTCCAACTCAAGAACGGTGGTGACTCCGAGAAGAACAAGGAAACCGAAATACATCATGGAGTGCATGAGGCCCGCAGCACTATCGCGCAACAACGTACGCATGTAGACGCCGGCACGATAATCAGCAAGACGACGCTTTGCGTTCTTTGGTGTTGTGCGTCGGCGATCAGGTGCACCACGTTCCCAGTTGCGAATGCGATTGGCGAACTGGAATGAACCCCACACCAACATGGCGGGAAGGATTGTGTAGAAGGCAGCCTGCAACGGACCAGGGATTCCTTCGAACACTTCACGTGTGACTTCAGAGGTTGCGTGCCACTTTGTGAACTGCGGAACGATGCCCGATAACAAAGTGAAGGTACCCATGCCGATGCCGATGGCTATCGACATTTGGTAGGGGCGAAGGCGCTTGGGGCCCTTCTCGGTGGTGGGAGACGCGTTGCTACTCATGCGTCCATAACGCTAGTGGTCGCAGAGGCTAAGAACCCGACCCGTCAAAGGGTTATGGACCTAAAAGATGTGAAATCAGCCGTAGTGGGCGCGGTCAAGTTCGCGTACTCGGGTGGCCAAAGCCTTGAGCAACTTGCGAGAGATCGCTGGGATGTTTTCAATGGCACCCTTGAGGGCACGCTCGGAAACAACAAGGAGACGCACGTCGGTGTCGGCAATGACTGCTGCTGTGCGTGGGCCATGGTCGAGCAGAGACAACTCGCCGACAACAGAGCCAGCTTTTGCAGTGCCAATCTTTTTGCCGTTGCGCTTTACAGTGGCGGAACCTTCCAAGATGACGTAGGCCTCGCGACCAGTTTGCCCTTGATCCATGATGATGGTGCCGGCTTTGAGAACTCTCTCGGAGGAACTTTTCACTACGAGACCGAGTTCTTTTGGAGAGCATTCTGAGAACAATGCAATGTTGCGAAGGTGATCGACTGAGGTTTTTGTGCTTGCCATGTGCATAAGTGTACGCCTATTTGGAGGGCACATTTATCACTGTGACTAATGCGACTTTGCTTGGTTCGCAACACCTTCAATAGCAGCACGAATCTTTTCCTGGTCACCGAGATACGAGACATTTTCAATCTGCAGTGAGTCAGACAGCGCATACAAACGTGGCACTCCTGTTGGGATATTGAGCTCTGCAATATCTGCTTCCGAGATTCCTTCAAGCGCCATTACAAGTGCTCGAAGTGAGTTGCCGTGTGCTGCAATCAGGACATTCATTCCAGCCCGAAGTTGGGGGACCACGGTCTCGTGAAAATGGGGGACCACGCGCTCCACCACATCTTTGAGGCATTCAGTGGCGGGCAATAACGCCGGATCAATAAAGCGGTATCGAGAATCTGTGGCGGGGTGTTCGGGGCTACTGCTATCAACGGGTGGTGGTGGAACATCGAAACTGCGCCGCCACACCTTGGTTTGTGCTTCGCCGTGCTGTTCTGTGGTGGCCTTCTTGTCCAGACCCTGCAAAGCCCCGTAATGGCGCTCGTTCCATTTCCAGTGCCGTTGCACGGGGAGCCACACCTGGCCCATGCCATTCAGGGCAAGGTGGCAGGTCATGACAGCGCGGGTCAATAAAGAGGTATGGGCCACATCGAAACTCAGGCCCGCCTCGGCCATAACGGCGCCGGCTGCTGCGGCCTCTTCTAGGCCCTGGGCCGAGAGGGGCACATCGTGCCAGCCAGTAAAGAGGTTCAGTTCGTTCCACGTACTTTGGCCGTGGCGTAGGAGGACAAGTTTTCCGAGCACGTTCTCATCGTATGCCGAACCCATTGGTACGGCGAAACAAGGCTCATCTCCGAAGTTGAGTGTAGTTGTATCAACTTTTCTGCTACGGAAGTTGTTATCTAGTCTGAGCCCCCTTATTCTGACAATACCCCCGCTCTGGTGCCCCCCACCACAGCACATACAAGAGGAGTCATCACCATGGCAAAAGCAGTCGGCATCGACCTTGGAACCACCAACTCAGTTGTGTCAGTTCTTGAAGCAGGCGAACCAGTTGTTATTCCGAACGCAGAAGGCGCACGAACCACACCATCCATCGTGGCCTTCTCAAAGTCCGGCGAAGTTCTCGTTGGTGAAGTGGCAAAGCGTCAAGCCATCACCAACCCAGATCGCACATTTCGCAGCGTGAAGCGCGAGATGGGTAAGTCATGGACATCGCCTGACATCGACGGCAAGAAGTACACCGCACAAGAAATCAGTGCGCGCACACTCATGAAGTTGAAGCGTGATGCAGAGGCATACCTTGGCGACACTGTTACCGATGCAGTTATTACTGTTCCTGCTTATTGGGGCGACGCAGAACGTACTGCCACAAAAGAAGCTGGCGCTATTGCTGGTCTCAATGTGTTGCGCATCATTAACGAACCAACCGCTGCAGCACTTGCCTACGGATTGGAAAAGTCTTCGCAAGACGAAATCATTTTGGTATTCGACCTTGGTGGCGGAACATTCGACGTTTCAGTTCTTGAAATTGGTGACGGCGTGTTTGAAGTACGCAGCACCGATGGCGACAAAGTCCTCGGTGGTGACGACTGGGACCAACGCATCATTGATTGGTTGACACAGCAGTTCAAGAGCGCACACGGCATCGACTTGGCACAAGATCGTATGGCAGTACAGCGCCTCAAGGAAGCTGCTGAAAAAGCAAAGATTGAGTTGTCGCAAACACAACAGACGCAGATCAACTTGCCGTTCATTACAGCAACTGCTGAAGGCCCATTGCACCTCGACGAGCAACTCACTCGTTCAAAGTTCCAAGAGATGACAGCAGATCTTGTAGAGCGTTGCCGCGTGAAGTTCGATTCGGTCATTAAAGACGCCGGCCTCACTACTGCACAGATCAATCACGTCATCCTTGTTGGTGGTTCAACTCGTATGCCAGCAGTGCAAGACCTTGTGCAGAGCCTCACCGGAAAAGAGCCAAACAAGTCTGTAAACCCAGACGAAGTAGTTGCTGTTGGTGCGGCAATTCAGGCTGGTGTTCTGAAGGGCGATGTAAAGGATGTTCTTCTCCTCGACGTGACTCCACTGTCTTTGGGTATTGAAACCAAGGGCGGCGTGATGACCAAACTCATCGAGCGCAACACCACTATCCCAACGCGTCGTACCGAGGTGTTCACTACCGCTGAAGACAATCAACCATCTGTAGAAATCAATGTTCTGCAGGGTGAGCGCGAAATGGCTAGCTACAACCAGTCATTGGGCACATTCACATTGGCTGACCTGCCTGCGGCAACACGTGGTACTCCACAAATCGAAGTCACTTTCGATATTGATGCCAACGGCATTGTGCAGGTATCTGCAAAAGACCGTGCCACTGGTAAGGACAACTCGCTTGTCATCACCAGCTCGTCTTCTCTCAGCAAAGACAAGATTGAAGAGATGATTCGCGATGCAGAGGCTCACGCAGAAGACGACAAGCGTCGTCGTGATGAAGCCGAAGTGCGCAACAATGCCGACTCGCTTGTGTATCAAACCGAAAAGGTTTTGCGTGAGCAAGGAGACCAAGTCGCTGCTGATGAAAAGCAAGCAGTTGAAGGCCCTCTTGCTGAACTGAAGACCGCCATTGCCGGAAACGACATTGACAAGATCAAATCAGCTACCGAAACACTTATGGGTGTCAGCCAAGCCTTCACTCAAAAGCTTTATGAAGCAGCAGCACGTGACAGTGATGCAGCCGGAACATCTGCTTCTGGTGCATCAGCAACCAACGATGACGACATCGTTGATGCTGAAATCGTGGACGAGCAGTAAGACATGTCAGACGAAAGTTCGGAACAGCCACTCGAGTCGCCAGACGACAGTGTGCTGTCCACGCCATCACTCGATGATGTCGTTCCAGACGATGCATCTGAAATAATCGAGCACGACATCAATGCTCTGGTTGCAGAACGTGATCAGTTCAAAGACATTGCACTTCGTTTGCAAGCAGATTTCGAGAACTACAAGAAGCGCGTCAACACACAGTTATCCGACGAAACAAATCGTGCCACTGGTCGCCTTGTGGAAGCGATGCTTCCTGTACTCGATGCGTGTGAAGCTGCCTATACCCATGGGGTAGAAGGTGTTGAACCAATCTGGTCAGCACTCATTGCCACATTGGAAAAGCAAGGCCTTGTTGCTCTCGATCTTCTTGATAAGCCATTCGACCCAGCTAATGCTGAAGCAGTGGTTCATGAAGAGGGCGACGGTGGGGAGTCTGTCGTCGTTGAAGTGTTGCGCACTGGTTACGAGTGGAAAGGCCGCGTCTTGCGCGCAGCCATGGTGAAGGTGAAGGGGTAAGTCTTGGCTGCCCAACGCGAGTGGTTTGAAAAGGACTACTACGCAGTTCTCGGTGTGTCGAAAGACGCCACCGATAAAGAAATCACCAAGGCATATCGACGTCTCGCCCGTCAGTATCACCCCGACGCAAACCCGGGTGACACTGCCGCAGAGAACAAGTTCAAAGATATTTCTGCGGCGTATGACGTTGTAGGAGATGAAACCAAACGCACTGAATATGACGAGGTGCGTCGTATGGGACCAATGAGTGGCATGGGCGGCCCTGGTGGTGCACAGAATTTCTCTTTCGATATGGGTGGCGATGGCTTAGGCGACATTCTTGGTCAAATGTTTGGACGCTCTGGTGGCCGTCGCGGCGCATCAAGTGCTGGTCCACAGCGTGGCAAAGATATTGCAACAACTCTCACTCTCGATTTCGTTGATGCTGCTCATGGCATCACAACGTCGTTGCATCTCACTGCAGATGCACAATGCAGTTCGTGTTCAGGTTCTGGTGCACGACCAGGAACATCTCCTAAAACCTGCAGTTCTTGTGGTGGCCGCGGCAGCGTTGCAGACAATCAAGGAATGTTTTCTTTTTCTCAGCCATGTCGCTTGTGCGGTGGCGCGGGTTCCACAATTGAGTTTCCATGTTCCACATGTCGTGGCTCTGGAATCGAGCGACGTCCACGTGAAGTAAATGTTCGTATTCCTGCTGGCGTCGATAACGGACAAAAGATTCGCTTGAAGGGCCGTGGTACTCCTGGTCGTAACGGTGGTCCCGCTGGTGATCTGTTTGTCGAATGTGTTGTCACACCGCACCCATTGTTCGCGCGCGAAGGTCTGAATTTGCTGACTCGCGTCGCTGTTTCATTTACTGAGGCTGTTCTTGGCGCAACTATTTCCGTACCCACACTCGAGGGCACAGAGGTATCGCTGAAGTTGAAGCCCGGTACTCAATCGGGCTCACGTCATCGTGTGAAATCCAAGGGTATTGAAACAGCTAAAAATACAGGTGACCTCATTGTCACTGTCGATGTTGCCGTGCCCACCACTTTGTCTTCCGACGAACGCACAGCAGTGGAAGCGCTGCATGAAGTCTTGTCATCACCACGCAGAAAGGCACAGTCATGAGTACAGATCGAATTCAAGCTGTGTATGTCATTTCGGTGGCTGCTGAATTAGCGGGCATGCATCCGCAAACTTTGCGTATCTATGAGCGCCGTGGCTTATTGACGCCGGCTCGTACAAACGGTGGTAACCGTCGGTACAGCGATGCCGACATTGAGCGCTTGCGTCGTATTGCAGATCTTGCTGCAACTGGAATGAATCTTGAAGGCATTCGTCATGTCATGTCTCTCGAACAAGAAGTGGTGAGACTGCGTAGCGAAGTTGAACAACTGCGCCAAGGCCTTATGCACGCCATTCGTGAAATCGAAAACCGCGGTGGCGCGCTTGTGCCACTGCGTCAAACAGTTGCACGTTTTGGCGAGCGTCCCAGCATCTTTGACCCGAATCGTTAATTGAGGAATTCCTATGGCAATTGATCCAAAAAAATGGACAACTAAAACAACAGAAGCAATTGCTGCTGCTGGCGACCAAACGCGCGCCAACGGAAACCCCGAAGTAACTCCAGACCATGTGCTGCGCGCACTTGTGAGTCAAACAGACACCATTGTTCCTTCGTTACTTCAGAAACTAGGCATTGCTCCTGGCATGCTTCGTAGCAAAGCCGACGATGCCATCGCATCTCTTCCGCGCGCAACTGGTGGTGCAGAACCGCGTATGAATCGTGAGCTCGGCACTGTATTAGAAGACGCAGACACCATCCGACGCGACTTGCACGATGACTACTTGTCTGTAGAGCATCTTGTTCTTGCAATGCATAAGCGTGTGGGCATCGGAACCGAAGAAATGCTTGTTGCGTTGAAAGAGGTTCGTGGTTCCCATCGCGTCACCACCCCTGATCCGGAATCACAATTTGCTGCACTTGAAAAATATGGAGTTGACCTCACTGCACGCGCACGCGCCGGCAAGATTGACCCAGTCATCGGTCGTGATGAAGAAATCCGTCGTGTTATTCAAGTGTTGTCGCGCCGCACAAAAAACAACCCAGTGCTAATTGGTGAACCAGGTGTCGGAAAGACCGCCATTGTTGAAGGTTTGGCGCGTCGTATTGCAGATGGTGATGTTCCTGAAGGTTTGAAAGAAAAGCGTTTGGTGTCTCTCGACATCAGTGCAATGTTGGCTGGCGCAAAGTATCGCGGTGAATTCGAAGAGCGCTTTAAAGCAGTGCTGAAAGAAATCACGGATGCCGATGGTCAGGTCATCACATTCGTAGACGAGATGCACATGCTTGTGGGTGCTGGTGGTGCAGAAGGCGCGATGGACGCCGGCAACATGATTAAACCAATGTTGGCTCGTGGTGAATTGCGCATGGTGGGTGCTACCACTCTCGATGAGTATCGCAAGTATGTAGAGAAAGACCCTGCATTAGAACGACGCTTCCAGCAGGTATACGTGGGCGAACCAACAGTTGCCGACACCATTGCAATTTTGCGTGGCTTAAAAGAGCGGTACGAAGTGCATCATGGTGTGCGTATCCAAGACTCTGCTCTGGTGAGCGCAGCTGTGCTGTCTAATCGATATCTCACGAATAGGTTCTTGCCGGACAAAGCGATTGACCTTATGGATGAGGCCGCTAGCAAATTACGCATTGAAATAGATTCTCTTCCCACAGAGATTGACATTGTGCAACGCCGCATTCTGCAGTTAGAGATTGAACGAGTTGCATTAGAAAAAGAAACTGATGTTGCTTCTCGCGAACGTCTGAATGCTCTTGTTGAAGAACTCAATGGTCTTCAGGCTGAAGTCGACATTATGAAGAAGCATTGGGAGTCCGAAAGGGAAGCAATCTCTGCGATTCGTACTCTGAAAGAAGAACTCGAAAACTTGCGCTCTTCTGTTGAAAGAGAAACCGATCTTTCTGTGGCGGCTGAGATTCGCTACGGGCGCATTCCAGAAGTTGACCGCCGTATTGATCAGGCAACACAACACTTAGACAAGTTGCAGTCCACACAGCGCATGCTGAAAGAAGAAGTTGACGCAGAAGATATTGCGGAAGTGGTTTCTAAATGGACTGGCGTGCCTGTGAGCAAATTGCTTGAAGGCGAAATGCACAAATTGGTCAATCTTGAAGCACACCTGCATCAGAGAGTCATCGGTCAAGACGAAGCAGTGGTTGCTGTTTCTAACGCAATTCGTCGTAGTCGCGCCGGATTGTCTGACCCAAACAAACCAATTGGTTCCTTTATGTTTCTCGGCCCCACTGGTGTGGGTAAAACAGAACTTGCACGAGCACTTGCTGAGTATTTGTTCGACGATGAAAAAGCAATGGTGCGCATCGACATGGCCGAGTACATGGAGAAGCATTCTGTGAGTCGTCTTATTGGTGCACCACCGGGCTATGTGGGCTACGACCAAGGCGGACAACTCACAGAACTCGTGCGTCGTCGTCCGTACTGTGTTGTGTTGCTAGATGAGATTGAAAAAGGTCATCCCGATGTATTCAACGTGCTGTTACAACTTCTCGACGATGGTCGCCTCACAGATGGTCAAGGTCGCACAGTTGATTTCACCAATGTGGTTCTCATCATGACAAGCAACTTGCCCGGTGATCCCATCGAATATTTCCGCCCAGAATTCGTGAACCGTATCGATGAGATTGTTCGCTTCCGTTCTTTGACCGAAGAAGATCTTGGCCAGATTGTGGAGATTCAACTCGAGCATCTGGTGCAACGCATGGCTGATCGCCGCATCACGCTTCAGGTCACTCCTGCGGCGCGTTTGTGGTTGGCAACGCGTGGCTTCGACGCCAGCTTTGGCGCCCGACCACTAAAGCGACTCATTCAGCGTGAGATTGCTGACAAATCTGCGGTTCTGATTTTGGAAGGATCAGTCGCTGACGATGGGGCAATCAGAGTAGACGAACTGAACGGCGAATTAGTCGTGATGGCCGGCTCGCTCTGAATGGTCTGTGTTATTCGATACGTCTGAAAAGCGACTTACAGTGATGGCATGAGCCTGCCTGAACGTCGTGATGTCCCAACTATTGGTGAAGTACTTCGCACTCCACCAAGTTGTTTTGCAAACGTGCAGGGATACGACTGGCCACACCACGAAGTAACGGTGGGGCCGGGATTGCAGATGGCGTATGTAGATGCTGGCAATCCAAATGCAAAAGAAACAGTATTGCTACTGCACGGAGAACCAATGTGGGGCTTTCTGTATCGCAAAATGGTGACTCCATTTGTTGATGCGGGTTATCGCGTCATTGTTCCTGACCTCATTGGGTTTGGTCGCTCAGATAAACCAACAGATGAACTTGCGTATTCGTATAGCAACCATGTTGCGTGGGTGCGTGAATTGGTGGAAAAACTGGGGCTCACCAATGTCACATTCTTTGGGCAAGATTGGGGCGGGTTGATTGGCGGCAGAGTCATTGCAGAAATACCCGATCGTTTTGCGCGCGTCGTGTTTTCAAACACCGGACTTCCACGCTCTGGTCCAGGTGTTCCATTTGCAACGGCGCAACAACCACTTGATCCGCAGATGGTGAAAGACGCAATGGGGATTGACTGGCGAGACACCGTCGACTCGGAGAACAGAATCATTGCAGACAAGGTGCACGCAATTGTTGAAGCGGGACCGTTCTTCTATTTCTTGGCGTGGCGTTTGTATGCGCAAGAAGTAAGCGAAATGGTTCCTTCGAAAATCGTGCCAGGTTGGTGTCTTACAGAATTGACACCAGATGCACTTGCTGCGTACGACGCGCCGTACCCTTCGCATGAATACTCAGCGGGTGCGCGCAGATTCCCAATGTTGGTTCCCATTTCTGCAGATGACAAAGAACGCCTGAAGGGCGACGCCGCGTGGGAAGTCTTCAACACATTCTCAAAACCAGTTCTCACCATCTGGGGAGACCATTGCCCACATACATATTTAGAAATGGGCAAGCAATACCGTGAGGGAATTCCAGGAACGAAATTGCCAGGAATTGAACACAAGGTGTATCGGGCTAGTCACTACATTCAAGAAGATCTCGGCCCAGAAATTGCGGCCGACATGCTCCAATTCATTGAGACTTTTCCACTTACAAAATAAGTAAGAAGAAGTTAGTTACTCAGGAAAGCGGCGACGGATTGCGTTTCCATGAGCTGGGAAGCCTTCATGGTCTGACAACGCAATCACCGTTGGCGCCATACGACGCAATGCAGTTTCATTTGCCTTAGCGATTGCTGTGTGCTTGAGAAATGCATTCACTGTGATGCCAGATGAAACATGAGCGAATCCGCTTGTTGGTAATGACGCAGGAACACCGATAACAAAGTTGCCTGCGCTGAACGGCGTGTGTTGCCCAATCAAGATCTCGCCGGCATTGATAATTCCGTCGACAACCTTTTCTTCGTGTTGCGCAGAAACTGCTACTTGGCAATGTTCTGGTGCGTACAAGTTGGCTACCTCAATAGCTTCAGTCAATGAGGCGACAAGAATGGCGCCGCCATTGTCACCAAGCGATGCTCGACATGCCTCTGCTCGGTTCGCTGGTAAATCGCCAATATGAATCTGCAGTTCATTCTCAACTGCATCAATGATGTCTTCAGACGTGCACACAAAAACAACTGAAGAGTCTGTGCCGTGTTCTGCTTCTATAAGAAGGTCAGAAGCAAGTTTGCCTACGTGTGCAGTGTCGTCTGCGACAACAAGACTTTCAGTGGGGCCGAGCAACATCATCGTGGCAAGTCCATGACGTTGCATTTCTACTTGCGCCAATGTGACAGCAGGACTTCCTGGGCCAACGACTTTGCGAACTTTTGGAATTGATTCGGTACCAAAACCAAGTGCAGCGATTCCGGCAGGGCCATTTATACGAAAGACCTGCGTGATGCCAAGTAGACGACAAATCACAAGAACTGCAGGATCAACTTCTCCGTTGCCCCCAGGGATGGGTGGCACAACCAAAACAATGTTGGGAACTCCGGCGACTACTGCGGGAACTCCCAACTGATACGCGACAGATGGATAACTCGCTTTGCCGCTTGGTACGAACAGACCCACACTTGAGATGGGTGAGACCTTTTCTCCGGCGATCAGACCATTTTCAATTTCCATCTGCCAATCGCCTGAACGTTCCAGCAGTTGGTCATTGAAGGCTCGAAGGTGCGAGATGGCATCGATAATGGCGTTCTCGAGTGCTGGGTCAATAGATGCAGCGGCAATTTCGTCTGCCGAGACGCGCAATTGAGATGGGGAAATAGTGATGCCATCGAACTTCTGTAGGGCATCACAGACGGCTTGGTCGCCACGCACGCGCACATCTTCGATGAGAGAGCCTATGGATTCACGTAAATCGGAGTTGAAGATCTCGGCGAGGCCGCGCTGGCATAGAGCATCTCGTTCAGTTGCGGTCATCAGGGACCAAGTTTGACGACGCAGGATGGGGCTCACATAGAAAAACCTACCTGTTGAGACCTATTGATATGGGCTGAGTTTCGTTTTGACCGAGTAGAGTTAGTTCACGTTCCGAAGGAGGAGCGTTGCATGGCCATCACCGTTGTTGTAGGTACCCAGTGGGGCGATGAAGGCAAGGCCAAAGTCATTGACCTCCTTGCCGCTTCCCACCAAATTGTCGCTCGTTATCAAGGTGGCCATAATGCTGGTCACACCGTTGTTATTGGTGATCAGAAATATGCCTTGCAACTCACCCCGAGCGGTGTTTTTTATGACACGGTGACCCCAGTGATTGGCAATGGTGTTGTCGTTGACCTGCCCACATTGTTCAAAGAAATCGATTCGCTCGAATCCCGTGGCATCTCAACAAAGCGTCTCAAAGTGAGCAGCCTTGCACATCTGATTTTCCCATGGCACCAGGCAATTGATGCTGCACTTGAAGCTGGTCGCGGCGACTCAAAGATTGGCACAACGCTCAAAGGTATTGGGCCGGCATACGTCGACAAAGTGAAGCGTTCAGGTATCCGTGTTGGCGAAGTCTTAAACGCACAAACATTTGAAGCAAAGGTTCGTGAACGTGCGATTGCAGCACGACGTGAAGTAAGCGACATCGGTGGCGACACATTTGATGTTGAACAAGTGGTGAGCGAGTTTGTTGCGTATGCGGCGCGCTTGGCTCCATATGTTGCAGACACAGTGAACTTGTTGCACGATGCGCGCGAGCGTGGAGAGAACATTTTGCTTGAAGGCGCACAAGCAACATTCCTCGATGTCGATCATGGAACATATCCATTCGTAACTTCTTCAAACCCCACGTCGGGTGGAGCAGCGGTAGGTAGTGGTCTTGGGCCACGTCACATTGATCGCGTTGTAGGAATTGCAAAGGCATACACAACACGCGTTGGTATGGGGCCCTTCCCATCAGAACTCACAGACGCATTAGGTGAAGCGTTGGTTGAAATCGGTCGTGAGTTTGGCACTGTCACTGGTCGTCGTCGTCGTTGTGGTTGGCTCGACACTGTCATGTTGCGCCATGCAATGAGATTGAATTCATTGACTGAATTTGCAATGACCAAGCTTGATGTGTTGGATACTTTCGACGAAGTCAAAGTGTGTGTTGGGTATCGCATCAATGGCGAAGTTGTGAAGAACTATCCAGACACTGTGGAACGTTTGGCGCAAGTAGAACCAGTGTATGAAACATTGCCTGGCTGGAAATGCAGCACTGAAGGCATCACATCATTTGATGCACTTCCTGCAAGCGCACAAGCATTGGTTGCAATTGTGGAACGCGAAACTGGTATCCCCGTCACAATGGTGGGCACTGGGCCTTCGCGAGATGCAATGGTGGTGCGTTGATGATTCAGCGGTATTCCACACCTGAGACTGATGCGCTCTTTTCTGAAGAAGCGAAAATGGCACGTTGGCTCGAGATCGAGTTGTCCGTCACTGATGCGTTGGCATCAAGTGGTGTTGTTCCTAAAAGTGTTGCCGAGGAATGCCGTCGTAATGCTCCAGTGATTGACGCAGCGTTTGTTGCAGAGGTGGAAGCGCGTGAAGCAATCACGAATCATGATGTTGCTGCATTCGTAGATGTTTTGCAGCAACGCATTGGTGCACCAGCTGGTTCATGGATTCACTACGGGCTGACAAGCACCGATGTTGTAGATACGGGCCTCTGTTGGGCCTTGCGCGATGGTGCCACTCTTATTCATGATGCACTCAACGAACTTATTGACGTTGTCACCAACATGGCGGTACTGCATCGCAATACGGCAATGATTGGCCGCACACATGGCGTGCACGCTGAGCCCACAACATTTGGTGCAAAGGTCGCTTTGTGGGGTACTCAGTTACAACGCGATCGCGAACGAATTCTGGCTGCCAGGACAGGCATAGCTGTGTGTAAGTTGTCCGGCGCAGTCGGCACGTATTCAAATATCGAACCTGAAGTGGAAGCACAAGTGGGTCAGAGACTGTCACTTGTGCCAGTTCCAGCTACGCAAGTTGTTGCCCGAGACCGCCATGCTGAGTATTTGTATGCATGTGCATCAGTGGGAACCACGCTTGAGTCCATTGCCGTAGAACTTCGTCACCTTCAACGCACCGAGGTAAATGAGGTACGTGAAGGTTTTGCCAAAGGGCAAAAAGGCTCGAGCGCAATGCCACATAAGCGCAACCCCATTTCAGCTGAGACCATCACGGGGCTGTCGCGCGTCTTGCGCGCAAATGCACAAGTTGGCCTGCAAGATGTGGCGTTGTGGCATGAGCGTGATATTTCTCATTCATCTGCTGAACGAATTGTTCTTCCAGACTCCACTTCGCTTGCGCTGTACATGACGCGTCGAATGGTTCGCTTGCTAGAGAATCTTGAAGTCGATGCGGAACAGATGGCAAAAAATCTGAATGCGTTGCACGGAGTTGTGTTTTCACAGTCCGTGCTGTTGGCACTTGTTGAACACGGTATGACTCGTGATGATGCGTATCGGATTGTGCAAGCCGCCGCCGCTACTGCAATACAAACGCAAACATCATTCCAAGAAGTTCTTGCTGCTGATGCACAAGTAACACTGACGCAAGTGCAACTTGCTGCAGCCTTTGATCTGAATCGCGTGTTACGACACGCAGGTCGCGCAATAGATGCGCTACTCGCCAATTAGCGAGTAATTCCAGCTTTTTTCAGCACTACTGCACTAACGCCAAATTCGCGCCACGCCTCGAACGTGATGTCATTGCGCTCGCTGAATGAAGCGGCGACCTTGATGAATTTTGTTTCAGCAGCAGCAACTTCGTTTTTTGATTTCATTGACGCAAGCTCTGTACGCAAGTCGAGACGTTCCTGAATTAGACGAACTTTTGTCACTGGATCAGTGGTCTTCAGTTCTGCAGCGATAACAGCGAGACGTTGTGTAATTGATTCAGATGTGCGACGACGCCCACGTCGAGGTTTTGTTGCTTCAACAATTTCGAGATACTCACGAATGACACGTCCTTCAACACGACCATTTGCCAACGCATCTTTATGTGTCTTAGACATGCGTGGTGTAGTTGCTCTTGTTTTTTTCTTCGGGGTGTTTTTCGTAGTTGGCATAGGGCGTTAATCTCAGGGTAATGGCTTATTTGAGCCGTAATACAACTAAAAGTTGTTTCATAAAACTATTATTACTAGAGAAGACAGAAGTACTTGCTGTGTGCAAGAGAAGTAGGGTCAATTTCAATGTCGCGCAAGTTTGAACACACACCAGATGGATTGCCGGTGTTGTCACCTGTGTTGGCAACATTGCGAGACCATGTCTTTCAGTACTCACTGAAAACAGGCGACTTCACGTTGAAGTCGGGGCGCAAAAGTGAATGGTTCCTCGACACAAAGCAAACAATGTGTCGGCCAGAAGGTGCACTGGCAGTTGCAGAAGCAGCTTTAGAACTTTTCCCTACTGACGCTCAAGCAATAGGTGGTCTCACTATGGGTGCAGACCCTGTTGCCTACGGCATTGCTGCAGTGGCTGCAACCAAAGGATTGTCTTTGCGCAGTTTCAGTGTGCGCAAAGAAGCAAAAGATCACGGAGTCAAAGGTCGCATTGCCGGAGCCTTGCAAGAAGGTGATCGTGTCATCATCACCGAAGACACGGTGACTCGTGGCACCAGTATTTTCGAGGCCGTCGAAGCTGTGCGAGAGTTTGGGGCTATTCCAGTCTTCATTACCGTGATTGTTGACCGAGGTGGCACGTGCGCAGCAATGGCTGCAGAGGCAGGCATCCCTTACATACCTCTTCTCACTGCTCCAGATCTCGGTTATGCCTTCGGGTCATAGAAGTTCTGATTTTGTCTCTATATGAAACAATGGAGCCATGAAGACATTTTTTAGAGTTGTAGCACCGTTCGCATTGGTGTTGTCACTAGGTGCATGCTCCAGTAGTGAATCCACACCAGATACCACAATGCCAAGTGCAGCGTCACCGACTAACCCGACAGACTCAAAAATGGCTGCACCGACAGAAATTTCGGTCATCGTTGGAACAGACTCTTCCCCAGACCGCATTGAAGAAGTAACACTTGGTGCAAATGTGCAAGTGACGTTGTCGAACCCCAATGCTGATGATGAATTTCACCTTCACGGATACGATCTCTCGCCTGGTGAAACCAAAATGGGTGAAGTCAGCATTATTTCTTTTACGGCAGACAAGGCCGGCGATTTTGAAATCGAAAGCCATATCACTGAAGACGTTCTTGTCATTATTCGCGTCAAGTGAAACTGACACAACTTTTTGAAGTCACGCCGCACGGCGGTGATGTTTTTGTAGGAGACGGTCACCCATACCCATGGGGTGGACTTTATGGTGGCCACATTGTGACGCAAGCATTGAATGCAGCATCACAAACTGTGGAAGGCGAATTCCTGCCGCATTCACTACGCGCATATTTCATTCGTCGTGGTGACAACACAGAGACAGTTCGTTATGAAGTGGATCGCATTCGCAACGGTCGTAGTTTCGTGACACGTCGTGTTGTGGCGCGTCAAGCAAACGGTGCCATCTTGAACCTTGAAGCGAGTTATCAAGCGCCAGAAGATTCTCCAGAAGTAACTGTTGTTGTCATGCCGTCAAATATTCCGTTACCAGATTCGTTACCCGCTGCAGATACGTGGTCAGAATATTTCGAACAACGTGACATACCAATGGACTTTGTGTCGGCAGATGGAAGAGATGGCGCCGGCCGCTTGATGGCGTGGTACCGAACAACAGAAGATTTCGGCAGTAATCAACTTTTACAACGATGTGCATTGGCGTACTTGTCAGATGATTTGCCAACAGGTGCAGTTATTCGTGCTGTTCCTGAATTGCGTGCAAAATGGAATACGGAGAATGCGTTTTTCTCCGCAAGTCTTGACCACACCATTTGGTTTCATAGAGATGTTGATGCGAGCCAATGGCATTTGTACGAAATGAATTGCCATGCGTATCTCAATGGCAGAGGACTTGCATTCGGTTATGTGTTTGCACAAGACGGAACACATGTAGCAACAGTGGCGCAAGAAACTTTGGTACGACTTCGCGACGACGCGAAGTAAAACAGTGCGCATACGCGCGACACAAATGGTGGTCGAGACCGGCGTCGATCCGGTGACCCCACGCTTTTCAGGCGTGTGCTCTGCCAACTGAGCTACTCGACCATTGGCGATTCGGCCTAAGCCGAACCTGGTGATGATGGCTATTGCCACCATCTCTATGACGGTAATACCGCCAAAGATGGCGGTCCCGACGGGACTCGAACCCGCGACCTCCGGCTTGACAGGCCGGCGTGAACTCCAGCTTCACCACGGGACCTTGTGTTTGACCACAGGTCTATTTAGCACCCCCAACGGGATTCGAACCCGTGCCGCCACCTTGAAAGGGTGGTGTCCTAGGCCACTAGACGATGGGGGCTTGGACGACTCCGGTTGAGAGCAATAAAACGCTATCAGCAGATACTTGACAATACGCCGTGGGACGAGTGTTCCCTCACTCTCCGGTCAAAGAAGATATGACCCACTCCAAAAGCCATCCCAAATAGCCGTATAACTGCCATTGGCCGTAGAGCGGATCAGTCTCATCTGGTTCATCGTCGTCTTCATTGACATCGAGAAGGGTGCCAAGGATGAGCCGCAAGTTATTGAGAACCATCATGAAGGCACCCAGTTGATTCTCGGTCACGGGTGAATCGCTGCTTAACATCTCGCGCACTGTGGCAATGGAGGCAGCACGCGATTGCGTCAACTCTTCGCGCATAAACCCTTGATACTCAGCGTCATGCTCTGGGTTCTCGTTATACGCCGTTGGGTACAACCGGCGAAGGCGTTCATCATCGGGACCACTGCTGAGCACGGTTTCCAGTTGCCCCACTAAATCGAGCATTGTCTCTCGCTCATGGTCTTGCAGATTGATGGTGAAGGTGCCGTCATCACGCACGATGATTGGCCCATCGGGGCGTTTACGTCTCATTAGTCCTGCTGCATCGTGGCCCAAAGACCATGTTCATGAAGTCGAAAGACATCCATTTCGGCGTGCTCGCGTGACCCCGTGGACACAACAGCTCGGCCTTTTTCGTGAACGTCCAGCATCAACAGATCGGCTTTCTCTTTTGAGTATCCGAAGAGTTTCTGAAAGATGAAAGAGACATACGACATGAGGTTGATGGGGTCATTCCACACGAGCACAATCCAGGGCGTATCGAGGTCGACAACTTCGTCGACCTTCTCGGTGAGGTCAGGTTCGGCAATCTGGGATTGTGCGACCGTCGCAGATGTGGTGAATGACACGAGAACATTCTGCTGGGGATTGGTCGTTATTGCTTGCTCAACATACGATGTCAGGGTGCCCCTCAATGTCCGCCCCATGGTTCCTTCGCGTTTAGCGCGTCGTGGTGGCCATGAATCCGGCCGCGCCCCCACCACTGTTGTTGCTGGGTACATTGCGCTCACAAAGCCCAGAATTATTGAGCTTTTGTTGATTACCACCATTCCCACCATGGTTGTGGCCGCAGGTGCTTGGCCCGGGGTATGGCTCATGGTGGTCACTTTTGTAGGCGGGGCACTCGCTGCTGGTGGTGCCAATGCCATCAATATGTATGTGGACAGGGACATTGATGCGCTCATGGAACGGACCAAGACGCGTCCACTTGTCACTGGGTTAGTTTCTCCACGCAACGCACTAATTTTCGCTATTTCCCTTGAAATCATTGCATTTGCCATTCTGTGGGCAGGGGCAAACTTCCTCTCGGCCTGCCTCGCGCTCTCGGCAACCCTGTTTTACGTCTTTGTGTACTCGCTGTGGCTAAAGCGCACCAGTAAGCAGAACATCGTCATCGGTGGGGCGGCCGGGGCCGTGCCCGTCTTGGTGGGCTGGGCCGCGGTCACGAATTCCCTTGCCTGGACGCCGTGGCTCCTTTTTCTCCTGATTTTCCTGTGGACACCCCCTCATTTTTGGGCTCTAGCGATTCGCCATAGCGAGGAATATCGGGCTGCCAATGTCCCGATGTTGCCTGTTGTTGTCGAGCCCAAAAAGGTCGTGGCAGCCATGATCCGATACACGGTGGCCTTGGTGGCCTGCAGCATGGCGGTCATCCCCGTTGCAGATATGGGCTGGATCTATGGCGTTTCTGCCGGGGCCGTGGGCGCAGCCTTTTTATGGGGCACAATTGCACTAACTCGAGTCAATACCCCAGCCGCAGCAATGAAGCTGTTTTCGTTCTCCATCACGTATATCT
>Ga0209033_1000370_pt1 | contig 25590 bp, 23 predicted proteins | sample LauGreFa1BDMLBDN_2_FD_188218 | JGI IMG/M metagenome (GOLD analysis project Ga0209033, IMG submission 188218) | Freshwater lake microbial communities from Lake Michigan, USA - Fa13.BD.MLB.DN (SPAdes) (version 2) | ecosystem: Environmental > Aquatic > Freshwater > Lake | place: Lake Michigan, USA...
GGCGGGGCCCGGTTCGCAGACCGGCCAGACGGCGTGATAGGCTTCGTAGAGTGTGGGGCGGATGAGATCATTCATCGCGGCATCGACAATGACGAAGGTTTTGCCCTCGCCTTCCTTCACATAGATGACCTCGGTTACGAGAATTCCGGCATTCGCGACCAGCAGGCGGCCCGGCTCGAGAACGAGTTTGGCGTCGAGATGGCGGGTGCGGTTCTTGATGATGGCGGCATAGGCATCGGGATGGGGCGGGGGTTCGTTATCGTCGCGATAGGGCACGCCGAGACCGCCGCCGAGATCGAGATGGTCGATCACGTGGCCATCGCTCCGCAGGAGCGTGACAAATTCTGCCAAAAGGGTGAAGGCGTCATCAAAGGGCGCGAGATCAGTGATCTGGCTGCCAATGTGCATATCGACGCCCGAGACATGGATTCCGGGAAGGGCTGCGGCGCGGGCATAGACCTCGCGTGCGCGGGAAATCGGCACGCCGAATTTGTTCTCGGATTTGCCGGTGGAGATTTTCGCGTGGGTTTTGGCGTCGACATCTGGGTTGACGCGAATGGCGATGCTGGCAGTTGCACCGCGTGCGCTGGCGAGGGCCGAGAGGCGCTCGAGTTCCGGCTCGGATTCGACATTGAAGCAATGGATGTTTTCATCGAGCGCGTAGCTGATCTCGCGCGCGGTTTTGCCGACGCCGGAAAAGGTGATTTTGGATGCCGGAACACCGGCGGCGCGGGCACGACGCAATTCGCCTTCCGAGACGACATCCATACCTGCGCCAAGTTTCGCGAAGGTTTTGAGTACGGCCTGGTTCGAATTCGCCTTCATCGCGTAGCAGACAAGGGCATCGACATCGGCAAAGGCACCGGCGAAGACGCGGTAATGGCGCTCGAGCGTGGCGGTTGAATAGCAATAGAACGGCGTGCCGACCTCTGCCGCAAGCGTGTTCAGATTAACGTCTTCGGCATGGAGCACGCCGGACCGGTAGGAAAAATGGTGCATGGGACGATCAGACTTACAGGAGGAAATCGAGAAAGAAGGGTTTATCGGGCGGCGGTGCGGCTTTTGTCTCGGGCTTCTTTGCGCCGACGGGCGGCATGATGCCGGTGTCAGCGGGTGATGCCGGTTTGGCCTGCTCGATAGCGGAGGGCGGCGGCTCGAGCGGTCCCTTGCGGCCACAGGCTGCCAGCGCAAGGCCCATCAGCACGGTGAGCAACGTCATGCGAACTAGGTTTCGGGGCAGGGTGAATGGCACGATCATGTCTCCGGCGGCGAAAGCATCATAGACGATAGTGGGGGTGTTGCGAAAGCGGGGTCAGGACGGGTTTTTGCGGGCCTCGCGCTTGAGCTTTGCAAGCCAGCGCCGCGCCTGCGCACGGACATTCACGGGCGCTGTGCCGCCATAGCTGACGCGGCTGCGGACGGATTTCTCGACGCCGAGTACATCGAAGATCGCATCGGTGATGCGGGGTTCGACCGATTGCAGTTCGGCAAGGGAGAGTTTTTCGAGACCGACTTTCCGCGCTTCGGCGAGGCCAACAATGCGGCCGGTGACGTGGTGGGCATCGCGGAACGGCATTTTCAGGTTTTTGACGAGCCAGTCGGCAAGATCGGTGGCGGTCGCGTAGCCGGACCCCGCGGCCTTTTTCATGGCTTTCAGATCGGGTGTCATGTCCTTGACCATGCCGGTCATCGCGGCGAGGCAGAGGGAGAGGCTTTGCAGCGCGTCGAACGTGCCTTCCTTGTCCTCCTGCATATCCTTGGCATAGGTGAGCGGCAGGCCCTTCATGACGATGAGCAGGCCGGTGAGCGCGCCGATGATGCGGCCCGATTTGGCGCGGACGAGTTCGGCGGCATCGGGATTGCGCTTTTGCGGCATGATCGACGAGCCGGTGGTGAATTTGTCGGACAAAGCGACGAGGCCGAATTGCGGCGTCGTCCAGATGACGATCTCTTCGGCGAAGCGGGACAGATGCATGGCTGAGATGGAGGCGGCGGCAAGTGCTTCGAGCGCGAAGTCGCGATCCGAGACGCTGTCGAGCGAATTGGCGGTGGGCCTGTCGAAGCCGAGTGCTGTGGCAGTCATGAAGCGGTCAATCGGGAAGGAGGTGCCGGCGAGCGCTGCCGCGCCGAGCGGGTTCTCGTTCATGCGTTTGCGGGCATCCGCGATGCGGCCGCGGTCGCGACCGAGCATTTCGACATAGGCGAGCAGGTGATGGCCGAAGGTGACGGGCTGGGCCGATTGCAGATGGGTGAAGCCGGGCATGACGGCACCGGCGAAGGCGAGGGCCTTTTCCGCCAGCGCGCTTTGCAGGGCGGCGGCCTGACCATCGAGCAGATCAAGCGTGTCGCGGACCCAGAGGCGCATATCGGTTGCGACCTGATCATTGCGCGAACGGGCGGTGTGGAGGCGGCCGGCGGCGGCACCGATGGTTTCGGCGAGGCGCGATTCGATATTCATGTGAATATCTTCGAGCGCGCGGGAGAAGGTGAACTGGCCGGATTCGATCTCGGTGGCGATATTTTCAAGGCCCTTCGAGATGGTTGCAGCGTCTTTGGCCTCAATAATGCCCTGTTTGGCGAGCATGGCAACATGGGCGCGCGAACCGGCAATGTCCTGACGCCACAGGGCCTTGTCGAATTCGATCGAGGCGTTGATATCTTCCATGATGGCATCGGGTCCCGAATCAAATCGCCCGCCCCACATCTTGTTGCTCATCGCCGCGCCTTTCCTCTTGCTGGATCCTTGACCGATGCACCCGACCGACCCCGATGCTACTCGCCGCCGAAGGATCTTCTCCAACCGTATGATGTCACTTTTCTTCCTCGGTGGCGCTGTGATTGCCGCCGGACTTTTCCTATACGGGAAAAAAGGGCCGTCCGGCAATGGAGCGGCAGATGAATGCCGCGGTTCAGCGGAAATTGCTGCGAAGATGACGCCGTTCATCCGTGGCGAGGTGGCGGCGATGCAGGTTGCCAAGACCCCGAAAAGATTGCCGCCGATCAGTTTTGCAAGCCCGGCGGGGCAGAAATCCATGATCGATTTCGGCGGCAAGACGGTTTTGTTCAATCTCTGGGCGACATGGTGCGTGCCGTGCCGCGCGGAAATGCCGGCGCTCGACCATTTGCAGAAAACGCTCGGCGGCGACCAGTTCGAGGTGCTGGCGCTGAATATGGACACAAGAAATCCGGAAAAAGTGCCTCAATGGCTGAAAGAGAACGGGATTGCGGCGCTGGCGCTCTACACCGATGCCGAGGGCAAGGCGTTCCAGACCTTGCGCAAGGAAAGCCTCGTGACGGGGCTGCCGACGACGTTTCTGGTGGATGCCAAAGGATGCGTGCTTGGCGGCATGGCCGGACCTGCGGAGTGGGACTCGGCGGATGCGCTGGCCTTGTTGTCGTCAGTGATCGACGCGGGCCGGTTGAAGTGAGGGAGTTTTAGGTGTCCAAGCCAAGCTGCTTTTTTACTTCTTCGAGCGTGAAAGTCTCTTTGTCCGATGCATTCCACTCCTTTATGGCCTGTTCGGCCCATAGCTGGTCGTCGATGTCTTCCATCGCGGTCAGAAGTGCTTTTTCTGCCAGTTCATCGCGGGTCACGCCCAGCTTTTTGGCGAGCTTATCGAGTTCGTCGATGATGTCCTTGCGGAGCGCGATCGCCCCGTAGGACGGCGTTTTTCGGGCGGCTGAGGCAGTCATGAGATCATCTCCAAAACGATGAAGGCCCGCAGAATACACCGAAATGGCGGTTTCTGCGAGCCTTGAATGCGGCGAGACATGGATCGGGAGCGTCAGGCCGTGGCAGGGGCCTGGGCAGCGATGCCATTGGTGTTGAGGTGTGTGGCGAGTTCGCCGGACTGGAACATTTCGCGGACGATGTCGCAGCCGCCGATAAACTCGCCCTTGACGTAGAGCTGAGGAATGGTCGGCCAATTGGCGTAATCCTTGATGCCCTGACGCAGATCGGCATCGTCGAGGACGTTGATGCCCTTGTAGGTGACGCCGAGATAATCGAGGATCTGGACGACCTGGCCGGAAAAGCCGCACATCGGGAATTGCGGCGTGCCTTTCATGAACAGCACGACGTCATTGCTGGTGATTTCGGACTTGATGGTTTCTTGTGCGCTCATTGCAGGGGACTCCGGGTTATTATTTCGATCAGTATTGCCTGTCAGGGATATGTATTCAAGCGGCGGGTGCCGATGTTGTCAGCGCGAGTGCATGGAGGACGCCGCCCATATTGCCCTTGAGCGCGGCATAGACCATCTGGTGCTGCTGCACGCGGGTTTTGCCGGCAAACGCGCTCGAGACGACTGTGGCGGCGTAATGGTCGCCATCGCCGGCGAGATCCTTGATCTCGATCTTGGCGTCGGGCAGAGCAGCCTTGATCATGGCTTCAATTTCGGAGGCATTCATCGCCATGGGAATATCCTGTTATGCGTCGCCGGCCATGTAGGACGGCAGCCAATGTTCATGCGCTGTCTCCAGCGCTGCGATGGATATGGGTTGTTCATCGGGCAGCGTCAATGAGTCACCGCCGGTGACGCCCAAAATATGCATGATGAGATCGCTTCCCGAGGTGCCGACGCGCCGCGAGATTTCGGCGATCTGATCATTGGTTGCGACGGTGAGAAGGTAGCGGCCCTGATCCTCGCCGAAGAGCGCGGCGTGCGTGGGGAGGCCCGGAGGCAGATGGTCGATGCGGGCGCCGATTTTGCCAGCCATCGCCATTTCGGCAAGCCCGATGGCAAGGCCGCCATCGGAGAGGTCGTGGACGGCGGTGACGAGGCCGTCGCGGATCAGGCCCAGCACGAGCTCGCCGGTTTGTTTTTCAAGTGCGAGGTCGACGGGTGGCGGGGCGCCGTCTTCGCGCCCTGTGATTTCGACGAGCCATGTCGAGGCGCCGAGCCAGCCTTTTGTGTTGCCGAGGAGAATGATGGTTTGGTGTGCGGCTTTGAACGCCAGCGTCATGGAGCGGGTGACGTCGTCGAGCACGCCGACGCCGCCAATGGTGGGCGTTGGCAGAATGCCGCGGCCATTGGTTTCGTTGTAGAGCGAAACATTGCCGGACACGACAGGGAAATCGAGCACGCGGCAGGCTTCGCCAATGCCGCGAATGCAATAGACGAGCTGACCCATGTATTCGGGTCGCTCGGGATTGCCGAAGTTGAGATTGTCGGTGATGGCGCGCGGGGTCCCGCCGACGGAAATGATATTGCGATAGGCCTCGGCAACCGCCTGTTTACCGCCCTCGAAAGGATCTGCCTCGCAATAGCGCGGCGTGACATCGGCGGTGAGTGCCAGACCGCGCGGGCCGTCGCCGATGCGGATGACGGCGGAATCGCCGCCGGGTTGTTGCACCGTATTGCCGAGGATCAGATGGTCATATTGCTCCCAGACCCAGCGCTTCGAGGCGAGGTCGGGCGAGCCGATCAGGCGGAGGAGGGCGGCGCGGTTCGAGACCGGCGACGGGATGTTTTCGGGATCGAACACGGGACGCTTCGGCGTCTCGACATAGGGGCGGTCATAGAGGGGGGCTTCGTCGCCGAGTTCCTTGATCGGCAGATCGGCCATTGTCTCGCCATGGTGCTTGACGACGAAACGGAGCGTGTCGGTTGTCTTGCCGATGATTGCGAAATCGAGGCCCCATTTGCGGAAGATCGCCTCGGCTTGCTCGGCTTTGGCCGGGTGCAGCACCATGAGCATGCGCTCCTGGCTCTCGGAGAGCATCATCTCGTAAGCGGTCATGCCCTCTTCGCGGCAGGGGACTTTGTCGAGATCGAGTTCGATGCCGAGATCGCCTTTTGCGCCCATTTCGACGGCGGAGGAGGTGAGGCCGGCGGCGCCCATATCCTGAATCGCGATGACGGAACCCGACTGCATCAGTTCGAGGCAGGCCTCGAGCAGGAGCTTTTCGGCGAACGGGTCGCCGACCTGAACGGTGGGGCGTTTTTCTTCGGCTGAATCGTCGAAGGCGGCGGAGGCCATTGTCGCGCCGTGAATGCCGTCACGACCGGTTTTCGAGCCGAGATAGACGATCGGATTGCCGATGCCGGTGGCTTTGGCGTAGAAAATCTCGTCCGCTTTGGCGATGCCGACGGCCATGGCGTTGACCAGAATATTGCCGTTATAGCGCGAATGGAACCCCATCTGCCCGCCAACGGTCGGCACGCCGAAGGAATTGCCATAGCCGCCAATGCCCGCGACGACGCCGGAGACGAGGCGGCGAGTTTTCGGGTGGTCGGGTGAGCCGAAGCGCAAGGCATTGAGACAGGCAACGGGACGCGCGCCCATGGTGAACACATCGCGCAAAATACCGCCGACGCCGGTCGTCGCGCCCTGATAGGGTTCGATGAAGCTCGGATGGTTGTGGCTCTCCATCTTGAAGACGCAGGCGAGGCCGTCGCCTATGTCGATCACGCCGGCATTCTCGCCGGGGCCCTGAATGACCCACGGCGCTTTGGTAGGCAGTCCCTTGAGGTGCAGGCGGGAGGATTTGTAGGAACAATGCTCGTTCCACATGGCGGAGAAGATGCCGAGTTCGGTCAGCGTCGGCTCGCGGCCGATCAGCTTCAGAATACGCTGATATTCATCAGGCTTCAGACCGTGCTGAGCGACGAGTTCGGGGGTGATTGCGATGGCGTTTTTCATCAGGCGGCTCCCCGATAGGCCGAGAGACTCTCGAACAGACCACGGCCATCCGTGCCGCCGACGAGTGTCTCGATCAGATTTTCGGGATGGGGCATCATGCCGAGCACGTTGAGTTTTTCGGAATAGATACCGGCAATATCGTTCAGGGATCCGTTCGGATTGCCTGCTTTGGTGTCGCCCTGCGCATCGCAATAGCGGAAGGCGACGCGGTTTTCGCCTTCAAGGCGGGCAATCGTTTCGGCGTCGGCAACGTAATTGCCTTCGCCATGCGCGATTGCAACTTTGATAATGTCGCCCGTTGAATAGTGCGAGGTGAAAGCGGTGTCTGAACGGCCCACTTTGAGGTGCTGCATCTTGCAGATGAATTTCAGGCCGGCATTGCGCATGAGAACGCCGGGCAGAAGGCCGGATTCGACGAGAATTTGAAAGCCGTTGCAGATGCCCAAGACTAGCCCGCCCCGCGCGGCATGGGCGCGAACCGCATCCATGACGGGTGCGCGGGCGGCAATGGCACCGCAGCGGAGATAATCGCCATAGGAAAAGCCGCCCGGAAGCACGACGAGATCGGTGCCCTTCGGCAAGTCCGCATCCTGATGCCAGATCGAGACGGGGTCATGGCCGGTTGCCTGACGAAGGGCACGAATAACATCGCCTTCGCGGTTGGAACCCGGAAATGTAATGACGGCTGATTTCATGGGAGCGCTTTCAGCCGAGAATCTCGACGCGGTAGTTTTCAATGACGGTGTTGGCGAGGAGTTTTTCGCAGGCGCTTTTCAAGAGCCCTTCCGCCTTGGCGGGGTCGTTCGAGTCGAGTTCGATATCGAACACTTTGCCCTGCCGGACGCTGTCAATGCCTTCAAGGCCGAAGGATTGCAGCGCGCCTTCAATGGCTTTGCCCTGAGGGTCGAGAACACCATTTTTCAAAGTAACGGTAATACGGGCTTTCATGGGAGGCTCGATTCGCAAAACAGGTCATGAAATCGTTAGACGGCGTGAGCCGCCGGTGCAAGGCGCGGAACGCCTTAACTGCGGTAATCGCCGTTGATCTCGACATATTCTTTTGTGAGGTCGCAGGTCCAGACCGTGAACTGGCCTTTCCCCAAGCCAATATCAACGGTGATGGCGATATTCTGGCCTTTCATATAGGCGGACACTGTTTCCTCGCTATACGACGGATCACGCATTCCTCGGGCGGCAACGCGGTATTCGCCGAAGAAAATGGCGATCCGGTCGCGGTCGGCAGGTTCGCCCGCTTTGCCGATAGCGGCAACGATGCGGCCCCAATTCGCATCTTCGCCGGCGATTGCGGTTTTGACCAGCGGTGAGTCGGCGATGGACTTGGCGATTTTCTTGGCGGAGGCGGAAGTCGTCGCGCCTTTGACGTTGATCGACACGAAATGCCGCGCGCCTTCGCCATCGCGGACAACCTGATGGGCAAGATCAAGGATCAATCGGTCAAGCGCCTTGCGAAACCCTGCCAGACGCCGGTCAGACGGCGAAGTGATTCTCGGGGCGCCTCTTTTTGCTGCCATGCCCGTTGCGCAGAGGATCAGTGTGTCCGAGGTCGAGGTGTCGCTATCGACTGTGATCGCGTTGAAGGATGTTTTGACCGAGCGCGAAAGCAGCGCCTGAAGCACCGGTGCGTCGATGGCGGCATCGGTGAAGACGAAGGACAGCATGGTCGCCATGTCGGGCGCGATCATGCCTGCGCCCTTGGCAATGCCGTTAATGGTGACGGAGACGCCGTCAATGGTCGCTGTTGCGGTGGCACCCTTTGGATAGGTGTCGGTCGTCATTATGGCCTTGGCAGCGTCGATCCATGGCTCGCCTGCGGCGCGGCGGACGCAATCGGGCAGAACCGGATCGAATTTGCGGGCGTCGAGCGGTTCGCCGATGACGCCGGTCGAGGCGAGAAGGATTTCATCGGGTTTGCAACCTAGCGCCTTGGCAGCTTGCCCGGCGGTGTGGCGCGTCGACTCGGCGCCAATTTTGCCGGTGAAGGCATTGGCATTGCCGGAATTGACAATGAGGCCCCGGATTGATCCGCCTTTGAGGGCATTCCGGCACCAATCGACCGGTGCCGAAGGGCATTTCGACCGCGTAAAAACGCCTGCCGCTTGGGTTCCCGCAGGCATGGCGACAAGGAGGACATCCGTCCGGCCCTTGTAGCGAATGCCAGCTTCAGCCGTCGCAAAGGTGACGCCTTCCACAGCGGGAAGCGTCGGGAAGGCTGAAGGGGCAAGAGGAGACACGGTACTGGCCATGGCCCTGAACTCCGATTGGCGGACCGGTGAAGGCTAGGCCTCTCCGGTCCGGCGGATGGTTATTGTGCGGGCGTATCGACCCGTTCGATCTTGGCCTTTGCGCGCAATGCCATGACGGCATCCTGCTGGCTCTTCCGGATCAGATATTGTTCGATCTGACCTTTGACCTCATCAAAGCCAGGGACGGGACGTTCGCGAATATCCTCGACCTTGATGACGTGGAAGCCGAACTGGCTTTTGACGGGATCGGAAACATCGCCGACTTTCATCGCGAATGCGGCGGTCGAGAATTCGGGAACCATTCTTTCCTTGGTGAAATACCCAAGATCGCCACCTTCCGCGCCCGAACCCGGATCCTTGGAAACTTCGCCGGCAACCTTGGCAAAATCTTCGCCAGCCTTGAGGCGGGTGACGACAGCCTTCGCCGCGTCTTCTGTTTCGACGAGGATGTGACGGGCGCGAATTTCCGGCTCCGGCTTCATTTGCTTGACTGATTCGTCATAGAGTGCACGCATGCTGGCTTCCGTCACCAATTTGCGGGCTTCGACGGCGAGGTATTCCTCGAGCAGGACTTTGTCATTGCGATAGGCCATACGACGTTTGAAGTCCGCACTCTCGTCGAGCTTGGCTTCACGAGCGGCTTTAGACGCAAGTCGCAAATCGGCGAGATAGGCAATGTAGTAATCGCGGCGCTTTTCTTCCGGCATTTGCTGCACGGCTTCGGCCAAATCTTCGGCCGCGACGGCGATATCCTGTTCGGTGATTTCCATACCGTCAACTTTTGCGACCACGGTATCGGCGGCGAATGCGAGCGGCGTGAACACCAGGAAGGAAAGGGACAAAGCACTCAATACTGCAACCGGCGTTGTGCGAATAAATGAGAAGCGGCGCATGAAAGAACCTTTTCGAAAAATGATTGCCATCTGCGCACTACTGATTGATACAGACGCGGAAGGCAAGAGCTTCGAGAGCGCACTTTGAATTTTCCTTCGAAGTGCTTATTTAGATGGTATCAAAATTTGGATTTGGGATGGCAGCACACTTTGCTGCGATGAAAGGTCTGCGATGTTCGGCGCACTAGCCAAGAAAATTTTCGGTTCGGCCAATGATCGCCGGCTCAAGACATTTGCTCCAAAGGTTCAGGCGATCAACGCGCTTGAGGCGGAAGTTTCGGTGTTGAGCGATGACGCTTTGAAAGCACGCACTGTGGAGTTCCGTGCGCAGCTCGCGGCGGGGCGCTCGCTCGATGATCTGCTCGTGCCAGCCTTTGCAACGGTGCGCGAAGCCGCCAAGAGAACACTCGGGCAACGCCATTTCGATATGCAGCTGATTGGCGGCATGGTGCTGCATGAAGGCTCGATCGCGGAAATGAAGACGGGCGAGGGCAAGACGCTTGTGGCAACCTTGCCGACCTATCTGAACGCATTGGCGGGCAAGGGCGTGCACGTTGTCACGGTGAACGACTATCTCGCTCGGCGCGACTCGGAGTGGATGGGCCAGATTTACCGGTTTCTTGGGCTCTCCGTCGGGGTGATCGTGCATGGTCTTGATGATCGCCAGCGGGCGGAAGCCTATGCCGCCGACATCACCTATGGCACGAACAATGAATTCGGCTTTGATTATCTGCGCGACAATATGAAGTATGAACTCGCGCAGATGGCACAGCGCGGGCATTATTTCGCGATTGTCGACGAAGTTGACTCGATCCTCGTCGACGAAGCGCGCACACCGCTGATTATATCCGGGCCGCTCGATGACCGCTCGGAACTTTATAACGCGATTGACGGGTTGCTGCCGCGTCTCGCGCCCGAACATTTCGATCTTGATGAAAAGCAGCGTTCCGTGTCGCTGACTGAAGCCGGCAATGTGAAGATCGAGGAATTGCTGGCGGAGGCAAATCTTCTGAAAGAGGGAAGCCTCTATGATGCGGCTAATGCCACGCTCGTGCATCACGTCAATCAGGCGTTGCGCGCGCACACGCTGTTCCAGCGGGACAAGGATTACATCGTCAGCAACAATGAAGTGGTGATTATTGACGAGTTTACCGGCCGTATGATGCCGGGACGGCGTTATTCCGAAGGCTTGCACCAGGCGCTCGAAGCGAAAGAGCATGTGCAGGTGCAACCGGAGAACCAGACGCTCGCCTCCATCACGTTCCAGAATTATTTCAGGCTTTATGCAAAGCTTGCCGGCATGACAGGAACGGCTGCGACCGAAGCCGACGAATTCATGGATATTTACAAGCTCGACGTGGTCGAGATTCCGACCAATGTGACAGTCGCGCGGCTTGACGAGGATGATGAGGTCTACCGGACCGCGCCGGAAAAATATCGCGCCATTGTTCGCGAGATCGAATCGGCGAGCCAGAAGGGGCAGGCGCTGCTGGTGGGCACGACGTCGATCGAGAAATCGGAATATCTGGCCGATTTTCTTGTCAAGGAAGGCTATACGCTGATTGATTTTGCCGATCCGAAGGCGTTGCTGCCGCTTTATGCGTCGGCGCGGTCGGGGAAGCCGTCAAAGACGTTCGCGGTGTTGAATGCACGTTTCCATGAGCAGGAGGCGTTTATCGTCGCGCAGGCCGGTGTGCCCGGCGCAATTACGATTGCAACGAATATGGCAGGGCGCGGCACCGATATCCAGTTGGGCGGCAATGCCGATATGCGCATCCGCCACGAATTGGTGGATGTGACGGATCCTGCAGAACGCGCGGTGGCCGAGGCGAAGATCCGTGCGGAAGTTGCGGAGCTCAAGCAATTGGCGCTGGCGGCGGGCGGGCTTTATGTTGTGGGTACCGAGCGGCACGAAAGCCGCCGGATCGACAACCAGTTGCGCGGGCGTTCCGGCCGGCAGGGGGATCCGGGGCAATCGAAATTCTTCCTGTCTTTGCAAGACGATCTGATGCGGATTTTCGGCTCCGACCGGATGGACGGCATGCTGCAGAAGCTGGGTCTGAAGGAAGACGAGGCGATTATCCATCCGTGGATCAACAAGGCAATCGAGAAGGCGCAGCAAAAGGTCGAGGCGCGCAATTTCGACATGCGGAAGAACATTCTGAAATATGATGATGTGATGAATGATCAGCGTAAGGTCATTTTCGAACAGCGTCGTGAATTCATGGCGGAAGAGAGCGTCAGGCCGATCATCGATGAAATGCGGCATGGCGTGATTGATGATCTGATTGCCACGCATATTCCCGAAGGAGCCTATCCCGAGCAATGGGATATCGAGGGATTGGCGATTGAGTCAGGCAAGGCGCTCGGGTTCAGTGCGCCTGCGGCAGACTGGGCGAAGGAAGAAGGCATTGCCGACGAGGAAATGCGCGACCGGCTCAAGACAGCGGCGGACGAGGCCTATGCCCGGCGTATCGAGAAAAATACGCCGGATGTCATGACTTACGTTGAAAAGCAGGTTCTGTTGCAAACGCTGGATCATTTGTGGCGCGAGCATCTCGTGACGCTCGACCATTTGCGGCAGGTGATTGGCTGGCGCGGCCTTGCGCAGCGCGATCCGCTGAACGAGTACAAGCAGGAGGCGTTCGAGCTGTTTGACGGGCTGATCGGCAATTTGCGCGAGCAAGTGACGGGTCAGTTGATGCGGGTCGAGGTGATGTTCCAGGCGCCGCCTCAGCCCGAATTGCCGCCGATGGAAGCAAGCCATATCGACGCGACAACGGGCGCTGACGAAATGGCGCTGGCCAATCTTGCTTTCGCGCAACCGGCAGTACAAGCGGCACCCGAGCGCGACGCGCGCGACCCGTCGACATGGGGACGCGTTGGTCGTAACGAGCTGTGCCCTTGCGGTTCGGGGAAGAAATACAAGCATTGTCACGGGACGTTGGCATAAGGGAAGCGCTTCTTCTGTCAGTGAGGGGCTGTTTGGCGTCTGTTTGTGAGGAGTGCGTGTTTTGTCCGATCAGCCGAAACCTCGACAGAACCTCTTGCGCTATCGCGAGCATCGTATCTTCAAGGCGATGATTGTTGCTGCGGCGGTTGCAGTGGTCGCCGCTCTTGCGGATGCGGCTGGACCTGCCTTCGGGGCGAGCCTGTTTGTTCCGCCCTTGGCTGCATCTCTGTTTCTTGTGATTGCTGTGCCCGAATCCGCGATGGCGCAACCGCGCGCGCTTCTGGGCGGTCAGGTGCTGTGCGCGGCGATCTCGATCGCGGTCATGCACTTCCTGCCTTGGCCGGAACTCGTGGTTGCGGGCGCGTTTTTTCTCTCAGTTGCAGCAATGATCCTGACGCGGACGGTGCACGCACCCGCAGCGGCAACCATCTATTTCGTGATTGTCAGCCACGCATCCTGGGAGATGATTTTTGTCCCGATCGCAGCAGGTAGCGTGTTTGTAATCGTGATGGGCGTCATGATCAACCGCCTGCGCGGAGAGCCCTATCCCCGCCATTGGCTCTAGATATCAACCCCTTCGCGGCGGGAGCGGGATATTTGCCGGGAAGGTTGACGGCTTCTCGTTCGATTTGAACCAATCGAGAACGGGTGTCTCCTCGGCACGGGCCGTATCGATCGTTTCCGTGTCTGAAGCAGTCGTACTCTTGAACAGTGAGCCGATCGAGAACAGCGAAAGTGTCGGTATGATCGGAGTAGACTTTGTTGCATTTGCAACAATAACCGGCTTCGCGGTGCTCGGTGTCTCCACTTTTGCGACATTCGTTACTGGCGTGCTCGGTGTCTCGAACGGCACTTCGCTGATCTGGGCGAGTGCTTCGGGGCGGCTGAATTCGCCTGCCGCGTCCATTTTCTTGAATTCCGGAGTCTGGTGCAAGGATCGGAAAGAGGCGTGCTGGTCCCCGTCGGCGTACCTCATGCTGATGGCACGCGTGCCAGACGACATAAGGGATGCGACCTGAGCTTCATCCGCCTTTTGTTTGGCGATTACCGCTGTATCAATGGCATCGGCGGGTTCGTCGCCCGAGCAGGAAGGCTCGCTGTCTGTATCGAAAGCGTAGCGTGTTCCGCAATATCCGACCGTCGGTGCACGCTTTGAAACCTCGAAACGGTCGCTGCCTTCCTTCAGGTTCTTCCAGAAGGCAATATTCGGATCGTTGCGGAATTTTGAAAGGTTTTCAGCTGTCATCCGGAACGGATAGGACTGGAATTGCATTGATTTCTGGCCGCCGACAAAAGCTTCGCGAGCGATGGCATAAATTTCTTCCATCTGCCCATTGGTCATCGCGAAGCATCCGCGCGACGAGCACGTGCCATGCACCATGATATCGCCGCCATTGCGGCCAAGTGACCGTTCTAGCGGGTTGGGATAACCTACATTGAAGGACAGCCACATGCTCGAATTCGGGTTCATTTGGCCGGCGGAAACTGTGTAGAAGCCTTCCGGCACCTGACGGTCGCCCTCTCGCTTCTTGGGGCCGAGTTGGCCGGACCAGCGGCAAACGGGATAGGTTTTGAGGAGAGCGTATTCGCCGGACGAGGTCTGCTTCCAGACTTCGATCTCCGATTCTTTCTTGTAGGCGCGAATCAGCACGGGTGACGTCTTGGTGGCACCGATACTGGCCATGGACGACAGCGTAGCCGCCGGGATCGGCGTTGATGCCCGTGCAGATTTCTGCGTCGTTTCTTTCGAACAGCCTGCAGCCACTACCGCAATCGCAAGCAACGCAACACTTCGGGCAATCCACGACGTCATAAAGCCCCCTCGGGAACTACAAGCTACTCTGATCATCCCCAACAATTAGACGAAAGATGTTTATCAGGAATTAATGACAACAAACAAATCGACCACAGTCTAGTCGATCTCGTTCCTGCACTCAAATCTTTCGTCCGATGGCAAGAAATTTTTCAGAGCGTTGATTACGCAGTTCGTCCGGGGAGAGTGCAAGAAGCGGTGCCAGTACGTTCTCGACAGTATCGCCAACGGTATCGACGGCTTTTTCCGGAAGCCTGTGGGCACCGCCGATCGGTTCGGCGATGATTGTATCGATGATACCGAAACGCAACAAATCCTGCGCGGTGATCTTCATGGCGGTTGCCGCATCCTGCGCGCGACCGGAGTCACGCCACAAAATCGATGCGGAGGCTTCCGGCGAGGCGACCGTATAGATTGAATGCTCAAGCATCATGACGCGGTTTGTGCTGGCAATCGCGACTGCACCACCCGAGCCACCCTCGCCGATAATGACCGAGATGTTTGGCACACCAAGCCCGAGGCAGGCATCGGTTGACCGTGCGATGGCCTCGGCCTGCCCGCGTTCCTCGGCCGCGATCCCCGGATAGGCGCCTGCCGTGTCGATGAACGAGAGAACAGGCATACCGAACCGTTCGGCCATCGCCATGATGCGGACAGCCTTGCGGTAGCCTTCCGGCATGGCCATGCCAAAGTTATGACGCAAGCGCGTTTCCGTATCCGAACCCTTTTCCTGTCCGATCACGGCAACGGATTGACCCCGGAAACGACCAATCCCAGCCATAATCGCTTCGTCCTCGCCGAAGGCTCGATCACCAGAAAGTGGGGTGAAATCTTCGATCAGGCGGGTGACATAATCCTTGAAATGCGGCCGCATCGGGTGGCGCGCAACCATCATCTTCTGCCAAGGCGTCAAAGCGCTGTAGAGCTCCTTGAGCGCCGCTTCGGCACGGGCCTCCGACCGACGGATATCTTCGGAGATGCCTGGTGATTCATTCGTTGCCAGCAAGGCACGAAGTTCGTCGGCCTTCGCCTCGATCTCCGCGACGGGCTTTTCAAAATCGAGATAGCTGCGCATCAAACCTGCCGTTACCTGCGTGATCGCTCGAACCCTGTGTAACTCTTTACCATCGCGGCGGGGGTTCCCGCGAGGGCCGTACTAGTGGCCCGTGAAGACGTTTTCGTCAAGACGTGCTTGCGCGGCCGGCACAAAAACCGGCGACATCACACGTTGTGCGCGCCGGACCTGGCTGACCGCCATCGGACGATAAAGAAGTTTTGTTGCCTCGACGAGATGAACGCCAGCCACCGGGAGGGGCAGGATGGAGCCCATTCTTTCCCAGACATCCGCTGATTTCAGAAAGAGCGGGCGTTGGACCGGAGGCACATAAAGTGCTTCCGCCCAGTGGATTGGCGAGAAGAGCGAGTCACGGAGAAGATTGTTTAATTGTCGCCGCGAGAAAGGTTGTCCCTGGCCGAAGGGCGTCGAGTCAATACGCGCCCAAAAACCGCTTCGATTTGGGACGATTGCGATGATGCGCCCGCCCGGCGTTAATACGCGCCAGAGTTCGGAGAGCATTTCTCCGGGGCTTTCCTCGGTCTCCAGTGCATGAACGACAAGAATACGGTCGATGCACGAGTCCGGCAGTGGCAGCATGGTCGAGCGGACAAGAGCCGTTGATGACAACCCGTGCGAGGGCCAGTTTACAACACCCTGACCTTCCGGCATGAAGGCAAGCACCCGTTCTGATTCACCTTGAAAGGGGCCAAGATAGGGGGTGGCGTATCCGATGCCCAGTGTTGCAAGAGAGCTTGTATTGTTCCAGCGGTCCCTGATAGTTTCTACCAGAATACGCCGGGTCACCCGTCCGAGGGGGCCTGCGTAGAAATTTCTCAGATCAACAACATCGAGCGACATTTTAGCACCTTACTCAATTCGACGCATGAATGCTTGCGTTCAATACAGCATGAGGATCAATTATGGCATTAATAATCAAACAATTCCTGATCGGTTCAGATAATCTCGGTGTTCTGCTGCATAATCCGGAAACGGGAATGACGGCGAGTATTGATGCGGGCGATGCCGGGGCCATTGAGGCTGCGCTTACGGAAAGCAACTGGAAACTGACCCATATCCTGATCACACATCACCATGATGACCATATCGCGGGAATCGAGCGACTGAAAGAACGTTACCACGCATATGTTTATGCCTCCGCTTTGGACGAGCACCGCATTCCGTTCGTTGATGAATTCGTGTTTGAAGGCGACGAAGTATGGTTCGGAGATATTTTATTTGATGTGATCGAGACACCCGGTCACACGAACGGCCACATAGCCTATTATTGCCAGCAAGAAAATCTCGTCTTCACGGGCGACACTTTGTTTTCCCTCGGGTGCGGACGTCTGTTCGAGGGAACAGCAGCAGAGATGTGGGCATCCCTTGGCAAGCTTGGCTTCTTGCCGGACGAGACGCAGGTTTACTGTGGACATGAATACACGTTGGCAAACGCCCGCTTCGCGGTGGGGGTTGATCCGGAAAATGCAGCATTGGTGGCACGTATTGCCGAAGTTGAGACCTTGCGCGCTCAAGGCGCGTTCACACTACCGACGACCATTGGGGCAGAAAAGGCGACAAATCCGTTCATGCGCGCGGCACAGCCCGAGATAGCTGCTGCAATGGGGCTTGCCGGAGCTTCCCCCGTCGACGTTTTAGCCGCATTGCGCGAAGCAAAGAACAAGGCGTGAGTTGAATGACCGCCTTAATGGCCGAGAACACTATTGCTGACAGGGTCGTGCGGATCGAGCGGCATTGCGCGGCGGCGTGGCCCGCAATCCATACCGAAGAACTGGGTGGATGGGAGATGCGTTTCTCCCCCGGCCTGACATCGAAACGGGTCAATTCCCTGAACGCCATGATGCCTGATTCGGAACGATTTCCTGATATTCTGCGGCGCGCCCGGGAATTGTGTTCGGAACGCGGAGCGCGCTGTCATGTCCGGTTGACACCGCTTGCGGGGCCGGAATGCGCCCCCACACTTGAAAGCATGGGGGTTTTCGGCGTCGACGAGACCCGTGTTCAGATGGTCGATCTTGCCGGACGGGGTTCAGGCGGTAGTAATCATGTTACGCTTGCATCCAGGCCGCATGAGGGGTGGCTCGCGGCCTATGCCGAGATGCATGGCGACGGGCCTGAAGCCCGACACAGCATTGGTGCGCTGCTGGATCGTGTCACGATGCCGCAGCGTTTTGCCAGTATCTGCGAGGATGGTCGACTTCTGGCCGTCGGCCGGGCGGCGTGCGGCGAGGGGCTGGCGGGTATCTTCCAGATCATGACCCGCCCCGAAGCCCGCAAGCGCGGGCTTGCACGCGCCCTCATGGCGGCGTTGCTGGAGTGGTGCGGCTCAAATGGTGGTAAACAGGCCTATCTTCAGGTAGAAGCCGCGAATGTGGCGGCCTGTTCGCTTTATGCGTCGCTAGGGTTCGAGGATCTCTATCGGTATACCTATTGGACGATGCCGCTTGGTGAGCAGCGGATAATTGGCTGATTTACGACATTTCAACTCTGATTGACGCCAAAGCACTTTGTCTGTTGTCGCCCTGTTCGGAAATGACGTCGCCAATGAGATAGGACTTGCGCATAATCAGATTTTTTGTCTAAATCCGTCATGTTCGTGGTTGAGAACGCGAACTCACTTTGGCATCTTCGTCAGAACCGAGAGCTTAAGCGCCATGAGTTCAGTAACCGAGCGTTCCCCGTTGGCAACTGTGACGACGCAGACCCTCGGTCTCGTGCTTGTGCCCGATTTTTCCATGATCGCGTTTACATCGTTGATCGAGCCCTTGCGGCTTGCCAACCGCGTTTCGCACCAGCAGCTCTATGACTGGAAGATCTACTCGATTGACGGTAAACCGGTGACGGCCTCGAACGGCATCCGGCTTGAGGCGGACGGGAGTATCGGGGATATCGGACCGATGCCGAATGTGGTTGTGTGCGGCGGGATTGATATCCAGCGGCAGGATCACAGTCTGCTGGTGGCCAAATTGCGACGTCTTGCCTTTTACGGAGTCTCGATCGGCGCCGTCTGCACCGGGAGTTATGTGCTCGCAAAGGCGGGATTGCTCGAGGGGTATCGCTGCACGATCCATTGGGAAAACCATCAATCGTTGCGCGAGGAATTTCCGAGCCTTGAGGTCACGGATGAATTGTTCGAGATTGACCGGAACCGGTTTACCTGCGCAGGCGGGACGGCGGCGATCGACATGATGCTCTCGATGATCAGCAATCGCTGCGGGCAGGATGTTGCTGCGAGTGTCACGGACGAGTTGATCCATCACCGGATGCGAAATGCCAATGAACGGCAGCGTATGGAACTTCGCGCGCGTCTCGGTGTTGCCAATCAGCGTGTTCTCGCGGTGGTGGCGACGATGGAGCAGAATATCGAGGAGCCGCTCTCCTGCAGCGAATTGGCCACGCATGTCGGCTTCTCAGCGCGTCAGCTCGAGCGGTTGTTCCAGAAATATATCGGTCAGGCGCCAACCCGCTATTATCTTGGGTTGCGGCTTGAGCGTGCGCGCCATTTGTTGCTTCAGACCAGCATGCCGATCCTGTCGGTGGCGCTCGCATGCGGGTTTGTCTCGGCATCGCATTTTTCCAAATGCTACAGCGAGCACTTCAAACGGACGCCGTCCGAGGAGCGCTTCGGGCCGCGGCAGCGAAACCGGCGTGCGGGCCAGATGGCGTTAGCCGAGGGTGACGACAGGTCGACAGATGCACTGCGTGCCCCCTTTATCGGGGCCATATCATAGAGTGACGATCCAAACCGCCAGACGATGCGTAGGAAGCTGTATGTTTACCAAATGGTTAGCCGGATTATTGATTGGAATGGCGGTGCTGGTCGCGATGACAGCACCCTTTACCGTTTTTGCAGCGGCGACGGTCGAACGGGTTGAACAACGCAGCCCTGAGCTCGATACATTGTTTGAAACGCTTAAAACAGCCAAAACACGGCCAGAAGCCGCCCGGATCGCGCGTGAAATCCAGCGTATATGGTCGCAATCCGGAAGTGATACCGCCGATCTCTTGATGGAACGGGCCGACGAGGCGATTGCGGAGGAGGAGTTTCCGCTCGCCATCGAGATTCTTGACCGCCTCGTCGTGCTTCAGCCCGACTGGGCCGAGGCGTGGAACCGGCGGGCAACGGTTTTCTTTCTGACAGATGATTATCGGCGCTCGGTTGCGGATATTGGCGAAGTGCTCCGTCTGGAGCCGCGCCATTACGGTGCAATTGCGGGTTTGGGGCTGATTTACCGGTCGATGGGGGATGATAAACGCGCGTTCAAGGCGTTTGAGCAGGCGCTCGAAATCTACCCGCAAAACGATTCCGTGCGCGAGAGCCTAGAAGAGTTGCGGCCCTCGGCCGAGGGGCTTGATCTATAAATTTTGAATGACGCGCCTTCAAAGCGTCACATTTATTGATTTCACCTGTGCCGCATGGGCACATATTTTTACAGACTTCGTCAGAAGACCCGCGAGATCGGTCTCGCCAATCTGATCAAAGCGGGCGCATCGGGCCTCGTAAACCGCGCATTGCGGCTGATTTATCGGTTCGATCCGTGGCATGTGAGCGGCACCTATTTTAGCCGACCTTATAAGGCCAAGGTCGTTGATATGATCAATGCGCGCAAGCCGGACTGCGTTGTCGAAATCGGAACGGGGCTCGGTGATCTGATCGGGCGCGTGTCGAGCGCAAAGACGTTCGGCTTCGACCTTGACCCCGCCGTATTGAAAGCGGCGCGATGGCTGTTGCCGCGGACGAGTGTGCTCGCGCCGGGGAACTTTCAGGAACCGGACGGGATTATCGCGACGCTCAAGCAACATAATGTCAGGCAGATTGATTGCCTCGTGCTTGTGAACTGGATCCATATGGTCGATTTTGACACGATTGAGCGTTCAATCGAGAGGATTGACCGCGCCTGTCCGATCCGCTCCATTCTGATGGACTCGATCAAGGCTGGCGCCGACGGGTATCGGTTTCATCATTCCGAGATCGAGATGAAGACACTCGGGCGCATTGTTCAAACACGCGATGGCGACGAGACGCGCACGCTCGTGATGATCGAGCGTGGGCCCTGAATTGCCGGAGCTGTTGCGGTGCTCCGGCAGTGTTCAGCGGATGGTCAGTTCAGCTTGACGTTTTTAGGCACGGCTTCGCGGGCACCCGCAAATTCGCCAATCATCAAGCCAAGCGGGCCGGCGTGGATTGGCACAGCATCGCCATCCTTGACCGCACCCGAGAGGATGAGTTCGGCCAGCGGATCCTGCACGTTTTTCTGGATAACGCGCTTGAGCGGGCGCGCCCCGTAGGCGGGGTCATAGCCCTTGGCGGCAAGCCAATCGCGCGCGTCCGGCTCCAACGTGATGACGATCTTGCGATCCGCCAGAAGCTTGTCGAGCCGTTTCATCTGGATATCGACAATGGTACCCATCTGGTTCCGCTTGAGGCGATGGAACAGGATGATCTCGTCGATCCGGTTGAGAAATTCCGGCCGGAAATGGGAGCGGACGACACCCATCACATCCTCGCGCACCTCGTCCGTGTCCTGCCCTTCGGTCTGGTTGACGAGGAAGTCGGAACCGAGATTGGAGGTCATCACAATCAGCGTATTGCGGAAATCGACCGTACGGCCCTGACCATCCGTCAGACGCCCGTCATCCAGCATTTGCAGCAGGACGTTGAAGACATCGGGGTGCGCCTTCTCGATCTCGTCGAACAGGATCACCTGATAGGGCCTGCGACGCACGGCCTCGGTGAGCGCGCCGCCCTCCTCGTAGCCGACATAGCCGGGAGGGGCACCAATCAGTCGGGCAACGGAGTGTTTCTCCATATATTCCGACATGTCGACGCGGATCAGCGCGGTTTCATCATCGAACAGATAGGCGGCGAGTGCCTTGGTGAGTTCCGTCTTGCCGACACCGGTCGGGCCGAGAAACATGAACGAGCCAATGGGGCGGTTCGGATCCTGAAGACCCGCCCGCGCGCGCCGGATTGCTGTCGAGACGGCAATCACCGCCTCTTCCTGCCCGACGACACGACGTGCGAGTTCACTTTCCATTTTCAGGAGCTTGTCCTTCTCGCCTTCGAGCATTTTGTCAACGGGAACGCCCGTCCAGCGCGATACGACCTGTGCAATGTCGTTTGCTGTCACGGCTTCGGCAACCATGGCACCCGAGGCATCCGCGCCTTCATTGGCGGCAAGGCGCTTTTCGAGGTCGGGAATAAGCCCGTAAGCCAACTCGCCGGCTTTCTGGTATTCCCCGCGCCGCTGGGCGTTGGCGAGGTCGGTTCGTGCCTGCTCCAACTGCTCCTTGAGTTTTTGCGCCGCGCCGAGTTTTTCTTTCTCGGACTTCCAGCGCTGCGTGAGGGCTGAGGATTTTTCTTCAAGGCCGGACATTTCCTGCTCGATCTTGCCGAGGCGATCTTTTGAGCCTGGATCGGTCTCTTTTTTGAGTGCTTCCTGCTCGATCCGGAGCTGCACAATCCGGCGATCAAGTTCGTCGAGTTCCTCCGGCTTGGAATCAACCTGCATTCTGAGACGCGCGGAGGATTCATCGATCAGATCGATGGCTTTATCCGGCAAAAAGCGGTCCGTGATGTAGCGGTTCGACAGCATGGCGGCTGCAACAATGGCCCCGTCCGTAATCCGGACGCCATGGTGCATCTCGTATTTTTCCTTGAGGCCGCGCAGAATCGAGACGGTATCCTCGACGGAGGGTTCCGACACAAAGATCGGCTGGAAGCGGCGGGCAAGTGCTGCGTCTTTCTCGACATGCTTGCGGTATTCGTCGAGCGTCGTGGCGCCGACGCAATGCAATTCGCCGCGTGCCAGAGCGGGCTTAAGGAGATTTGACGCGTCCATCGCGCCGTCCGCCTTGCCTGCGCCGACAAGGGTGTGCATCTCGTCAATGAACAGGATGATGCCGCCCTCCGCCGCGGTGACCTCCGACAGTACGCTTTTCAGACGTTCCTCGAATTCGCCGCGATATTTGGCGCCCGCAATCAGCGAGCCCATATCGAGTGACAGGAGTTTCTTGTCGGACAGGCTTTCGGGGACATCGCCATTGATGATGCGGAGTGCCAAGCCTTCTGCAATCGCGGTTTTGCCGACACCGGGTTCGCCGATGAGAACCGGATTATTCTTGGTGCGGCGCGACAGAACCTGAATCGAGCGGCGGATTTCTTCGTCGCGACCGATGACGGGATCGAGCTTACCGTCGCGGGCGGCTTGGGTCAGGTCGCGTGTATATTTCTTGAGCGCCTCATAGGTATTTTCGGCACTGGCATTGTCGGCCGTACGACCTTTGCGCAGATCATTGATGGCGGTGTTGAGTGCTTGCGGCGTCAGGCCTGACTTTGCCAAGCCCTTGCCGGCGTCGAGATCCTTCTCGGTGGCAAGTGCCAGCAGAATGCGTTCGACCGTGACGTATGAATCACCGGCTTTTGTCGCTATTTTTTCTGCCGTATCGAAAATCTTCACAATGTCGCGGCTGGCTTGAGGCTGTGAGGCCCCGCCGGACACCTTGGCCTGCTTCCCGAGCAGTTCTTCGGTTAGTCGCAGCGCCATTTTGGCATCGCCGCCTGAACGTGTGATCAGCCCAGCAGCAAGTCCCTCGCTATCATCCAACAGAACCTTCAGGATGTGCTCCGGCAGAAGTTGCGGGTGCCCCTCGCGGGTTGCTAGCGTCTGGGCAGACTGGATAAATCCTTTGGCCCGATCCGTATATTTTTCAAAATCCATTTAACTCTCCCAATGGCCGCACATGGTTCGTCCGCGAAGGGCCCGATCATGTTGCTCCGAATTCGGATCCCTCTCCGGAGGCGATCCATGCACTATAGATAGGAAGGCTTGGGCAGGAGCAAAAGGGGTAGTGTTACGGTTACGGTTAGTGCCGGATGACCAAGGCACAAAAAAGGGAGGCCTTGGGGGCCTCCCTGAACTTTAATGATCACCTGACGCATTCATCATTCAGGTGGCGTGTCTTCGGCAGGGCGCGCTTTGGGCGGACGACCCCGGCGCTTTACGCCGATTGGCGTAGTGCTTTCCGGTGTGACTGAAACCGCTTCCTGACGCGGTGTTGCGATCGTCTCGGGTTCGCTTACAACCGGCACACGAACTGGTGCCGTTATAAAGGTCGGCAAAGAAGGCTGCTCGGCCTCGAGCGGCATTGGAGCCGGGGCAGGCCTCGGCTCGCGCGTGCGTCGGCCATCATACCGGCTCTCTTGTCTACCTGATTCTTGCCTGCCAGTTTCTTGCCTGCCAGTTTCTTGCCTGCCAGTTTCTTGCGGCTGCCGCGGTTCGCGTGGCTGATATTCACGCGGCTGCTGGTCGGGTGCTTCCGACGGCTGCACGAATCTTGGCTGTTGCTCTCTCGGCTGTTGGTCTCTCTGTTGCCCGTCTCTTGGCTGGTAATCGCGTTGTTCGCGCGGTTGAAAACCACGTTGGTCGCGGGATTGAAAACGCTGATCGCGTTGCTCCCGAGGTTCCCGCGGCGGGAACGGGCGCTGATCGCGCAATTGCCGGCCTTGCTGGTCACGGGGGCTATACTCGCGCTGATCCTGCGGCGCATAGGGTTGGCGCATATCGTCCGCGCCTTCCTGATCGGTTTGAGCCCGAAATGCGGGTCTGACATCGGGTTGCGGTTGGCCCTGACTGAAAGGCGCGCCTTCCTCATCATTGTCATCCGACTCGCCTTCAGGCGCATCGAATCCGCGAAAACCCGGATTTTGCAGCTGATATTGTTCCTGTGCAGCTGCAATCAGGCGGAGATAATGTTCCGCGTGCTGGAAAAAGCTTTCCGCAGCGACATAGTCACCTGTTGCCTGCGCATCCCGGCCAAGCTGGAGATATTTCTCGGCAATACTTTGAGCCGTGCCACGAACTTTGACATCGGGGCCATTCGACTCGTAACTCCGCGTCAGAGGATTGGGACCGCGTCCGCCGCCACTACTTCCACCGCCGCCGCCACTACCGCCACGATTGCGACCACGCATGCGCTTGTTCTGATGATTGGGTCTCATCGAACGTCCTTCGTTCATCACTTGTCCGTATCCGCTCTGTTTTGGGTTAAAGGCCTGTCCGGGCTCATCGCGCCTTGAGCTTTAGTTCCCGGCTTGATCAGGAGTGTTGCATGTGCGCTTCGAAATAATCGGTTGTTACCGGAATTGCCAACAACGAGTTAAGCAATACCGTTTGCGTGTCAAAGGCTGGATCATACCATCTGCCTGACTGATATTCAGTCAGCGGCACCCATACCGAGAGGATCAAAATCTCCAAAATGTCCAAGGAGAGGAGGAGCCTGCGATCAGTCCGGATTTTATGATCCAGAGGTACCGTTGAATCCAATAAGAAATCTTATAATCTTTCCTGCGAAAGAAGGAAAGCCCGTAATGGTCCCCCATGTGGATAAATTTAGGCCTGGTCTTTCCTGAGAATGAGCGCGCGCGGACGCGCACCAAAATCGGCAAACGGCCCTTCGATTTCGTATCCGGCGCGCCGGTAGAGGCCTGAAACCGTTTCAGACTGGTCCGATCCGATTTCGAGCCCGACAATGCCGCCCGGGGCAAGCAGATCGGGGAGATGGTCGGCAATGGCACGATACGCATCCAGCCCGTCCGTTCCACCCGAAAGCGCGAGGCGCGGATCGTGTTCCCGAACTTCGGGCTCAAGCCCGTTGATCACACGATCCGGAATATAGGGCGGGTTCGAGATGATCAGATCGAAACGGGTATTCAGCTTCTCGCCCCAATTCGAGACGATAAATTCGGCACGTTGATCAACGGCGTTGCGTTTGGCGTTCAGCCAGGCTGTCTGAACGGCCTCATCATGCAGATCAACGCCGATGCCGGTTGCGCCCGGCAATTCGTGCAGCAACGAGATCAGCAGGCAGCCTGTACCGGTTCCAAGATCGAGAATCCGCAGGCCGTCACTGGCGTGACGCCGCTCCTTGAGGGCGATGAGGGCGGC
>Ga0209033_1000373_pt1 | contig 25497 bp, 23 predicted proteins | sample LauGreFa1BDMLBDN_2_FD_188218 | JGI IMG/M metagenome (GOLD analysis project Ga0209033, IMG submission 188218) | Freshwater lake microbial communities from Lake Michigan, USA - Fa13.BD.MLB.DN (SPAdes) (version 2) | ecosystem: Environmental > Aquatic > Freshwater > Lake | place: Lake Michigan, USA...
TTGGGCATCCGTGCGTTAGCCCAAGCGATCGAAGGCGAGGGTTACGAAGTAATGGGTGTCACGAGTTATGGTGACTTGAGTCAGTTCGCTCAGCAACAGTCTCGCGCCAGTGCGTTCATTTTGTCGATCGACGATGAAGAATTTACCCCTGGCCCCGACCTTGATCCGGCAGTTTTAAATTTGCGCAATTTCATCGACGAAGTGCGCCGCAAAAATGCCGATGTACCTATCTATGTGTACGGTGAAACCAAGACCTCAAGGCATTTGCCCAATGACATCCTGCGCGAATTACACGGCTTCATTCACATGTTTGAAGACACGCCAGAGTTTGTGGCTCGCCACATCATTCGCGAAGCCAAAAGTTATTTGGAAGGCGTTCAACCTCCGTTTTTCAAAGCCTTGCTTGACTATGCCGAAGACGGTTCTTATTCGTGGCATTGCCCGGGTCACTCTGGTGGCGTGGCATTTTTAAAAAGCCCCGTGGGGCAAATGTTCCACCAATTTTTTGGTGAAAACATGCTGCGTGCTGATGTATGTAACGCGGTGGAAGAACTGGGTCAATTGCTTGACCACGATGGTGCGATCGGTGAGAGCGAGCGCAACGCTGCGCGTATTTTCAATGCGGACCATTGCTTTTTTGTCACCAATGGCACCAGCACTTCCAACAAAATTGTTTGGCACCACACGGTGGCGCCAGGAGATGTGGTGGTGGTTGACAGAAACTGCCACAAATCGGTGTTGCACGCCATCATCATGACAGGTGCGATACCCGTGTTTTTAAAGCCGACGCGCAACCATTTCGGCATCATTGGTCCGATTCCCAAAAGCGAATTTGAGCCCGAGGCCATCAAAGCCAAAATCAAGGCCAACCCTTTGCTCAAGGGGCAGGATGTCAAATCCATCAAGCCCAAGGTCATGACCTTGACACAGTCCACTTACGACGGTGTTTTATACAACACTGAAACCATCAAGCACATGCTGGACGGTTATGTTCCCAATTTGCATTTCGATGAAGCTTGGCTACCCCATGCGGCTTTTCATTCTTTTTACGGTACTTACCATGCCATGGGAAAAAAGCGAGTTCGCCCCAAACAAGCCATGGTGTATTCCACCCAATCTGTGCACAAATTGCTAGCGGGTATCAGCCAAGCCAGCCACGTGTTGGTGCAAGACTCGCAGGACCATCAGTTGGATAGGCATTTGTTCAATGAAGCCTACTTGATGCACACCAGCACCAGTCCGCAGTACAGCATCATTGCCAGTTGTGATGTGGCTGCGTCCATGATGGAACCTCCCGGTGGCAGGGCTTTGGTGGAAGAGAGTATTGCCGAAGCCTTGGATTTTCGCCGTGCCATGCGCAAAGTGGATGCCGAATACGGCAAGGACTGGTGGTTCAAGGTTTGGGGGCCAGACAATTTGGTGGAAGATGGCGTAGGGCGTGCAGATGATTGGGTGATCAAAGCAGAAAAAAAAGGCCGCGCCAAAAAAACGGATGCACCCAACTGGCATGGCTTTGGTGATTTGGCAGACGGCTTCAATATGCTCGACCCGATCAAGGCCACCATCGTCACACCTGGCTTGCGGCTGGATGGCAAATTCGATGACGCGGGTATTCCTGCCAGCATCGTCACCAAGTTTCTCGCCGAACATGGTGTGATCGTTGAAAAAACGGGTCTCTACAGTTTCTTCATCATGTTCACCATCGGTATTACCAAGGGGCGGTGGAATTCCTTGCTGACTGCCTTGCAACAGTTCAAAGACGACTACGACCGCAACCAACCGATGTGGCGCATCTTGCCCGAGTTTTGTCAAAAAATGCCTAAATACGAGCGCATGGGTTTGCGCGATTTGTGCCACCACATACACACCTTGTATGCCAAGCACGATATCGCACGCTTGACGACAGACATGTATTTGAGCGATTTAAAACCCGCCATGAAGCCGAGCGATGCTTACGCCCAAATCGCCCACCGCAACACCGAACGTGTGCCGATTGACCATCTGCTGGGCAGAATCACCACCAGCTTGGTCACCCCGTATCCACCGGGTATTCCGCTCTTAATTCCAGGTGAAGTGTTCAACCAAAAAATTGTTGACTATTTGAAATTTGCCCGTGAATTCAATTTGAAATGTCCGGGCTTTGAAACAGATATTCACGGCTTGGTCGAAGAAAAAGATGATCTCGGTGTGACCCACTATTTTGCAGATTGCGTCAGAATTTAACTGTGGTTGTTATCCATGCATTCAAACAAATCAACATTCACTTCACACAGCATCCAAGAATGGGAGACAGCTGCGGCCAAATCAGCACCAGGGGGTGACATAAACCGATTAAATTGGCTCACACCTGACGGCATCACTGTCAAACCTTTGTACACCGCCGAGGACACAGCTGGCTTACTGCACACGCACACATTGCCTGGTTTTGCGCCTTATTTAAGAGGTCCGCAAGCCACCATGTATGCGGTCAGGCCGTGGACCATCAGACAGTACGCCGGGTTTTCAACGGCGCAAGAGTCAAATGCTTTTTACCGCAAAGCATTGGCAGCAGGCGGGCAAGGCGTGTCTGTCGCTTTTGATTTAGCCACCCACCGAGGGTATGACTCGGATCACCCAAGGGTGACGGGCGATGTCGGAAAAGCCGGTGTAGCCATCGACTCTGTGGAAGACATGAAAATATTGTTTGACCAGATTCCGTTGGACAAAGTGTCTGTGTCTATGACCATGAACGGCGCTGTATTGCCGGTTCTCGCAGGCTATGTGGTTGCGGCAGAGGAGCAGGGTGTGTCGCAAGACCAACTCAGCGGCACCATTCAAAACGATATCCTCAAAGAATTCATGGTGCGCAACACCTATATTTATCCGCCCGAGCCGAGTATGCGCATCGTGGGTGACATCATTGCTTACACCGCTGGGCACATGCCCAAGTTCAATTCCATCAGTATCAGTGGCTACCACATGCAAGAAGCCGGTGCCAATCAGGCGCTGGAGTTGGCGTTGACTTTGGCCGATGGGCAAGAGTATGTGCGCACCGCCATGAAGCAAGGCCTGGATGTGGATGCCTTTGCACCACGACTGTCGTTCTTTTGGGCGATAGGCATGAACTTTTATTTGGAAATTGCCAAGATGCGTGCAGCCCGATTACTGTGGTGTCGCATCATGCAAGAGGTGGGAGCCAAAAATCCCAAGAGCTTGATGCTCAGAACCCATTGTCAGACCTCTGGTTGGTCGCTGACAGAGCAAGACCCTTATAACAACATTGTGCGCACCACCATCGAAGCCATGGCTGCGGTTTTTGGTGGCACCCAAAGCCTGCACACCAACAGCTTTGACGAAGCAATTGCCTTGCCTACTGAATTCTCTGCCCGTATTGCTCGCAATACCCAACTCATCATTCAAGAAGAAACCCACATCACCCATGTGATTGATCCCTGGGCCGGCAGTTACATGATGGAGAAATTGACGCAAGACATGGCTGATGAGGCTTGGAAAATCATCGAAGAAGTCAATGCCATGGGTGGCATGACCAAAGCAGTGGGTTCAGGCTGGGCCAAACTCAAAATTGAAGCGGCTGCCGCCGACAAGCAAGCCCGTATCGATTCCGGTCAAGACGTGATTGTCGGTGTCAACAAATACAAATTGGCCACCGAAGACAATGTGGATGTGCGCGATATTGACAACGTGAAGGTTCGTGATGAGCAAATTAAGCGCTTGCAACACATCAAATCAACACGCGACAACTCGGCGGTTGAAAAAGCACTGCAGGCACTGACACAAGCTGCCGCAGACGGCAGTGGCAATTTGTTGGCTCTGTCTATTGCGGCGGTGCGTTTGCGTGCCACCGTGGGTGAAGTCAGCGATGCTTTGGAAAAAGTGTTTGGCAGACACCGCGCCGACACACAAAAGATCAGCGGTGTATATGCCGCCGCCTATGACGCGGGTGGACAGGAAGGAGACACCATGGCCTATTGGGATGCTTTGAAAGCTGACATCGCGGCTTTTGCCAAACAACAAGGTCGTCGCCCGCGCGTGATGATTTCGAAATTGGGACAGGATGGCCACGACCGTGGCGCCAAAGTGGTGGCCACTGCTTTCGCCGATTTGGGGTTTGATGTGGACATTGGTCCGTTGTTTCAAACGCCAGAAGAATGCGCCAGACAGGCGATAGAAAACGATGTGCATGCGGTTGGTGTCTCCACCTTGGCGGCAGGACATAAAACCTTGGTGCCCGCGATCATCCAAGCATTGAAGGACCAAGGCGCAGATGACATCATTGTGTTTGTGGGTGGAGTGATCCCCAAACAAGATTACGATTTTTTGTATGCAGCCGGTGTCAAAGGCATATATGGACCCGGTACACCCATACCCGTCAGCGCCAAGGATGTGTTGAGCCATATCACGCAAGCGCTCGCCTCTTGAACGCAGTGTCATTTCGTGTTTAAAGCTGTAATCAACCGTATGACTTGGCCGTGTCGTCTCTTTGCCCGGGTTTTGCCATGAGCCCATCGCCGCACGATTGGGTGTCTGAAATCCGCGGCAGTGACCCCTTGGTGCAACGCCGTGCCATGGCCAAAGCCATCACCTTGCTTGAATCCAGCAGGGCAGACCACCGAGTACGGGCAGATGACATGTTGACCCAACTGTTGCCCCACACAGGTCACAGTTTGCGCATCGGTTTGAGTGGCGTGCCAGGGGTGGGCAAAAGCACGTTGATTGAAGCCTTGGGTTTGTGGTTGATCAAACAAGGGCACAAGGTGGCAGTGCTTGCCATTGATCCTTCTTCAACCTTGTCCGGTGGATCCATATTGGGCGACAAGACCCGCATGGAGTTTTTGTCCGTGCACCCAGATGCGTTCATTCGCCCCAGTCCCAGCAGTGGCACATTGGGTGGCGTGGCCGAAAAAACCCGTGAATGCATGTTGGTGTGCGAAGCCGCTGGGTACGATATTGTGATTGTGGAGACGGTCGGTGTAGGGCAAAGCGAAACCGCGGTCGCTGGCATGACCGACATGTTTGTGTTGATGCAATTGCCGAATGCCGGTGATGATTTACAGGCCATCAAAAAAGGTGTCATGGAATTGGCCGATCTGATTGTGATCAACAAATCCGACATTGACACAGATGCTGCAACCCGAGCGCAGTCTTTCATCCAAAGTGCATTGCATCTGTTGGGACATCACCCCTCTGACGAGTCACCGCACTGGCAAGCAGAGGTCATGCGCTTGAGCGCGTTGCAAGGCACTGGCATTGAAGAGCTTTGGGAGAAAGTACAGCGGTTTATGCAACTGCAAAACGATGGCGGTCGTTGGATGCAGCGCAGGCAAACACAGTCGCTGAATTGGATGAACGAACGTATTCAGTCAGGACTGAAAGAAGCGTTCCAGCAACATCCGCAAGTCGCTGCAGCCATGTCACATGTGCAACAACAAGTGCTTGAAGGAAGTATGGCGGCCTCTACCGCGGCGCGTCAGCTTCTCGCGTTAGCATCACGCACAGTTGACTGAGTCAACCTACCGAAGAGGATCGAACATGCAGGAAATCATTCATCAGCTGGAAGAAAAACGCGCAGCTGCACGATTAGGCGGTGGTGAAAAACGCATTGCCGCCCAGCACAGCAAAGGAAAATTAACAGCACGCGAGCGTTTGGAAGTGCTGCTCGATGAAGGCACGTTCGAAGAGTGGGACATGTTTGTTGAGCACCGTTGTACAGACTTCGGCATGCAAGACACCAAAATTCCCGGCGATGGCGTGGTCACCGGTTACGGCATGATCAACGGGCGTCTGGTGTTTGTCTACAGTCAAGACTTCACTGTATACGGCGGCGCACTGTCAGAAAGCCACGCAGAAAAAATTTGCAAAATCATGGACCAAGCCATGAAGGTTGGCGCACCGGTGATTGGTTTAAATGATTCTGGCGGCGCGCGTATCCAAGAAGGTGTGGCATCTTTGGGGGGGTATGCAGAAGTCTTCCAGCGCAACGTCATGGCCAGCGGTGTGGTGCCACAAATCAGCATGATCATGGGGCCGTCTGCAGGCGGTGCTGTCTATTCACCCGCATTGACCGATTTCATCTTCATGGTCAAAGACAGTTCATACATGTTTGTCACCGGCCCGGATGTCGTGAAAACGGTCACACACGAAGAAGTCAGCGCGGAAGAGTTGGGTGGCGCCATCACACACACCACCAAAAGCGGTGTGGCAGATTTGGCCTTTAACAACGATGTGGAAGCATTGTTGATGTTGCGACGTCTCTACAACTACCTACCTTTGAACAACCGTGAAAAACCGCCTGTACGGCCCAGCGGCGACCCCACCGAACGCATGGACCTGAGCTTAGACACACTCGTACCTGACAACCCGAACATGCCTTATGACATGAAAGAGTTGATATTGAAAACAGTCGACGACGGTGATTTTTTTGAACTTCAACCCGAATACGCGAAAAATATTTTGATTGGTTTCGCTCGCATGGCAGGACAAACCGTTGGCATCGTGGCCAACCAACCTCTGGTGTTGGCCGGTTGTCTCGATATCAAAAGCAGTATCAAGGCTGGTCGCTTTGTGCGCTTTTGCGATGCCTTCAATATTCCTGTGATCACCTTTGTCGATGTCCCTGGCTTCATGCCCGGCACCTCCCAAGAGTTTGGCGGCATCATCAAACACGGGGCCAAATTGCTTTATGCCTATGCAGAATGCACCGTGCCCAAAATCACCGTCATCACACGCAAGGCCTATGGCGGCGCTTACGATGTGATGGCTTCCAAGCATTTGCGCGGAGATGTCAACTTCGCTTGGCCACATGCTGAAATTGCGGTCATGGGTGCCAAAGGCGCGGTTGAAATCATTTTTCGCGAAGACAAAGGCGATCCCGAAAAACTCGCCGCCAAAGAGGCCGAGTACAAAGCCCGATTTGCCAACCCGTTTGTTGCCGGCGCTCGAGGCTTCATTGACGATGTCATATTGCCGAGCGAAACCCGCAAACGCATATGCCGTTCGCTGGTCATGTTGAAAGACAAAAAAGTCGAGAACCCGTGGCGCAAGCACGGCAACATTCCACTGTGAATGCGCTGGAGAAGAAAATGTTCACAAAAATTTTGATAGCCAATCGGGGTGAGATTGCTTGTCGAGTGATCGCCACTGCCAAGCGCATGGGTATCGCAACGGTTGCGGTGTATTCAGAAGCGGACCGCAATTCCCGCCATGTGGCTTTGGCAGATGAGTCGGTTCATATTGGGCCTGCATTGAGCCGCGAAAGCTATTTGGTTGCGGCCAAAATCATCGCTGCTGCCAAGCAAACCGGTGCGCAAGCGATTCATCCTGGCTACGGATTCTTGAGCGAAAACGAAGAATTTGCCCGTTTGTGCGAAGAGCAAGGTTTGGTTTTTATCGGGCCCAAGCACGAAGCTATTGCTGCCATGGGCGACAAAATCGCTTCCAAGAAATTGGCTGCCTTGGCGAAAGTCAACACGATTCCTGGCGTCAATGAAGCGATTGCATCGCCAGAAAAAGCGGTTGAAATCGCCAAAGGCATTGGATACCCCGTCATGATCAAGGCGTCCGCAGGCGGGGGTGGCAAAGGCTTGCGTGTGGCCTATAACGACAAAGAGGCTCACGAGGGATTTGTATCTTGCCAAAACGAAGCACGCAACAGTTTTGGTGATGACCGTGTGTTCATCGAAAAATTTGTTGAAGAGCCACGCCACATAGAAATCCAACTTTTGGGTGACGCGCATGGCAATGTCGTTTTTCTCAATGAGCGTGAATGCTCCATTCAACGCCGCCACCAAAAAGTGATCGAGGAAGCACCGTCGCCATTCATCAGCGATGAAACACGTGCAGCCATGGGGGCGCAAGCGGTTGCCTTGGCCAAAGCTGTGAAATACCAAAGCGCAGGCACGGTTGAATTTGTGGTGGGCAAAGACCAGAGTTTTTATTTTCTGGAAATGAACACCCGGTTACAGGTGGAACACCCTGTCACCGAATGCATCACCGGTTTAGATTTGGTGGAATGGATGATTCGCGTGGCCGCTGGCGAAAAATTGCCATTCGCACAATCCGATATTCAGCGCAATGGTTGGTCCATCGAATGCCGTATCAACGCCGAAGATCCGTTCAGAAACTTCTTGCCCTCCACCGGTCGCTTGATCCGTTTTCAACCACCTGAGACCACCATGTTTCAGTCTGACACCAGCAAATTGCTGGGGGTTCGGGTAGACACAGGTGTGCAAGAAGGTGGCGAAATTTCGATGCACTACGACTCGATGATTGCCAAGTTGATCGTGCACGGCAGAGACCGCCAAGACGCCATTCAGAAAATGCGTGAAGCATTGAATGGGTTTGTGATTCGTGGCATCAGCTCCAACATTCCATTTCAAGCTGCGCTGTTGGCCCACCCCGATTTTGTCTCAGGCCAATTCAACACGGGCTTTATCGCAGAGCATTTTGGCAAAGGATTTCATGCAGAAGATGTGCCTCACCCAGACCACGATTTTTTGGTGGCTTTGGCAGCTTTCGTCCGTCGCAAGTCGCGCGAGCGCGCTGCCAGTTTGAGTGGTCAATTGCCCGGGTATGACGTGAAAGTGGGACAGGCTTATGCGGTGATCACGTTAGATGCCCAAGGCGAGCACCAATACCATGCGGTTGAGGTCGATGACGCGGGCGGTCGCGGTACAGCCGTTATCAAAGTCAACGACAAAAACTACGCTATTCACAGCAACTCGCGTTTGAATGACATTGCTATTGAAGGCACGGTGAATGGGCAACCGTTCACAGCGCAAGTGGAGCGCGGCTCAGCCAAAAATCCGCTTGTGTTGCAAGTGCAGCACCATGGGCGTCGTATCGATGCTTTGGTGGTGTCTCCACGCATGGCCGAGTTGTACCGGCAAATGCCTTTCAAGGCGCCGCCTGATCTCAGTCGCTTTGTGTTGTCGCCCATGCCCGGTTTGCTGGTCGATGTTTCCGTGACCGTCGGTCAAAAAGTACAGGCTGGCGAACGTGTGGCAGTGATCGAGGCAATGAAAATGGAGAACGTGTTGTTTGCCGCGCAAGATGGTGTGGTCAAAAGCGTCATGGCCACCAAAGGTGAGTCGCTCACTGTCGACCAGGTCATCGTGGAGTTTGCATGAGCAGGCCATTCAAAGTATTGGGTATCCAGCAAATTGCCATCGGCGCATCCGACAAACACGCCTTGAGAAAATTATGGGTCGATTTATTTGGCCTACCCATCACAGGCCATTTTTCTTCCGACAAAGAAAATGTCGATGAAGATATTTGTGCGATAGGAGCAGGTCCTTTCACTGTTGAAGTGGACTTGATGCAACCCCTAGACCCTGACAAAAAACCCGCTGTTCATACAACGCCTCTCAACCACGTGGGATTATGGATCGACGATCTGCCCCAAGCAGTGGATTGGTTGACTGCCCAAGGTTTGCGATTCGCGCCGGGCGGTATTCGCAAAGGGGCGGCGGGTTTTGATATTTGTTTTATCCACCCCAAAGGCAACAGCGAATTTCCTTTGAGCGGCGAGGGTGTATTGATTGAATTGGTACAAGCACCGCCTGAGGTGATCAAAGCCTTCTCTGCCTTGGCTGCGCAAGCCCATGCATAAATGCTGGGCATGATTTGTTTGCTTGGCAGTAAAGCCTCATTCCCAAAGAGTGCTTATTGACCCCTTTGGGCTTTGGCTCGCGCCAGTGCAGCCTCAACACGGCTTTGTTTGTGTTCAGGAGCCACTGCGGGTTGTGACACGGCTTGATTGCTCAAGCGTGAATTTCTCTTCTCATAGCGCTCTTTCGCTTGGTCTGCCAGGGGTTGCGACCAAGCGTCCCATCCGCTCATTTCGCTGCTGACATTCTCCAAATGCATGCAATCCACAGGGCAAACCGGCAGGCAGAGTTCACAACCGGTGCAAAACTCTTCTAAAACGGTGTGCATGCGCTTGTGTGTGCCGATGATGGCGTCGACAGGGCAAGCCTCGATGCATAACGTGCAGCCAATGCACCAGTTTTCATCGATCCATACCAAACTGCGCGGGCCTTCTTGACCAAATGCTGGGTTCAAAGTAACAGGGGCTTTCCCCGTGAGTTTTGCCAACCGTCGTATGCCTTCTTCGCCACCCGGAGGGCATTGGTTGATCGGGGCTTGTTGGTCTGCCATGGCATGGGCATAACCCGCACAGTCGGGAAAGCCACAGCGGGTGCACTGCGTTTGTGGCAATACCGCCAAAAGTTGCGCGGCCAGAGACACGGGAATTAAGCAGTGGCCTTGCGGCGGCTACTAGAGACTTTGGATGTGGACTTGGCAGCCGATTTGGCAACCGTTATTTTTTTGGATGTGGATTTCTTGGCGACCTTGTGGTGCGCTTTGATGAATGACAACACTTCAGGGTAGACCCAATCACGCCAACGGCGGCCACTGAAAATACCGTAGTGCCCGGCACCTTTGACTTCGTAGTGATGCTTGTCACCGGCTGCAATACCCGAGCAAAGCTTGAGAGCGGCTTTGGTTTGACCAGAGCCTGAGATATCGTCGAGCTCGCCTTCGATGGTCAGCAAACCACAACCGCTGATGTCTTGCGGTCTGACGCGTTCTATGTCACCTTCATCTGAACGCACATCCCATGTGCCGCGCACGAGCTTGAAGTCTTGAAACACGGTTGCAATGGTTTCTAAATAGTAATCAGCGTCCATGTCGAGCACAGCGTTGTATTCGTCGTAGAACTGCCTGTGCTGTTCGGCGCTGGCGTCATCGCCCTTGATCAAGTCTTTGAAGTAGTCGTAGTGGCTTTTCATATGCCGGTCAGGGTTCATGGCGACAAAACCCGAGTGCTGCAAAAAACCTGGATAAACGCGGCGGCCAGCACCAGGGAAATTGGCTGGCACTCGGTAGATGACATTGTTTTCAAACCAGTCGTAGCTCTTGTTCATGGCCAAGTTATTCACCGCAGTCGGGGACTTGGTGGCGTCGATAGGGCCACCCATCATGGTCATGCTCAAGGGCAAAGTCTCGCCACGGCTGGCCATCAATGACACCGCAGCCAGCACGGGTACGGTGGGCTGGCAAACACTGATCACATGGCAATGGCCTTGTGTGGCTTGGATATGGCGGATAAAAGATTGCACATAGTTGACATAGTCATCTAAGTGAAACTCACCTTCGCTCAGCGGTACCAAACGGGCATTTTTCCAATCGGTGATGTACACCTTGTGGTCTTTGAGCAATTGTTTGACTGTGTCGCGCAACAGCGTGGCGTAATGGCCGGACAAGGGAGCCACCACCAACACCGCAGGCATGTCGTGCAGACTGTGCAGTGTTTCCGCGTTGTCGCTGAAACGCTTGAAGCGCAGCAAATCACAAAAGGGCTTGCTGATTTCAATGTGTTCTTGAACCGCGACGTCAGAGCCTTTGATGTGCACCGAATGGATACCAAATGCTGGCTTGACATAGTCTTTGCCGAGCCGGTACATCAGGTCATACGACGCAGAAATACGCTGAACAAAAGGAATTTGTGAAAGAGGGGAGACAGGGTTTGCAAGCATCTTGGACGATGCCAGCGCAAATTCTGCGAAAGGTTCCATCAGCGCCCGTTGGGCTTCATAGAATTGGTAAAGCATGGCTGTGACCTCACTATGTGTTTGTTGCAGTGCAATATAACAGCACAATGCCACGCCTGGCTGACATGTGGTGCGGGAGGCCATGATATTTTGGAAACTGGTATCGCAATTTGACCGCGCAAAGAAGAAATGTTTTGAACTCACCGCATTTTTTGAAAAAAGCTCCTCAAAACGGAGTTTCCGCTGGTTTACATCGCCATGCGTTCGGTTGTTTGGGACGGTGTGTGACAGACGTTCACTGGCAACCCAGTTGTTTGGCCAGATCGATCAGATTTTTCGCGGAATAGTCCACGGGGCCTGTGGCAACAGACTCACCGAGCCCTGGACCGTGTTCATCAGGTCGGGCTATGAATGCGGTTTTCAAACCCGCGTGGGCAGCTGCTTTCAAATCGTCTGAATGCGCCGCGACCATCATGGTTTCGTGCGGTGCACAGCCCAGCGCTGCCGCCGAGGCTTGGTAAACCACAGCTTGTGGTTTGTAGTCTCGTGCAATTTCTGCACCGGTGATGGCATCCCAATGCCAGTGGTTGTGTCTGGCCAGGTGGACCATTAATTCAATATGCCCATTGGAGCAGGGCGCCAACATGAATGACTGACGCAACAACGATAAGCCCTGTTTCACTTCTGCCCATTGGTCTAAATGGTGCCAGCAGTGGTTGAGCGTTTCACGGGTGGAGGCATCGACATGTTGCCATCCGAGTTGTGTAAGAACAGTGTCTAAATTGTCTCGGTGAAGTTCATCGAGCTTGCAAAACCCGCGCTGGCCACTGCGAATTTTTTCCATGGCTGGCTGGTATTGCGCACGCCAGGCATCTGCAAATGCATCCCAATCGGTGGTCAAACCCAAAGGCGAGAGCAATGTTTTGGCGTCGTGTGCAATGCTGCTGCGCCAATCGACCAGGGTGCCGAAAACATCAAAAACCAAAGCACGAATAGTCATGGTGGTGTTATTTCAGAACGGCGGCGATGGCCTTGCAAACATGGCCAATATTTTGGTTGTTCAAAGCTGCTACACACATGCGCCCGGTGTCGGTTCCGTACACCCCAAATTCAGAGCGCAGTCGGACCATTTGCTCTTTGGTCAAACCCGAGTAGCTGAACATACCGATTTGGCGTGTGATGAAGCCCATTTCTTGCTGGATGCCAGCCTCTTTGAGGCCGTCCACCAGTTTTTGACGCATGGTTTTGATCCGCACCCGCATGTCAGCCAGCTCTTTTTCCCACAACTGGCGCAATTCGGGGTTTTGCAAAACAGCGGCGACCACTGCACCACCGTGGGTGGGTGGGTTGGAGTAGTTGGTGCGAATCACAATTTTGAGTTGTGACAACACCCTTGCAGCCTCGTCGGCGGATTCGCAAAGCACCGACAAAGCGCCGACGCGCTCGCCGTACAAGCTAAAGCTTTTGGAAAACGAAGTCGCCACCAGAAAATGGAGGCCAGCGTTGACGAATTTGTGGATGACCGCACCGTCTTCTGCGATGCCATGGCCAAAACCCTGATAGGCCATGTCGAGAAAAGCTGTCAATTGTTTTTCTTTCACCACGTGGACCACTTTGTCCCAATCTTCAGGGCTGATGTCATAGCCCGTTGGGTTGTGACAGCAGGCATGCAGCACCACCACCGTGCCGGGGGCGGCGGCATTCAGGCTGTCGAGCATGCCTTGCAGATTGACGCCTTTTGCAGCAGCGTCGTAGTACGCATAGCTTTCCACAGTGAAGCCAGCCGAGGTGAAAAGCGCTCGGTGGTTTTCCCAACTGGGGTCGCTGATCAACACCTTGGCAGACGGGTTGAGCTTCTTTAAAAAATCAGCACCGATCTTCAAGCCACCGGTACCACCCAAAGCTTGCACCGTTGCAACCCGACCTGCTTTGACCACAGTTGCATCAGCGCCAAACACCAGAGATTTGACAGCGGCGTCGTAGGCCGCAATGCCATCGATCGGCAGATAGCCACGCGCCGTGGGTTTGGCCATCATGGTGTGCTCTGCTTGTTGCACGCATTGCAACAGGGGTAACTTGCCTTGGTCATCGAAATAAACGCCCACTCCCAGATTGACTTTGATGGGGGATGGATCCGCCGCGAATTGTTCGTTCAAACCCAAAATAGGGTCACGGGGCGCCATTTCAACGGCAGAGAAAAGTGACATGGTGCGTCCTTGGAAGAAGGGGGAAAAGCAAGAATTGGGTAAAAACAGCGCAGACTGCGTTAGGCTTGGCGGTTTGCCGAGATTTTAACGGCTTGCATTTGCCAGCCAGTCAACCTACCGAGTGTGTGCATGAGCAGTCCCCTAACCACCATTGAAGCACCAGCCACAGCCAGCACCGAGCAGGGCGAATGGAAAACATATGCCGGGTCACCCTTTGAGTTGTTTCAGCCTTACCCGCCTGCCGGTGACCAACCGGTCGCCATTGGCCAATTGGTCGAAGGCATGCGGGACGGTGAAATGTTTCAAACCTTGCTGGGTGTGACGGGCTCAGGCAAAACATTCACGATGGCGAATGTGATTGCGCAAATGGGCCGCCCTGCCATCATTTATGCACCCAACAAAACATTGGCCGCGCAGCTCTACAGCGAGTTCAGAGAATTTTTTCCAAAAAATGCAGTGGAGTATTTCGTCAGTTACTACGACTATTACCAGCCCGAAGCTTATGTTCCGCAGCGCGATTTGTTCATTGAAAAAGACAGTGCCATCAATGAGCACATCGAGCAAATGCGTTTGTCTTGCACCAAAAGTTTGCTCGAGCGCCGTGATGTCATCATCGTAGCGACGGTCTCTGCGATTTACGGAATTGGCGAGCCTGAGAGTTATCACCAAATGGTGATGACATTGCGCGTGGGTGACAAGCCCGGGCAACGCGACATCATTGCGCAGCTGGTGCGCATGCAATACGAACGCAACGACATGGAGTTTTCACGCGGGCGTTTTCGGGTGAGAGGCGACACGATCGATGTGTTTCCTGCCGAGCACAGTGAGTTGGCGATTCGCATTGAATTGTTTGACGATGAAATTGAAAGCCTGCAATTGCTCGACCCGCTGACGGGACGTGTGATTCAAAAAATTCCTCGCTTCACGGTTTATCCGTCCAGCCATTACGTGACGCCCAGAGACAAGGTGCTGGCCGCCGTTGAAACCATCAAACAAGAGCTCGGCGATCGCTTGAAAGAATTGGTTGGCATGGGCAAATTGGTGGAGGCGCAGCGCCTTGAGCAGCGCACCCGTTTTGACCTGGAAATGCTCAGTGAAATTGGGCATTGCAAGGGCATTGAAAACTACACCCGCCATTTGTCAGGAGCCGCCCCCGGTGAGCCGCCCAGCACATTGACGGACTACTTGCCCAAAGACGCGATCATGTTTTTCGACGAAAGCCATGTGCTGATGGGACAGTTTTCAGGCATGTACAACGGCGACAGAGCGCGCAAAACCACTTTGGTGGAATATGGATTTCGTTTGCCGAGTGCGCTGGACAACCGGCCATTGAAATTAGAGGAATTTGAACGCCGCATGCGCCAGTTGGTGTTTGTTTCCGCCACACCTTCTGATTACGAAAAAAACCACTCGGGACAGGTGGTTGAGCAAGTGGTGCGCCCCACAGGGTTGGTCGATCCACAGGTTGAAGTGCGCCCGGCCACGCACCAAGTGGACGATGTGCTGCAAGAAATTCGCATTCGAACGCAAAAAAGCGAGCGGGTGCTAATCACCACATTGACCAAGCGCATGGCCGAGCAATTGACCGATTACTTGGGCGACAACGGTGTGAAAGTGCGTTATTTGCACAGCGATATCGACACGGTTGAGCGGGTTGAAATATTGCGCGACTTGCGACTTGGTGTGTTCGATGTGCTGGTCGGTATCAATTTGTTGCGAGAAGGTTTGGACTTACCCGAAGTGTCTTTGGTGGCTATTTTGGACGCCGACAAGGAGGGTTTCTTGCGTTCCGAGCGCAGCCTGATTCAAACTATTGGCAGGGCGGCCCGCAACTTAGAAGGGCGAGCCATTCTTTATGCGGATCGCATGACTGATTCGATGCAACGGGCCATCGGCGAGACCGAGCGTCGTCGTAACAAGCAGATTGCTTTCAATTTGGCCAATGGCATCACCCCTCGTGGCGTGGTCAAGGGCATTCGCGACCTGATCGATGGCGTGTACAGTGATAAATCTGACAAAGAATCGATGCGCCTTGAGATCGAGCAGGCCAAACTGCAAGACATGAGCGAAAAAGATGTGGCCAAAGAAATCAAGCGCTTAGAAAAGCAAATGATGGAACACGCCCGCAACTTAGAATTCGAGCAGGCGGCCGCCACCCGGGACCAATTGGGCCGCTTACGCGCCTTGACCTTTGGCGCGATGTCCCAAGATAGGGCTTAGTGCCAGACTACGTGGGGCTATTACCCGACTAATTTGTTTGGCTTTGTGTTATAGTTGACTAATCCAGTCGACAAAGCAGCTTCAAGGAGTTTTTATGCGTCTCACCACCAAAGGCCGTTTCGCTGTCACCGCCATGATCGATCTGGCTTTGCGCCAGAACAACGGGCCAGTCACCTTGGCTGCCATCAGCCAGCGTCAGCAAATCTCTCTTTCCTACCTCGAGCAATTGTTCGGCAAATTGCGCCGTCACAATTTGGTCGAGTCCACCCGTGGACCAGGGGGCGGGTATACCCTGGGACGCAAGGCTGCTGACATTTCCGTCGCAGACATCATTTTGTCGGTGGACGAACCCATCGATGCCACCCACTGCGCCGGCAAAGAAAACTGCATGGGCGAAACAGGCCGGTGCATGACCCACGAGCTGTGGACATCGCTCAACCAACGCATGATTGACTTTTTGAACTCGGTCAATTTGCAAAAGCTGGTCGACGACCAATTGGCTAAAGGTTTGTTGATCGAAGACAAACCCTCTGTCAAGCGCGCCATCACCTCCGCCCCTGTGGTCAAACCTATCCGTGTGAATGCGCCGAATTCCGTGTTTGCCTTGGGTAACGTATTCGGAAAAGGCTGATCCACCATGGACATGACGCCTCATTTTCCGATTTACCTAGATTACGCGTCCACCAATCCTTGTGACGACCGCGTGGTTGACGCCATGATTCCTTGGCTGCGTGAGCATTACGGCAACCCGGCCTCACGCAGTCATGCTTGGGGTTGGGAGGCAGAAGAGGCTGTTGAGAAAGCCCGTGTGCATGTGGCTGACTTGATTGGCGCCGATCCCCGTGAAATCGTTTGGACTTCCGGGGCTACCGAGTCCAACAATCTGGCCATCAAAGGTGCAGCGCAGTTTTACAAATCCAAAGGCAAGCATCTGATCACCGTGAAGACGGAACACAAAGCTGTGCTCGACACCATGCGTGAACTCGAACGCCAAGGATTTGAAGTCACTTACATGGATGTGCAAGAAGACGGCTTGCTTGACCTCAACAAGTTGAAAGATGCCATTCGCCCTGACACCTCGCTGATCAGTGTGATGCATGTCAACAATGAAATCGGCGTGATCCAAGACATCGTCACGATTGGCAACATGTGCCGTGAAAAAGGCATTATTTTTCATGTAGATGCTGCGCAATCCACCGGCAAGGTAGAGATCAATATGGAGCAACTTCCTGTTGATTTGATGAGCCTGGCTTCACACAAAACTTACGGCCCCAAAGGCATCGGCGCGTTGTATGTGCGTCGCAAACCTCGCGTACGTCTGGAAGCACAAATGCATGGCGGTGGTCATGAGCGCGGTATGCGCAGCGGCACTTTGCCCACGCACCAATGTGTCGGCATGGGCGAGGCGTTTCGCATAGCCAAGCTGGAAATGGCGCAAGACATCGCCAAAGCCAAACATTTGTCGCAACGCTTACTCAACGGTTTGAAAGACATTGAGCAAGTGTTCATCAATGGTCACCTCACGCAACGCGTTCCCCACAACCTGAACATCAGCTTCAACTATGTTGAAGGCGAATCATTGATCATGGGAATCAAAGGCTTGGCGGTTTCTTCGGGCTCTGCTTGTACATCGGCCAGCTTGGAGCCCAGCTATGTGCTGCGCGCTTTGGGCCGCAGCGATGAACTGGCACACAGCAGTTTGCGCATGACCGTTGGTCGCTTCTCGACCGAAGAGGAAATCGACTACGCCATTTCCACCATTCGACTGAACGTCAGCAAATTGCGCGACCTCAGCCCGTTGTGGGACATGTACAAAGAAGGCATAGACATCAGCACCATCCAATGGGCTGCTCACTGAGCACGTGGACACAAATGAACCACGACTTTGACCACCGTACCTGCCAAGACACTCTCTTTGTCAAGGCTGTGTACTTGGGCAAGGTTTTGGGGTTGGCATAGCAGTAGACAATCGAGGACAGACATGGCTTATTCAGAAAAAGTAATTGACCATTACGAAAATCCCCGCAACGTAGGCTCCTTTGAAAAAGGTGACGACTCCGTGGGAACCGGCATGGTGGGTGCGCCCGCTTGCGGTGACGTGATGAAATTGCAAATCAAAGTCAATCCGGCCACGGGCATCATCGAAGATGCCCGATTCAAAACCTATGGTTGCGGCTCTGCGATTGCTTCTTCATCGCTGGTGACTGAATGGGTCAAAGGCAAAACACTTGACCAAGCCGCCGCTCTGAAGAACAGCGAAATCGCACAAGAATTGGCTTTGCCTCCTGTGAAAATCCATTGCTCCATCTTGGCAGAAGACGCCATCAAAGCAGCTGTGGACGATTACAAAAAGAAGCACGCACACTGATATGGCTGTCTCCATGACCGAAGCCGCAGCGCGGCATGTCAACCGGTACCTCAACAAACGGGGTAAAGGGGTAGGCGTGCGATTGGGCGTCAAAACAACCGGTTGCTCCGGACTGGCTTATAAGCTCGAGTATGTGGACGAGCTGGCGCCTGAAGATGTGATTTTCGAGGCCCACGGCCTGAAAATTCTGATCGATCCCAAAAGCCTTGCATATCTGGACGGCACCGAGCTCGACTTTGTGCGAGAAGGTCTCAACGAAGGCTTCAAGTTCAACAATCCCAACGAACGCGACCGTTGCGGCTGTGGTGAATCTTTCCGAGTTTGATGGTGAGCGGCGGTATAGGCAACGGTGCATTGTCACTGTCCATCAACGACTTTGCGTTGTTTGGCCTGCCTCAGCAATTTGATATCGACAGCGCAGCGCTAGACCATACATGGAAACAGCTGCAAAAGCAGGTGCACCCCGATCAATTTTCTGCGCAGGGTGTTGCTGATAAACGCTTGGCCATGCAATGGTCTGTGCGTGTGAATGAAGCCTATCAGCGTCTCAAGCATCCGGTTAAGCGGGCAGCTTATTTGTGTGAATTACACGGTGTGCCTGTGAACGCCGAGCACAACACCAGCATGCCGTCAGAGTTTTTGATTCAACAAATGCAATGGCGCGAAGAACTCGAAGAAAGCATGGAAGCTCGGCAAATTGAGCAGCTTCAGCATCAAGTGCGGCAAGAGAAAAATCTTCTTTTGCAACAATGTGCGCAAGCGATTGACCAAGCATCGAACCATTCCTTGGCATCGCAAAAAGTGCGAGCCTTGATGTTCATCGAACGTTTTGAGCATGACCTGGACAACCGGCTTGCGCACTTAGACAACATTTCATAACAAGAATTTCCGTTCATGGCTTTGCTGCAAATTTCAGAACCGGGACAAGCGCCCGATCCACACGCCCGACGCATTGCGGTTGGTATCGATTTGGGTACCACGCATTCATTGGTGGCGAGTGTGCGAAATGGTGTGGCGGAATGCTTGCCCGATGCGCAAGGCCGGGTCATATTGCCATCGGTGGTTCGTTATTTGGGTGCTGGAAAACGCATGATCGGTCATGACGCGTTGGCTGCTCAGTCACAAGACCCGCGCAACACTATTGTGTCGGTCAAGCGTTTCATGGGTCGCTCTGTGTCTGACATTGCCCACCCAGAAAATTATCCATATACCTTTGTCGACCAACCCGGCATGTTGCAGCTGAAAACATGCGAAGGCGATATGTCGCCTGTTCAGGTCAGTGCTGAAATTTTGGCCACGCTCAGACAACGCGCCGAAGACACGTTTGATGACGATATTCATGGCGCAGTGATCACTGTCCCGGCCTATTTTGATGATGCTCAGCGACAAGCCACCAAAGATGCTGCGCAATTGGCGGGCTTGAATGTGTTGCGCCTCATCAATGAGCCGACCGCAGCAGCCATTGCCTACGGGCTAGATAACGCAAGTGAAGGCGTTTTTGCAGTGTATGACCTGGGCGGAGGAACGTTTGACATATCCATACTGCGCTTGAGCAAAGGTGTGTTTGAAGTGATTGCCACAGGCGGCGATTCCGCTTTGGGCGGCGACGACTATGACCGCGCGTTGGCCGGCATGGTGCTGCAAGCCACAGGCCGCTCATGGGGAACCGACGAAGACAAATCCCGATTATTGGCGCAAGCACGCGCTTGCAAACAAGCACTGTCAGACGAACATTCACATCTGTTCGAGGTTATGTTGAGTGATGGTTTGCTATCACGCATGGTCAGTCGCCAGGAATTTGAAGAAGCTGTTTCACACCTCACGAAAAAAACTTTGCAAGCTGTCAAGAAAGCCTTGCGTGATGCCGGTTTACAGCCTGCAGATATCCAGGGTGTAGTGATGGTCGGTGGTTCTACCCGCATGCCACATGTTCAGGCAGCCGTTGGTGAACTGTTGCAGTGCCAGCCCTTGAATAATTTGAACCCGGATGAAGTGGTGGCCTTGGGAGCTGCCATACAAGCCAACCAATTGAGTGGCAATAACCCTGACGGTGAATTGCTCTTGCTTGATGTGATTCCTTTGTCGTTGGGCATTGAAACCATGGGTGGATTGGTCGAACGCATCGTGCCGCGCAATCAAACGATTCCCACAGCCATGGCGCAAGATTTCACCACTTACCAAGATGGGCAAACCGCCTTGGCATTGCATGTGGTGCAGGGTGAGCGAGATATGGTGACTGACTGTCGCAGCCTTGCACGGTTTGAATTGCGAGGTATTCCTCCGATGGCTGCTGGTGCTGCCCGGATTCGCGTGACTTTCACTGTTGATGCAGATGGTCTGCTCAGTGTGGACGCGATTGAAACCCACAGCGGTGTGCAGGCGCATATCGATGTCAAGCCGAGTTACGGTTTGTCAGATGACCAAATCGCAGCCATGTTGCAAGACAGTTTTCACACGGCCGAGTACGACAAAAATGCCCGAGCGTTGGCCGAGGCCAGGCTGGAGGCAGATCGCATGTGGTTGGCCACGCAAAGCGCGTTGAATGCCGATGAGTCATTGCTGACTGCAGAGCAAGCTGCAGAGATACGGCGCTTGATGGCAGAAGTGTTGACAGCCAAACCATTGGATACACCTTCTTTGATTGAAGCGGCCACGCAAGCGCTGGCCAAAGGGACAGAGGCTTTTGCAGCTGCGCGAATGAACGACGGTATTCGCAAAGCCTTGTCCGGCAAACATATTGGAGCCATGTGATGACCACCCTCAAAATACTGCCGCATGTTGAGCTGTGCCCACAAGGTGCAGTGATTCAAACCTTGCCTGGCAACAGCATTTGTGAAGCATTGCTAGACCACGGCATACAAATTGAACATGCTTGCGACATGAGTTGCGCTTGCACGACTTGCCATGTGATTGTTCGCGAAGGCTTTGCCAGTCTGAACGAGGCGCAAGAAGAGGAAGAAGATTTGCTCGACAAAGCATGGGGCCTAGAACCCCATTCTCGACTGGGTTGTCAAGCCTTGGTGGCCAAGCAGGATTTGGTGATCGAAATCCCACGCTACACCATCAACCACGCCAAAGAAAACCACTGATACCATGCGCCAAATTGTGTTGGACACTGAAACCACTGGCTTGTCACCCGAGGCCGGTGACCGAATCATTGAAATCGGTTGTGTCGAATTGCTGCACCGAAAATTGACAGGCAACACATTTCATTGTTACCTCAATCCGCAGCGCGATATCCATGAAGATGCCATCAAAGTACACGGCATCAGCAATGAATTTTTGCAAGACAAACCACTTTTTGAACACATTGCCCAAGAGTTTCTGGCCTTTGTCAAAGATGCAGAAATCATCATCCACAACGCGCCATTTGATGTCGGTTTTTTGAATGCTGAGTTGACGCGCATAGATCAGTCAGCATTCAAACAGCATGTGAAAAATGTGCTGGATACCCTGGCAATGGCCAAAGAGTTGTACCCCGGCAAACGCAATTCATTGGATGCTTTGTGCGAAAGATTGGGCGTCAGCAATGCAGCACGTAAATTTCATGGTGGCTTGTTGGATGCAGAATTATTGGCTGACGTGTATATCCATTTGACCCGTGGCCAAGATGCGCTGTTGATAGATGGAGATGGAGCCAGCCACGATGGTTCAAGCCCTGTGCGCATGGATTACAGCGCATTCAAACTGCCCGTGATTCGCGCAACTGCTGAAGAAATGGCAGAACACGAGAAATTGCTGGATGAGATTGACAAAGCCAGTGGCGGCAAAACGCTTTGGCGTCAGACATCCTCTGCTTAAGTTTTCAGAAGCTGAGATTTGGCGTCTATTTCCAAAGAAACCGTCCGCATTTGTGTCAAAATATCTGCATTAGTTTATATATTTGCGTGGTTAGCTCAGTGGTAGAGCATCGCCTTCACACGGCGGGGGTCGGGGGTTCGAAACCCTCACCACGCACCAGTTCAATGGTTTTTGAGTACCTTATAAATCACCCAAGTTGATAACATAGATTTTTAAATTTTTTGGGAACCGGAAAATGGCTGGATCCAGTTTGTTGGCCTTGATCGATGACATCGCCATGCTTTTAGACGATGTGGCCGCCATGACCAAAGTGGCTGCCAAGCAAAGCGCTACTGCTGCAGATGACGTTGCGGCGATGACGCAGCTGGCTGCAAAAAAGACGGCAGGTGTTTTAGGCGATGACTTGGCTCTTAATGCGCAACAAGTTACCGGTGTGAAAGCTGATCGTGAGTTGCCTGTCGTTTGGGCAGTGGCCAAAGGTTCATTTTTCAACAAAGTCATCTTGGTGCCAGCTGCGCTGGTGATCAGCGCCATCGCGCCATGGATGATCACGCCCTTACTGATGTTGGGTGGACTTTTTTTATGCTTTGAAGGCGCAGAAAAGTTGCTACATATTTACTTGCAAAGCCAACACGACAAACAAGCTCACCATGAGCAGTTGGCACAAGCCGTGGCCAATGAGGAAATCGACTTGTTGGAATTTGAAAAAGAAAAAATCAAAGGCGCTATTCGCACTGACTTTATTTTGTCTGCCGAAATCATCGTGATCAGTTTGGGAACGGCTGCCGCCGCCTCCTTGGGTCAGCAATTGGCCGTATTAGTGGGTATCTCCTTGATCATGACCGTGGGTGTATACGGGCTGGTTGGGGCCATTGTGAAGATCGACGATGCTGGTTTGTATCTGATCGAGCAAGGTAACAAAGCGCTCAAAGTTTTGGGCCAGGGATTGTTGGCCTTTGCGCCATGGTTGATGAAAACCTTGTCCGTGTTGGGCACGGCAGCGATGTTTTTGGTCGGTGGCGGCATCTTGTTGCATGGTATTCCGTTGATTGGCCATGCTGTAGAAAATGGGTTGTCGGGAATGGGCTGGCTCACAGGCCTGTTAAGCAACTTGGCGGGTGGGGTCGTTGGCTTGCTGGCAGGCTTGGTTGTTGCGATTGCTTGGCAACTTGTCAGACGATTCAAGAATTAATTCCCACAGCAGTGCATACAAACTGCGCCACGGTGTTTCATTCCGCACGACCGGATCCAGAATTACCGTGAAAGACCCTTGTCATCGAATATTCTTCAAAGTAGAGCACATTAGGTGACCGTTGCATATTTAACGGCTTCACTATTTTGGATTTAACGGATGATTAAAAAATCTCTCATTGCAACTTTGTTGGCTACCGCTTTGGTCATGTCTGCCCAGGCCAAAGACATTGTGGATACCGCTGTAGATGCTGGCAGCTTTAAAACATTGGCCACAGCGCTTGGCGCAGCTGGCTTGATCGAGACCCTCAAAGGCAAGGGCCCCTTCACAGTATTTGCGCCAACAGACGAGGCTTTTGCAAAAATACCCAAGGCTGACTTGGAAGCATTGTTAAAAGACAAAGCAAAACTCACGGCTGTCCTCACCTACCACGTGGTCCCCGGCAAAGTCATGGCCGCTGACGTCAAAGCTGGCAAAGTCAAGACAGTTCAGGGTTCTGACATCACTGTAACTACCAAAAACGGTGTGATGGTTAACAAGGCCAAAGTGGTCAAGACCGATATCGTGGCAGACAATGGTGTGATTCATGTGATCGACACCGTGATCATGCCTAAGTAATACAAAGTATCCCGGCAGAAATTTGTAAATCCTGCCGTCTTTTATATAACAAGGAATTTAATGCACGATATCGTTGATACGCAGTAGCGGCAGTTACTTTCAAAACTTTGGCAGCGGCAGTCACAGCAGCTGGGCTGGTTGATACCCTCAAGGGCGCTTCCGTCAAAGTCAGTACCACCAGTGGAGTTCAGTTGAACGGCGCGATCAATGTCACGGCGACTGACATTGAATGCACCAACGGCGTGATCCATGTGATTGATGCATTTTTGATTCCTGCCTGATCCAGAATCCATAAGTCGAGCTGCTGAGTAAAGGGCTCTTTAAATGGCATCAGCTTCGGCTGATGCTTTTTTTTGTAGTTGATAAATACCATGGAATTGCATAATTCCACACGGGCTTCAAGGGTACTTGGCATGTGCGTCAATGGGTGATTGCCCATGAGCACTGTGAGTAATACCTTCAAAAACATTCTTCAACATGGCTCAATCCCTATGTATTCAAGGAGACGCTGAATTGGATAGATTGTTAAAACACGTTTTTTGCACCGTGGTTGTTTGGTGCAGTGCGGTATTCACAGTGTCTGCGGCAGATTGCGAACCCGTACAAGCTGAAGAAGTATTGCAGGCTGAGCAATGGCGGTTGTCTTCCCAAATGCAAAACAACTTGGACCGCATGTCGGAATTGCTGGATGAACGACTGGTCTATGTGCGCAACAGTGGCGTGGTGGACAGCAAATCGTCTTACCTGGATTCCATGCGCAAAGGCCACACGATTTATGAGCTGATCGAGCACACCAACGATTCAGTGCGAATCAATGGTTGCGTAGCCATATTGACCGGGCTGGGCAAATACGATGTGCGAATTGCACAAAAGCCTCTCAATTTGCTGCTTCGCTATCACAGCATTTGGCACAAAAGCCAGGGCAAGGTGAAGTTGATTTCTTGGCAAGCAACCAAAGTTCCTTAGTGGTTGATTGATGTCGAAATATACGATCAACAATCACCAGCAAGAAAACATACCGTCATCGGATGAACTGAATCAGCGAATCAGTTGTTTGAATAACCGTTCAAAGCCATCAATTTTCCGCAAACGTTGGCAGCAATTTGTTTGTCATGCTCAATCACAGGCGCGTAAAAGTTGAGTACTCGGCCAGCGCCGATGGACTCTTTGGGAAACAAGCTGCCTTGTGCAGTATGGATTTGGAATCCGGACATGGCCATGGTTTGGTTGCCGCAATTGACAACGTAATCGATTTGCTGGACACCACTCGCACCCATGTCGTGGAACTCGCGCGCTTTTTTCACCTGTTGTGCGCGATCTGATACGGCATACAGCTTGGTTTGTACGTCACTCGCTATCAAAACGGATGAGCCAGTGGAGGGGAAGGTGACGGCTGAAGCTAGCCCTGAAGCGGTAACTGTTGATACCAAAATGCACACTGCGAGAGTAAGTTTGCGCGTCATGGGAAGCTCCTGTTTGTTGAAATTCAATGAAGCAATGTTAACAGAGTTTTAGATTTTGACAAGCTTTAAATTAGAC
>Ga0209033_1000374_pt1 | contig 25455 bp, 26 predicted proteins | sample LauGreFa1BDMLBDN_2_FD_188218 | JGI IMG/M metagenome (GOLD analysis project Ga0209033, IMG submission 188218) | Freshwater lake microbial communities from Lake Michigan, USA - Fa13.BD.MLB.DN (SPAdes) (version 2) | ecosystem: Environmental > Aquatic > Freshwater > Lake | place: Lake Michigan, USA...
ATATTGAAAAATGACGAATATGTCTTGACGAATACAGATATTATTGTGACTAAGACCGATTTACAGGGGTTTATAACTTTTGTAAATGATGATCTTATTCGCATAACGGGATTTACACGACAAGAATTATTGGGGCGTAATCATAATATATTCAGGCATTCTGACATGCCAAGTGAAGTTTTTTCTGATTTATGGCGCACGATTTTAAGTGGATGTACATGGACAGGTGTTATAAAAAATAAAACAAAGGACGGTGGCTTTTATTGGGTTAAGGCGGATGTAACACCAATTTATGATGGTAACGTATTAATTGGCTATATGTCAGTGCGTCGCAAACCAAGTGCAGATAAGCTTAGCGAAGCTAAAAAAGCGTATGCACAAATGAAGGAAGGGAAATTCAGAGGGGAGTTGCGATACGGTCAACTGGTTAAAAAAAGCTTTTTTCTAACAACGCATTATAAATTAAGTAATATAAGTATTGTAACTAAGTTAGGTGGACTCGTTGGTTTAGCTTCTTTTGTTGTTGTTTTGCTCGCAGTGATTGATCATATCAACCTAAGTCGATTAAATGATAATAATCAACAGCTTTTCATGCAAGTACAAAGTTATTCTAATCAACTGAATAGGGCTTATACCGAGCAAATAAAATCACTTGAACACGAAAATGCGTTATTGAAAGATAAAGTTGCTTTGTATGAGCCTTCATCGGAGCTTTCCGCTGTCAAGGTATTCAAAAAGCCAAAAGAGGAAACTAAATTAACGGATTATTTTTATCAAGTTAAAACCTCATCCAATCAAAGTCTGCTCAATATACAGAATATCAATATTTTCTTGGTGTTTGTGGCGTTAATCGTCATGAATTTTTTATGTGAATTTATTTCTCGCAGTATTATTAATCCGCTAAAAGAAGCGACGCGCGTGTTGACGGAAATTTCGAGTGGAAATTATCGTGTCCCTATTGAGTATCGCTCTAAGAGTGAAATAGGCTTGATGATAGAGGCGTTGCGTTCAACTTCAGTTCGACTTGGTTTTGATACGGCAAATGAAAAGAAAATAAATATACAAATGACAAAAGCACTTGAAACAAATCAAGTCCTTAATCATCAAGTCAATCAGATGCAAAAAATTGAAAGTATTAGTCGTTTAACATCGGGCATTGCACATGATTTTAATAATATTTTGGCGGCCATTATTGGCTACAATCAATTAAACACATTTGTTGCTGAGGATTGTCAAGATGCGCAATTTAAAGAAGAAATTCTCTTTAATACGGATCAAGTTAATATTGCCAGTCTGCGAGCAGTTGGATTGATCAAAAAAATGATGGCGTATTCACGTCAAAATCCGACAAATAAAGAAATTGAAATAAGACCAACATGCGAAGTAATTAACGAAGTGCTTGATATGATGCGCCCTGCGTTAACAAGCTTATTTCAACTTCATGCTGATGTAGATAGCAATTTAATCATTCAAATTGACTCAACCGAACTGCATCAGATTTTAACCAATTTAATTGTGAACGCACGTGATGCAATGCAACACGGTGGGAATGTTTCAATTTCACTCAAGCAAGTGAAAAAGCATGACCTTATTTGTAATGCTTGTATAGAGACACTTGAGGGTGATTTTATTGAATTGAGTATATCGGATACGGGAACAGGTATAGATCAAAAGGTGATTGATCATATTTTTGATCCATTTTTTACTACTAAACCGGTTGGTGAGGGGACTGGACTTGGACTATCGACAGTTAGTGGGATGGTACATGATGCAGGTGGTCATATTATTGTCCAGTCGAACACCACAGAGCCTAATCAAGGAACGACATTTAAATTATTGTTTTCGGTAATATAGTATTAGATTTATAATCTAAATTATGGGGAAATTTGAGAAAATCAACTCGAATTAGTAATGCGTGGATACTTGAAAATACAGGTGGTGAAAACTAAAATTTTTTTTAGTTTTCACCACCTAATATACGTTTTTTAAAATTCAGGTTTCGCTTCAGTGGCATTGTAGCGTGCGATACTTTCTAAAATTTCATGTTTCGCCTCGTCAATACCAAACCAACCTTCAATTTTTACCCATTTACCTTCTTCTAAATCTTTATAGTGTTGGAAGAAATGCGCAATTTTAGCCAATTTATCTTCTGAAATATCTTCATAAGACGCGACTTTTTTATAGCAAGGGGTGAGTTTTTCAACTGGCACGGCAAGTACTTTTGCATCACTTCCTGCTTCATCTACCATTTTCAAGACGCCAATAGGACGGCAGCGAATGACGCAGCCACTTAATAATGGTGCTGGACTAATTACAAGTACGTCAACAGGGTCGCCATCGTCAGAGAGGCTGTGTGGAATATAGCCGTAATTTGTCGGATATTGCATGGCAGTGCCCATGAAACGATCGACTGTAAGTGCACCTGTGTCTTTATCAACTTCATATTTTACAGGGTCACTGTAGGCTGGAATTTCAATAATAACGTTAATATCGTGAGGCACATCTCTGCCTGATTGTACTTTCATAAATGACATGGTTATCCTTTTAGGTTAATTTTATAAATGGTAGCATTATACCAGACTTACATAAGGCTTTTTAACGGGGATGCTTACGAATGCACGGAAGATTAGAAAAAATGGTCGCACATAACGCGGATTCGGTGCGTTATGAATTAGTATTAAATGGCGATGTGATTGCGCTCAATCCCATGCTCGGTAAAACGATTACACTTGAGCATACTGGGCGATTAGTTTGCGGGCACTGCCGTCAGTTCATGAAAAAAAGTTTCAATCAAGGATATTGTTATCCTTGTTTTGCGCGATTAGCGCAGTGCGACATGTGTATGATGAAACCTGAAACCTGCCATTATGATGCAGGCACGTGCCGCGAACCAATCTGGGCAGAGAGTTTTTGTTTTCAGCCGCATTTTGTCTATTTAGCGAATACTAGCGGTTTAAAAGTGGGTATTACTCGCTACACGCAGATTCCAACGCGCTGGATAGATCAAGGGGCAATTCAAGCGTTGCCTATTTTTAAGGTTAATTCACGTCGGCTTTCTGGGCAAATAGAAGTGTTAATTGCTAGCCATGTTAGTGACAAAACACAGTGGCAACGTATGTTAAAACATCAAATTGAACCGGTTGATTTAATAGCTCAGCGGGATAGATTGATTAAACTCTGTGAAGAGGAATTAGCGATTTTAGCGCAACAAAATCCTGGTGGTATTGAGTTTCTTTCGCAAGAAAAGGTAGTGGATTTGCATTATCCAATTCCGACGCCACCTCTCAAAGTAACGGCTTTAAATTTTGATAAAACACCTTCTGTTTCGGGCGTTTTGCTAGGCATTAAAGGTCAATATTTGATTTTTGATCGAGGTGTTTTGAATGTACGTAAATTTTCTGGCTATGAAATTAATTTTTCTACAATTTAGTCTCTGACTGGGCGTTTTTCAAGTTTACGTTGCAGTGAACGCCGGTGCATGTTTAAGGCGCGCGCTGCAGCGGAAATATTCCCTTCATGTTGCATTAAAACTCGTTGAAGATGTTCCCATTCTAAGCGTTTAACAGAAAGTGGTATATCACTAATCGTAGTAGATGAATCACCCTCGTTTTTATGCAGAGCAGCTAAAATTTCATCAGCATTTGCAGGTTTAGTTAAATAATGCGTTGCACCTAACTTAATGGCTTCAACAGCGGTTGCGATGCTAGCGAAACCGGTTAACATGACAATTCGTGTATTGTCATCGAGTGAGATCAACTTTTTAACAAGCTCAAGTCCTGATTCATAACCAATACGTAAATCAATCACAGCGTATTCAGGTAAATCCTGTTCAGCAAGAATAATTCCCGTTGCAACATCATAAGCAACGAGTACATCGTAATGGCGTTTTTCTAATGCATTTTTTAAAACTGAGCAGAATGTTTCATCATCATCTACTAATAATAATCGTGGGTTATCGTTCATTTGACATCTCTTTTTGTAATAAAGGTAGGATAATAGTTACTTGTGCACCACCTTCTTCGCGGTTAGTGAGTTGAATTTGTCCTCCTAGACGTTGCAGAGTGGAATAGCTTAGAAATAAACCAACACCTAATCCGTATTTTTGACTAATCACGGGTTGTTGCCCAGCAAATTCAATAATGCTATCTGGAAAACCATGTCCAAAGTCACAAATCTTAAAGATAGCTGTTTGTGAATTCCAAGACGCATGAAATTCAATACCAAATTCGGGTTTAGTTGCCTGTGCCGCATTGTTTAAAATATTAATAATTGAATGGGTGAGTGTTCTTTCGGCAATGAGTTTTGCGTCCAAATCGACGTTGTTATCAATAAAGAAATTCAGTTTTGTTGTCACTGTGTGGGTACGCCATTGCTTGATAACATCGTCTAAATAGTCGCTAAGGAGCATTACGTTACCCGATTCTGCTCTCATCTCACCAGCAGAAGCCGACATGACAGAGAGCGCTTCTTTGCAGCGTTGAATTTGATCTTGGATAATACTTATCTTTTCATACAAATCAGGGGAATTGCAGTAAGTATAATCTTGTGCTAATTCATGTGTAATAATGGCCATGGTCCCTAGAGGCGTGCCCATATCGTGCGCTGCACTAGCGGCTAAAGTCCCAAGCGCCACAACACGCTCATCACGTAATGCACTTTCTCGAGCTTCAGCTAAACTTCGTTCACGCGCTTTTAATGTTTTTGCAAGTTCAACAACAAAAAACGCCACTAATCCAGCACTAAATACAAAACCAAACCACATACCAAAAATATGTAAATTGAAATAATTTTTATCATGTATTTCATGTGCTTGTTTGACTAAATCTAACTGTTGCGACACATCAGCATAGTTTACATTAGTGTGATTTAAATGGGGGGCAATTGAGGGCAAGGGGATATTGTAGACCATGAGCATGGTGTACATCGATGTTGTTAGAATGACCATGTACCACGCGTAGCTAGGGGGTAGCATAATAGCGGTAATCATTAATGGTAATAAATAAACCCAAATAATGGGATTAGATGCACCACCAGTAGGAAATAATAATGCAGTAATGGCGATAACATCTAAAACGAGTTGGACAAAGATTTCGATTGTGGTGACGGGAGTTTGATCTTGTAATCTTAGCCAGGTATAAATATTTACGGCTGCAATACTTGCGATAATCCACCACAATGCACGTTGAGGTAAATGAATTTGCAAACCATAAATTGAAACAAAAATTAAAAAAGTTTCACTAAACAGCATTAAATTACGCAGTACAAACAGCCATTTTAAATTTTGACGTACGGATAATTCAGATTTTGAAGAAATATAAGAAAACACAACGCCCCGCAACCGGTATTAAAAAGTTTTACATTGCGGATAGTGTAATGGTGATTTTAAAAATTAAACAGTCTTAATCCTTTCAATATGAGTGCATGCGACAATTTGTCACATTTTATTTTTTATAGTTAGTTGCTAGAATGAACCAACTTTTGAAATTTCTTCACTATTTTTTTCGTAGCTGATACAGAAAGTTGTGTTATATCCTTCCTAATACCTCAAGCGACTTTGTTTAAGTCGCTTTTTTTTGTTCTAAAATCCAGCTGCTTTAGATTCTGCTTCAGTTGCACCGGTGGTGTCCCCTTGCATTTCTTTCGCGTGTGCGATAAGTAACCAACTGTTTTTCTTGAGTGTATTATCTTTCCCTGCAAGAAGTGCAGATTTTTTGGCTAAATCTTCAGCTAAAACGGGTTTAGATTGTTTTAGACGCAGTACGGCAAGTTTATAAAACAATTCACCGTTTCGAGGTTCAATACGAATTGCTCGCTCAATTGCTGCAGCAGCTGATTCCATATCACCTGCTTTAGTATTTTGATTGGCTGTTGCTAATAACGCACTGACTGCTGGCGACATTGAGGTTGTGGATTCAGCAGGTTTGAATTCAGCTGGTGCAGGTGGTGGCGTGGGTGTTTCAAACTTTGGAATAATACCCGTTGTTTGCGGTGGCGTTGGCATCAACAAAGGTCTTGAAGGCGCTTGTACTTCAATGATTTTTGGAATTCCACTATCCGCTGAATGAATTGCACCGTCAACCGAGGTGTTTACGTTAGATTTTATTGCCGTCAATGGTTGTTCGATAGGCTCAATATGTTTATCAATCGGTTCAATAACAGGGGTGTAATCTTGAATTGTCTGAACTTGAACAACGTCATCAACTTTAGACGGTGCTACTGCAACAGGCGAAGATGCAATAGGTTGCACCGGCGCATTGTAGGGTCGTAAGCTACTGTATACAGGCGCTGGAGGTTGTGTGCCATTAAGTCCAGTACAGCCTGTCGCCAGAAGTATAGGTAGGCAACTACTAAGTAAGATTATTTTTTTCATAGGTGCTTGCATGAGCGTAGTATTAGAACAATTCAACATCGTTTTCTTCAATTAGTTGTCGTTGTGAGGATTCTTTGATTGTAAAGGCTTCTTCAATCGTTTTGCCTTCTAGAATGGCATCAAACATCACTTTTTCCGATTCCATTGTATAGCGCTCACGAATTTCCATTTGAAACTTATGCCATTCAAAAGGATTATATAAACGATCTGGACTTTCAACTAAAGAAGATAAACCTTTTAAATTAGATGTCACATGATGCAAGCTTTGTTGAAGCCGATCATAGAATTGAAAAGCGATAATTGAGGTTTGAATTTTGTCGCTTGTTTCCATACAGCATTTGAGTGCTTCATTTCGATTAGGCGTATCTTCAAGCATCTCAAGATGATTATAAATTGTTTGCATGTGTTCAACAATTGATGTGAATGCATCCGTTAATGTGTCAACTGAGGCATCAGCTCTATTGAGTAAATCATCAACTTGTCCTGCAGACAAATTCAGTAGTTTTGAGGTTTCACGCACTTGCGTCCAATCGAGGTCTGGCCTGAAAGAGCTAGAATTTTTTGCCATGCAATCTACCAAAATAAAAGGGTTTAAACAATTAAATGAATAATTAGGTTTTTTATTATCAATAATGTTAAGTAATCAACGCAAACTACTTAAAAATAACATATCGAAAAATCATATCATAATTGTATCAAATATCGTTAAAATCGTGTGTTTTAATGACTATGTATTTCAAGCCATGCTAATTCAGATTGTGAAAATCCAGCGGCTAGTCGTAATTCTTGATTAAAGCCACTTTTTAACGCGCCACCCTTGTAGTAAGTTAATAATAAAGTTTGATAGTGCTGTTCACTTTCTAAATGTTGTGCATGACACAAGGCCTTAAACCATTTTGACCCGAGCCCAACGTGACCAATTTCATCGGTTAAAATTCGCGTTAAAATGGCCACAGCGTCATCATCACCGAGTTGTTTAAACTTCTCAATAAGCGGGGGCGTCACGTCTAAACCATGCGCTTCCATGCAACGTGGAACGAGAGCTAAACGCACAAGGACATCGTGCGATGTATCTTGAGCTAAATCCCATAAACCACTGTGCGCTGGCAATGAGCCATAATCAATATTGGCAGTGTTGAGCCGTGCACGGAGTAATGAAAAATGTTGAGATTCTTCATCGGCAACACGAAGCCAATCACGGTAGAATTCTTCAGGTAAACCACGGAAACGATAAATAATATCCCAAGCAAGATAAATCGCTACAAATTCAACATGAGCAATCGCATGAAAAAATGCGTTGAGTCCTGATGGTGTTGTCAGTTTTCGTCGTGGCATTTCACGTGGTGCAAGAAGAATCGGGCGATCAGGGAATTTGACTTGTTCGATGGGGCGAACTACGTCGTATGAATCAAATGTTAACCTACCTTCTTGGGCATAACGCTGCGCTTCATGGGTTAATCGGAGTAAGTCGTCCAGATTGCTTTCGTGTAAGCATTTTTGAGCGTAATGAAAAATAGTTGTCACGGTTTAATAGGTGGAAATAAAAGATTGAAGTAATGCGCCAGCGTTTGCCATGCCGTGATGTAAATTTTCTTCAATTTCAGCCATGGTGATTTCACCCGCTGTTTTTCCTGCGCCCCAGTTTGCAATAACGGCAACGCTTGCGTAGTTGATACCAATCTCTTTTGCTAATGCCGCTTCAGGCATCCCTGTCATGCCAACAAGATCGCAACCGTCACGTTCCATACGCGTGATTTCTGCGGCAGATTCAAGTCGTGGACCCTGTGTGCTGCCGTACGTTCCAATTGGACTTATTTTTAAATTTAATGTCGCGGCGCAATGAATTAATGCAGCTCGCAATTTTTGGCAGTAGGGGTAACTGAAATCAATATGGGTCACATTTCCATCATTACCATCAAAAAAAGTATGCTCACGCCCGTAGGTGTAATCGATAATTTGATCTGGAATGGCAATATGCGCGGGTTGCATTTCAGCCGTGATTCCGCCAACTGCGGCAACGGCAATAATGTCTTGAACACCTAAATGTTTAAGAGCCCACACATTAGCGCGATAATTGATTTTATGCGGTGGAATCGTATGTGGATTGCCGTGTCTTGCGAGAAATACAACTTGTTTTTGATGGATTTCACCGATTAAAAAATCGGCAGAAGGATTGCCGTAAGGGGTGCTAACAGTTTCACGGTGCGTTATGTTGAGTGCGGCAAGTTGACCAAGTCCAGTACCGCCGATAATAGCTAATGTCGTCATGATTTTCCCTTATGAATTTTTTAAGGCGTATTAGAAATTTTTAATGATTTGAGGATGGATGTGTTTTGATTATAATCCAGCCTTATTTTAAAACGAGAAACATTGAATTGATATGACGAAGAAATTATTTATGTTTATGCTTTTATTTTCAGCCAATGTTTTTGCAGCGCCCGTGAATATTAACACGGCCGATGCACAAAAAATTGCAGATTCGCTCAAAATGATTGGAGAAAAGAAAGCGCAGTCAATTATTGAGTATCGTGTCAAAAATGGTCAATTTAAAAATGTTGACGATTTAAAAAAAGTGGCGGGTATTGGCGACAAAATTATCGACAAGAACAAAGAGGATATTCTTTTTTCAGATTCGCTTACATCAATGGCACCAGTTAAGAAATAAAACGGTGCTCATAAATGTAGAACACCGTTTTTTCATATATTTAACGCTTCATTGATTCGAAGAATTCGCTGTTGGTTTTAAAATCTTTTAATTTACCAATCAGGAATTCTGATGCAGCCGTTTCATCCATCGGTTGCAGAATTTTGCGTAAAATCCATGTTTTTTGCAATGTTTCCGCATCGACTAAATATTCTTCACGGCGTGTACCTGAGCGATTAATATTTATTGCAGGGTAAATACGTTTTTCAGCAATTTTGCGATCAAGATGGAGTTCCATGTTGCCTGTGCCTTTGAACTCTTCAAAAATCACGTCGTCCATTTTTGAGCCGGTATCTACAAGTGCGGTGGCAATAATGGTTAAACTACCGCCTTCTTCAATATTTCGCGCAGCACCAAAAAAGCGTTTAGGTTTTTCAAGTGCGTTGGCATCAATACCACCAGTTAGAATTTTGCCTGAAGAAGGGACTACAGTGTTGTAAGCACGTGCTAAACGGGTAATTGAGTCGAGTAAAATGACAACGTCGTGTTTATGTTCAACTAATCGACGTGCTTTTTCAATCACCATCTCAGCGACTTGAACGTGGCGTGTTGCTGGTTCATCAAAGGTGCTTGAAATCACTTCACCGCGAACACAACGTTCCATTTCGGTCACTTCTTCAGGGCGTTCATCAATAAGCAATACAATCAAATAACATTCTGGATTTCGCTCGGTAATCGCTTGCGCTAAACTTTGTAAAATCATCGTTTTCCCCGCTTTAGGTGGAGAAACAATCAAGCCACGCTGACCTTTACCAATGGGGGCAATTAAATCGATCATTCGCCCCGTCAAATCTTCACTTGTGCCATTGCCTTGTTCTAATACAAATCGTTGATGAGCAAATAGCGGTGTTAGATTAGAGAAGGTGATTTTATTCTTGGTGTTTTCGGGCGGTTCAAAATTAATTTGATCCACTTTTAACATCGCAAAATAGCGTTCATTATCTTTAGGTGGGCGAATTTTACCCGTAATGGTATCACCTGTTTTGAGAGAAAAACGGCGAATTTGACTTGGTGATACATAAATATCATCGGGGCCTGCAAGATACGAACAGCCCGGTGTACGTAAAAAACCAAAACCATCTTGAAGAATTTCCAAGACACCGTCACCGGAAATATCATCGCCTGCTTTTGCTTGTTTTTTTAAAATGGCGAAAATCAAGTCTTGTTTGCGAGATCTCGCGACATTTTCTAGGCCAAGAGATTCAGCAATTTCGATAACTTCACTGATTTGTTTTAGTTTTAGTTCGGTAAGATTCATAAAAGACAGCTCAAAAGAAAGGAAGCGTTAGGAAATAAATTCGCAACGGGGGATATAAAAAGAATATTAATGAAATGATATGCTTGAATACGCACGAGTGTGAGTTGGTGAATTATAACCTAATCAACCTTTATCGTCCAACCTAAATACACAATAAAATGTATGGTGAATATCGATATTGTGTTACATTTTATGTTATTGATTGCGTAGATTATAGGCTGATGCTGGCCTGTTTTGTGATAATTTTTGTTTGTTTATTAATTGGTTATCACTTTTTTTGAAATTACTGTAAAAATAATTACATGAACGAATTAGAGACTGTTTGGATTGTTGATGATGATAAATCCATTCGTTGGGTGATGGAAAAAGCCCTGCAAAAAGCGGCGATGACAACGCGCAGTTTTGTTAATGCGAACGAATTACTCATTGCGCTTGAGCATGATGTCTTGCCCGATGTGTTAATTACGGATATTCGAATGTCAAGTATGAATGGATTAGAGTTACTTGAAAAAATTCAACTGACATATTCGCAATTGCCAGTCATTGTTATGACGGCATATTCTGATTTAGATAGCGCAGTGGCAGCGTTTCATGGTGGAGCGTTTGACTATTTGCCCAAACCATTTGATATTCAAGAAGTCGTTGATCTTGCTCGTCGTGCTTGTGTTCATTCAAAGCAACAGCGAAGCATTGCAGAAAATCCAGTTGCCATAAAATCTAGCGCCATGGCAGATATTATTGGTGAGGCACCAGCGATGCAAGAGGTTTTTCGCGCTATTGGGCGACTAGCACGCTCACAAATTACCGTGCTTATTAATGGTGAATCGGGTACTGGTAAAGAATTGGTGGCAAAAGCATTGCATCGCCACAGTCCTCGCAGTGAAAAGCCATTTATTGCTCTTAATATGGCAGCTATTCCAAAAGATTTAATGGAGTCTGAATTATTCGGTCATGAAAAAGGGGCTTTCACAGGCGCGGTTCAGCGAAGAGCCGGGCGGTTTGAGCAGGCGAATGGCGGAACTTTATTTTTAGACGAAATTGGTGATATGCCTGCTGAATTACAAACGCATTTATTGCGTGTTTTAGCAGATGGTGAATTTTACCCAGTAGGAGCGTATGCCTCGACAAAAGTGGATGTTCGAATTATTGCAGCAACGCATCAAAATTTGGAACTTCTCGTGGAACAAGGGCGTTTTCGCGAAGACTTATTTCATCGGCTGAATGTTATTCGTATTCATATTCCACCGTTGAGGGATAGAAAAGAGGATATTCCTTTGCTGCTGCAATATTTTCTCCAGCAAGCGTCGACTGAACTGGATATGGAAGTAAAAATTTTAAAGTCTGATGCACTTGCGCTACTGGTAACATTAGATTGGCGAGGAAATGTGCGGCAACTCGAAAATATGTGTCGCTGGTTAACGGTGATGGCATCAGGTAGGGAGATTCATCTACATGATTTACCTCCAGAGCTTTTGGTGAGTAGTGAAAAAACGTCATCGGGTGACGAATGGCAACATTTGTTGCGCCAAGAAATTGAGCAACATTTGCGTAATCAAACCGCTGAAATTGCCAAGCATATTATTCCAGAAGTTGAACGGGTTTTAATAAAGGCTGCGCTGGACTTTACAGGGAACAAACGCCATGAGGCCGCAGTTTTATTAGGTTATGGTAGAAATACATTAACGCGAAAAGTGAATGAATTGAGCATTGATGTGATGGATTAAATAAAAAATGTATCCTGTCACACGCGCTGTAAAGATAGTGTGATACCATTCAGCGCATTTTTAAAAGAGGATTTTTTATGCAAGCAACAGTGAAATGGGTTGATGGCATGATGTTTTTGGGCGAATCAGGCAGTGGTCATACGGTTGTAATGGATGGGCCACCTGATCATGGTGGGCGTAATATGGGCATACGACCCATGGAAATGCTGTTACTAGGTATGGGTGGCTGTTCTTCTTTTGACGTTGTGCAGATTTTGCAAAAAGGTCGAAGTGATTTAGTAAACTGTGTTGCGACGTTAAGCGCTGAGCGTGTTGATGCCATTCCAAGTGTATTTAGTAAAATTCATATCCATTTTGTGATTAGTGGGCGTGATTTAAAAATTGCCGCAGTTGAACGTGCTGTAAAATTATCGGCAGAAAAATATTGTTCTGCATCAATTATGTTGGCAAATGCAGGGGTGGAAATTACCCATGATTTTGAAGTTATCGAGGTTTAAATAAGTTGAATACGAAATTACAATTACACGGCTTTAACAATTTAACAAAGTCGTTAAGTTTTAACATTTATGATATTTGTTATGCTCCTGCTGAGCAACAACAGGCATATATTGAGTATATCGATGAAGCGTATAATGCAGATAAATTGACGCAGATTCTAAAAAATGTGGCGGATATTATCGGTGCTCAAGTGTTAAATATCGCTCGCCAAGATTACGATCCTCAAGGCGCAAGTGTCACTATGTTAATTTCGGAAGGCGACTCACCACCACCACCAAACATGAATAGTCAGTCACCTGGTCCACTATTATCTGAAACCGTTTTAGCGCATTTAGATAAAAGTCATATTACCGTACACACGTATCCAGAAAGTCATCCAGACAATGGTATTAGTACATTCAGAGCAGACATTGATGTATCGACGTGTGGAAAAATTTCGCCACTCAAAGCATTAAATTACTTGATTCACAGTTTTGAATCGGATGTCGTGACGATGGATTATCGCGTGCGTGGTTTTACGCGTGACGTTTCAGGTAAAAAACATTATATCGATCACGATATTACCTCTATTCAAAATTACATTGCTTTAGATACACAAAACAGTTATCAAATGATTGATGTTAACGTGTATCAGGAAAATATTTTTCACACTAAAATGATGCTTAAAAATAGTGCGTTAGAAAATTATTTATTTGAAAAAGAATGTAATTTATCCAGTGAACAAAAAATTGAAATTGAGAAGAAAGTGGATAAAGAAGTAACTGAAATTTTCTATGGTCGCAACTACCGTCAACAAGAATAAAGGTATTATTCAAGTCAACGGTTAGAGTAAAATTTCTTAAATTTTAAGAGGCTTTAGCCGTTTTGAGTTGTCGAGCTAATAACACGATTGGGTGGATAACAGCGATATTCATGTTTTTTTCACGAAGTCCAGCGGCGATATGAAGTGAGCAGCCAATGTTTGAGCTAACTAAATAATCTGTTGATTGAGGCGATGTAATGTCGAGTAATTCATCAAGCAGTGTTTGAGCCATTTTCTCATGACGTAGACTATAGCTTCCTGCTGCACCGCAACATTGGCTCGTTTCAGGTAGTGTTGTTAATGCAATTTGAGGGATTTGTTGCAATAATTTAGCCACACTTTTTTCGGTGCGCAATCCGTTTTTCAGTGAACAAGGTGAATGCAGGGTTACTTTTGCTTTAAGTGGCTCAAGTAGATTGCTTAAATCAATCTCTTTTTGTATTAAGAAATGGCTAATATCCATGACTTTTGATGAAAACTCTGCTTTATTGTATTCACGTAAAGTACTGCCGCAACCACTAGCGATACTGATAATAGCTTGTAAATTTTCCTGTGAAAAAGCGTTTGTATTTTGCGTCGCTAAATGGTCTGACGTATTTTTATCTCCCTCATGCAATGCTAACGCGCCACAACAGGTTTGATGCTGCGGTACATGCACGTTAAACCCAACGCAAGTCAAAATGTCAATTGTGCTAAAAACCGTTTCATTATCGGCTAATTCCCCCATACATCCCACAAATAAGCCCACGTCACCTTTTATTTCTTTTTTCTTGGTCGTTTTAGCTGGGTAGTATGTCTGCAATATAGATGCTTCTTGAGGAGGAGGGATGAGGCGTTCTAATTTTTTTAAGCCAAATAATGTGGGAACACGAAATGTCCGAGCGAGGGCTTGAATATTGTGTTTTTGATAAAAGTTCAAGGTTTGTTTCAAAATATGTAGCGATTTTTTATTTTGAACGATATTTTTGAGTAAACGTGCAGTAAAAGGCGGTTTTTTATCTTCATGAACTTCAGCGCGAAAATCATCAATAAATTTTCCATAGGGCACAACCGCAGGGCAGGCTTTTTCACATGCACGGCAAAGAAGGCAACTATCGATATGATTGAGTAAATTTGGTGATATAGGTAATTGCCCATTTGACCATGCTTGAATTAATGCGATACGGCCTCTTGGTGATTCGTTTTCGTTTTGCGTATGTGTGTAGGTTGGGCAATGTGGCAGACATAAGCCGCATTTCACGCAACTATCTGCAACAGCCAATAATTTTTGTTTGTTATTTTGATTCATTTTGCGTTTCCAACTGGGTTAAAGCATCAATAATATTTTGGTATTCAGTGATTTTTGGACGATACAAAAAAACGCCTAATCCTGCTACGCTGGTTAAAATATAAAGTGTGTTCACGCTATCACCTAGCAAGAACATGATTGCGCCAAAGCCGCCAATTAACACCATAATACTTTGCGAAACAGTTACTGTTAATGTGTATCGCGCTCTCGCAAGTCTTGATAGGTTTTGCATTGATTTTAATGGAGGCATGGTTTGGTTTAAGCGCAAAAAAATGTACCGTAGTAAATTGGTTATGGGTAAAAGTAAAATAGCGCTAATGTAACATCCAGTTCGCCCTAAAATAAGCTCTTCAGGAGAGAAGGATTGGTGTTGCCAGTGGATGTTTTTTTGAGATAAAAACAATGATATGCAAAGTAAAATAACGACATTACTCGTTATAATCCAAGCAAAAAATAATGGATGCTGTGTGGAGAAAGAAGTGGATTTCAAAAGGTAAACTCGTTAAAAATTCAGATTGTATGCGCTTATTTTATGCGCTAATGTATCGGGCGTAAATTTTTCATGCAATTTAAAATTTATGGCTGTTAATAAAATTGGTTTGCAGTGAACGCATTCCAGCTTCTTGTGCCTTGTATGTTGTGAAAAGTGCTGTAATAATGGGGCAATTAAAGTACAGATACGGGTTTAATTTTATGTTTGAAGTGGGTTTTTCAGAATTGGTGATGGTAGGACTCGTTAGTTTACTTGTTATCGGACCTGAACGGTTGCCTAAGGTGGCGAGAGTAGTGGGTTTTTGGATTGGTAAGATGCAGCAGATGGTGACGAGTGTTAAACTTGAAATTAGCCAAGAATTGCATGCGGAAGAAATTCGCCAACTATTGAAAGAAAATGAAACCATGTATCAACTAGACGATAAAATTGCAGAAAAGACGCTTTCAGATGCGGCGACACATTCCACGTCACCGGCAATATCTAAAACACCACAATCTCATGAATAACAGCTCTTCTCATACGGCTGATTTGCCGTTCATTTCACATTTAATTGAGTTACGCAATCGCTTGATGCGTATTGTTATTTTTATTGCGTGTATTGCTCTTCCTCTTTCGATTTATGCAAACGAAATTTATGCACTTTTAGCGCAGCCATTAATGGCGCATTTGCCGCAAAATAGCACGATGATTGCTACAAATGTTACGTCACCCTTTATGACGCCTTTTAAATTGTCGCTGGTGACGGCTGTTTTCATTTCGATGCCTTTTGTCCTTTACCAATTTTGGGGATTTCTAGCGCCTGCACTTTATCGCAATGAACAGCGCACTATTTTTCCATTGCTCGTTGCAAGTACGATTTTATTTTACTGTGGTGTGGCGTTTGCCTATTTTGTTGTTGCGCCTTTAGTGCTTGCTTTTTTTAGTGCCGCTGCACCTACGGGTGTTACGGTAATGACAGACATTGAAGCCTACTTGGATTTTGTGTTGACCTTGTTTTTTGCGTTTGGACTGTGTTTTGAAGTACCTATTTTTACAATTGTAGCTGTCTGGTCAGGTTTTACAACAATTGAAAGTTTAGTTGATAAACGTCCTTATGTGATTGTTGGTGCTTTTATTGTTGGAATGTTTTTAACGCCACCGGATGTCCTTTCTCAAACACTGCTCGCTGTCCCTATGTGGTTGTTGTTTGAGGTAGGATTATTGTTTGCACGACTCAAAATAAAGCATTCCCCTGATGATAGTCTTGGTGATAGTGCGAACGTCATTGTTGCGCCGTTAAATACGAATAAACGCCGTCGAAAATCCAAGAAGTAAATTAGTCAATTAGGTTGTATTATGAAGAAGATGATGTTTTTACTTGCTTGTTATCTTGTGATTGCAGGATGTGGTGAAAAAGAAAAGGCAGAGCCCATTGAACGTGTCACGGTGATGATTGAAAAAAGAGATAACCTTGCTTATGTGAAAGGTGAAGATTTGCCCTTTACTGGGTTGTTTGAGGGGTATTATCGAACGGGCTATAAAAAGGCTGAAATTCATTTTAAAAATGGTAAGCAAGAGGGAACTGCAAAACTTTGGCATGATAACGGGCAGTTGAGTAACGAAGCAAATTTTAGAAATGGCAAACTAGACGGCTTATCGACAGAATGGCTTAGAAATGGCAACAAAAGTAAAGAACGTTTTTTTAATGATGGTAAATTAATTGCCACGATGGAATAAACGATAAAAATGAATGATTTTATTGAGCTAAACATTGCTGTTTTAACGGTTTCAGATACGCGAAATGATACAAATGATATCTCTGGCGATACGCTAGTTGAGAGAATTCTACAAGCAGGGCATAAGGTAATAGAAAAAAAAATCGTGGCTGATAATATATATATGATTCGGGCGGTTGTTTCGCAGTGGATTGTAGAAGAACAAATTAACGTCATTGTTACAACAGGTGGAACGGGGGTAACTGGGCGAGATGGCACACCCGAAGCGATTGCCCCACTTTTAGATAAAGTACTGGATGGTTTTGGTGAAATATTTCGCTGGCTTTCCTATGCGGATATACAGACGTCAACTATTCAGTCGCGCGCTATTTCGGGTGTTGCAAATGGCACCTACATTTTTTGTTTACCTGGATCCTCAAGTGCGTGTCGTATGGCTTGGGATTCTTTGATACAAGCACAACTTGATTCACGCACACGTCCGTGTAATTTGGTTCAACTTATGCCTCGGCTTTTGGAAAAATAATTATGCCTTCAGTTTTTTTATTTCTCGGTACAACTTTTGCGTTTTTGGGTGTTGTCTTTGGTGCTTTTGGTGCTCATCTCCTTAAAACAATGATTACGCCCGAACTCCTTGCTGTTTATCAAACGGGGGTAACATATCAAATGTGGCATGCTTTTGGATTGATTGCTATTGCGCTTATGCAGCAATATGATCCACAATCTTTGTTACTTAAGTGGTCAGGTTCGTTGATGTTTTTAGGTATTGTTTTGTTTTCAGGAAGTTTGTATTTGCTTGCTGTACTTGATGTGCCTGAGTTAGGTAAAATTACCCCTATTGGCGGTGTCAGTTTTTTAATTTCATGGTCATTATTGGTGATTTTTTCAGGAAAAAAACAGACACGTCAACGCTATAAATCATCGCGGTATTAAAATTTAGGACGATAAATATGGAACTCGATACATTAACCAATCAAGTTATTGCGTTAGCAGGTATTGCACAATCAGTTGCATTAGTGCATGAATTGGCGACAACAGGTAAAGTTGATTCAAAAGGGCTTGAAACGGCGGTGATTTGCTTGCTCAAAACCGAATCGGATAATGTCCTCGATATTTATGGCAATGATTTGGCGAATCTTAAAATAGGGCTTAACCATTTAAAAAGTCAATTAACAGGTTATGAAATCGCTTATCCAGATCAAGCGCGTTACGCGGCATCGCTCGTTTTTTTAGAGCAGCAATTGAGGGAAACTCCGTCAATGCTAAAAACCATTTCGGTTGGGCTTGATCGTGCTAAATCACAGACTGAACATTTTAGTTTAACGCATGAAAATGTGTTGGCAAATTTGGGTAACTTGTATTTACAGACGGTAAGTAAATTTCAGCCGCGTATTATGATTAACGGTGTGCCAGATCATTTATCGCGACCTGAAGTGGCGGATAAAATTCGAACTTGTCTACTTGCGGGTATTCGCAGTGCGATGCTCTGGAAGCAATGCGGTGGTAGACGTTGGAAGTTTTTATTATTTCGTAAAAAAACGGTGGTAGAGGTTGAGCGTTTACTGCAACAATTGTAAATGTCGCTTACGACATTTTGTATGACTACAATTAAAAAGCAATTAGATAATGCGTCTGATATTTTAGCGAATCATTCACTGTCACCGCGTCTTGATGCAGAAGTTTTGTTGGCATTTGTTTTAGGTAAAAATCGTAGTTATTTGCGTGCTTGGGATGATAAACAGCTTGAAGTCAAATCATTAGAGCTATTTGTAGAGTTAGTTGAAAAACGATCTGTAGGTGTGCCTGTTGCCTATTTGACGGGGCAACGTGAGTTTTGGTCGCGAGACTTTAAAGTATCGCCAGCAGTGTTGATTCCAAGGCCTGAAACGGAGTTATTAATTGAGTTGTGCCTAGAGAGTCTTTCTAGTAGACAAAAATACGCTGTGTTAGACTTGGGAACTGGTTCAGGTGCCATTGCCGTTACATTGGCTGCTGAGCGTCCACTAGTTGAAATGACAGCGGTGGATAAAAGTGTCGATGCGCTTGAGATAGCGAAAGAAAACGCGCTTCGATATAATTGCCAACATATTGAATTTGTATTGAGTGATTGGTTATCTGCGTTGTCTACCGATGCGACATTTGATTTCATTTTGAGTAATCCTCCGTATATTGCACAAGATGATGTACATTTATCACAAGGCGATGTGCGTTTTGAGCCAATGTCTGCTTTAGTTGCTGAAGATAAAGGGCTTGGTGATATTAAACGAATTGCGAATGATGCAAAAAAACATTTACGTCCAGGTGGGCAGTTATGGTTTGAGCATGGGTATAATCAAGCGCGAGAAACACAAGAAATTTTAAAAGAGTTGAATTATAAAGATGTAAAAACCTATTTTGACTTATCGGGTCAACCGCGGGTGACAATGGGCTTTATTTGAATAATTAAGCATAAAAAAACGCCCGTTTAGTCATCTAAACGGGCGTTTTTTGCTTTATGGATTAAACGTTACTTTGATTTTGCTTTATTACGTTCTGCAACTTCTTTAATGACTTCTTCAGAAACGTTTTTAGGGCAAGGCAAGTAATGTGAGAATTCCATTGAGAACTGGCCACGACCTGACGTCATGGTACGTAAATCGCCAATGTATCCAAACATTTCGCTCAAAGGCACTTCAGATTTAATACGAACACCTGTTGCACCCGCGTCTTGTGATTTAATCATCCCACGACGACGATTTAAGTCACCAATAACGTCACCAACATGATCAGATGGTGTGAACGTATCAACTGCCATAATCGGTTCAATTAATTGTGGTGATGCTTTAGGAATTGATTGACGGAAAGCGGCTTTCGCAGCAATCTCAAACGCAATAGCTGATGAGTCAACTGCGTGGAAACCACCGTCAGTTAAGTTTACTTTGAAATCAAGGCAAGGGAATCCGGCAAGTACACCTTTATCAAGCATTGATTTAAAGCCTTTTTCAACAGCAGGGAAGTATTCGCGCGGTACATTACCACCCGTAACAGTTGATTCAAATACGAAACCTGAACCAGGCTCACCTGGGGTGATGATGTAGTTGATTTTACCGTATTGACCTGAACCACCTGATTGTTTTTTGTGGGTGTATTCGTCTTCTACTTCGCGTGTAATGGTTTCGCGGTAAGCAACTTGTGGTTTACCTACGATAACGTCAACACCATGAGTACGACGTAAAATGTCCACTTTGATATCTAAGTGTAATTCGCCCATTCCTTTCAAAATTGTTTCGCCGCTGTCTTCGTCGGTTTCAACGTGGAATGAAGGATCTTCTTGAATCATTTTACCTAGTGCAACGCCCATTTTTTCAGAGGCGCTTTTATCTTTTGGCGAAATAGCTAGCGAGATAACGGGTTCTGGGAACACCATAGGCTCTAATGTTGCTGGAAATTTTGGATCGCACAAAGTGTGACCAGTTTGCACGTTTTTCATACCTAAAACTGCAACGATATCACCAGCTTGTGCAGATTCTAATTCAATACGTGAATCAGCATGCATTTCAACAATACGACCAATACGTTCTGTTTTACCAGTAAACGTATTTAAAACTGCGGTACCTTTTTCTAATTTTCCTGAGTAAATACGCAAGAAAGTCAAGGCACCAAAACGATCATCCATAATTTTGAATGCAAGTGCTCTCAAAGGTTTTTCTGCGTCGACAATAGCAAAAGTTCCTGTCGCATTGCCATCTAAATCGACTTCTGGTTGTGGATTAACGTCAGTTGGGCAAGGTAAGTAGTCAATTACACCGTCTAATACTAGCTGAACACCTTTGTTTTTGAATGACGAACCGCAGAAAGTAGGGAAGAAATCCATATTTACGGTGCCTTTACGGATACAACGTTTCAATGTATCAATATCAGGTGAAATTTCGTCATCTAAGTATTTTTCATACACATCATCGTCTTGATCAACAACATCTTCAACTAATTTTTGACGCCATTCTTCCGCTTTTGCTTGCATATCAGCTGGAATTTCTTCGATGGTGTATTTCAATGGATCGCCAGATTCATCCCAAACCCACGCTTTCATTGTGAGTAAGTCAACAACACCTACAAATTGGTCTTCTGTACCAATTGGTAATGTCATAACAACTGGTTTTGCCGCTAACACGTCTTCAACTTGTTTAACCACGCGATAAAAATCAGCACCGATACGATCTAATTTGTTGACGTAAATCACACGAGAAACTTTTGAATCGTTCGCGTAACGCCAATTAGTTTCTGATTGAGGCTCAACACCGCCTGACCCACAGAATACACCAACACCACCGTCTAATACTTTTAATGAACGGTAAACTTCGATTGTGAAGTCAACGTGACCTGGTGTGTCGATGATGTTAAAACGGTGATCTTTCCAAAAACAGGTAGTTGCCGCAGATTGGATAGTAATACCGCGTTCTTGCTCTTGTTCCATAAAATCGGTGGTTGCAGCACCATCGTGAACTTCGCCGATTTTGTGAATTTTACCGGTTAATTTCAAAATACGTTCGGTCGTGGTGGTTTTACCCGCGTCAACGTGAGCGAAAATACCGATGTTTCTATAAAGGGATAAATCTGTCATGTGTTTACTTACTCTAAAGGAGATGAAAAGACTAGTTGAAAGTTCACTATTTTAACCTAAAAATAGTCAAATAAGATAAAAAACCGTTAACTAGTTGAAAAAATTTAGGGTGTCAAGTGAGAAATTGTCCATTGAATACATTAAATTTCCTTAATATTTCGAAATGAAATTGAATGTCTCGGTTGCAGAAGTAATTGCTTGTCACGCAATGTCAAACATGAAATTTAATTCTTCGTGTGTAATGACGTAAGGTGGCTGAAATAAATCACATTGCCTAGTGGGCGCAGTAACACGCCTTTTTTTCATGCGTATTGGTATACATAAATCGTTTTGATAACTCGGCCATTTTTGCCGCCAAACATGTGTTGTTTTCTAAAACGTTTTGTGTTTAAAAAAATAGTGAGTGTTGCTAAAGCAGTTCGGCAGACTAACGCATTGCCTGTATAGCGATGTGTATGTAGGAATGCTTTTTGGCTAGTGTAATTATCATAAAATGCATCGTAGATTTTATCGGTGGTAAGCACTGCAGAAAGTGGCAGATAACCGCAAGTAAGTCCTTTTGATAGGGATAAAAAATCAGGTGAAATCGCGCCTTGTTCGCAATATTTATCGCAGGCTTCGCGTATTAAAGTTAAATAAATGGGATCGTACATGCGCATACTGCCCGCGCAAACATCTTCAGTATGTTGCTTTAGAATTATTTCTAAATGTGCAAATTGACGCGTTGAATAATCTGCCCAAGTTTCGTTTTCTTCTCAAAAATAACAATCTGGGCTAGGCGCTGTAATGACTTCGATAAGAAGTGGGGCATACATTTTTTATATAGTTCTACGTTACCAACTGCAAGTGCTGCTAGTGTTTGACCATGATAACTGTTTTCGAGGGTAATAAATTTTGTTTTACGATGCAGTCCATGATTCTGCTAGCTATAAAAGCTCATTTTTAGCGCAGCTTCCACCGCAGAGGAGTCGTTATCAGCATAAAAACAACGTGATAATCCGGCGGGCATTAAATTGACTGATTTTTTAACATAATCAATGGTCGTTTCATGAATAAAGCCTGAAAAAATAACATGTTCTAGTGTATCTAATTGAATTTAATACGGCATTGATATCAAGATTGGCATGTCCAAATAAATTTACCCACTAAGTGCTAATGGCATCTAAATAACGATTCCCCTCAAAATCTTCAAGCCACACGCCTTAGCGGATTTGAGGGGATTAGCGGGAAACTTTCATGGTTGTGCATTTGCGTGCAAGGATGACAAAGTACGTTCAAATCACGTTGTGATAAAATTGTATTTTTTATTCTAACTTTTTCTGTTGTCGCGCAGACTGATTATTTCCCATTTTTGTGTGTCTGCAAAATCACGTAATTTTTCGTCAGGGTCAACGGCAACGGGGAAGTCTACCAATTTTAGCAGCGGTAAATCATTATGAGAATCGCTGTAAAAATAACTGCCTTCTAATTTTTCATTGTTGAGTGTTAACCATTCATTGAGTCTTGTCACTTTGCCTTCTTGAAAGCAAGGAACGCCATTAACATTGCCGGTATATTTACCATCAATCATTTCTGGTGTGGTCGCAATGAGATTTTCAATGCCATAAAGCGCCACAATAGGTGCGGTGATAAACGAATTGGTTGCGGTAATTACAAGCAATGTATCGCCTTGCGATCGGTGTTTTTCGACCAATGCTTTTGCTTTGTCAAGTAAAAGAGGCGTGATGATGATGTTAATAAAGTCTTTGCGCCAATTCTGCAGTTGCTCGATAGGATGCGCCGCTAAGGGTACGAGGGCAAAACGTAGAAATGCCATCATATCCAGCGTACCATTTTGATAATCTTCATAAAATTGCGCATTGATTTTATCGTAGACAAGGCGATCGACAATGCCTTGGTCAACTAAAAATTTCCCCCATAAATAATCGCTGTCGTCAGCAATTAACGTATTGTCTAAATCAAATATGGCTAAAGTCATGAATTGTTTTTATAAAAGTGGTTATAAAGAAGAGGAAGCTATGGCATCTCACGTTTTTTTATGGAACAATGCTGACATTATCGACAACCCGACCACACTGTTATTCTAACATAGGCTTAATTCAAAACAGTGTGCGGGCTAGCAAACAGGTTTTATTAACATGATAGACTCAAAAGGATACCGACCCAATGTGGGCATCATCCTTTGCAATGACGAGGGTCGCGTGTTTTGGGCAAAACGAGTGGGTGTCAATTCATGGCAATTTCCGCAGGGCGGTATTAATCCAAATGAAGACCCAGAAACCGCGATGTATCGAGAATTGTGGGAAGAAACAGGCTTACAGCAACAACATGTACAACTTTTAGGGCGCACACGTTATTGGCTACGTTATCAGTTGCCAGAGCGTTATATACGTAAACATTCTTTGCCATTATGCATTGGACAAAAACAAATTTGGTTCATTTTGCGTTTAATTACGCCTGAATCCAATGTGCGTTTTGACTATTGCGTCAATCCTGAGTTTGATGGATGGCGATGGGTAGATTATTGGGAGCCGCTTAAAGATGTGGTTTATTTCAAACGCAAGGTGTATCACAAGGCGATGAGTGAATTGGGTGAAATTCTGACCTTTGACAACGTACCAGTGAATCCAGGCGGCTATTTGGCAAAAGCCAAAGAATGGTGGTAAAGATGGTAATAATCGATTTTTTACATATAAAAAATCGATATTGCTTAATCGAATGTTTAATATTACCTGTTTTATGTTAAGATTAGCAGGTTTAACTGAATGAAATTAGGATGATTTTATTCTCAATGTACTAAATTAAGAAAGTAGATACTTAGCCGTTACATTTAAGTAATGCAAATAAAAACGAGCCAAATCAATGACTAAACATTCTCAATCAAGCAATTCACAACCTTTGCTCTACAACGCGGATTTGTCGCAAGATAGTTGCGGTGTCGGCTTTATTACCCATAAGCGTAGTGTGCAAACCCATGATTTGTTGGCGAAATCACATGAGGCCTTATGCACGATCCCACATCGCGGTGGAATGAGCGCTGAGGGTATTGGTGATGGCGCTGGTGTGAATATTGATTTGTCACTCAAGTTTTTCCGTAAGATCACAAGTAACCCAGCGTTGGAGTTAGGGCAATTTGGGGTGGCGAATTTCTTTTTTCCGGAAGATCATGCGCATTACGATTCTGCAGCAAATGAGTTAGTTGAGCGTCATTTTAAAGAATTTGATTTGCCATTGATCTCACGGCGCGTTATTCCTGTTGATAATTCGGTTATTAACGCTGCGGCTGTTAAGGCGCAGTTGCCCATTGAGCAATTTATTTTCGGGCGTCCGTTGCATTTGCAAAATGCGACGCATGATGAATTTGAAAAACATGTTCAACGCGCGTTGGTAACTATTGAACAAGAGGGTTTTAGCTGCACAGAATTGGCAGGTTTTTATCCGCTATCAATGAGTTCGCGTACACAAGTGTATAAAGGTCGTTTAAATTCGGGCGAAGTTATACCTTATTTCACTGATTTGTATGACGTTGATCATGAAATTAGCACGTTATTTTTTCATACCCGTTTTTCAACAAACACTGCACCAGCGACGATGATGGCGCAACCGTTCCGCTATATGGCGCATAACGGCGAATTAAATACGGATAAAAAAAATCGTTTAAGTGAAAATGCGATTGCACGTCAGCACGGTAACACCGTTTGTTTTCCAAAAGGCCAGTCAGATTCAGGGCGTTTAGATCAAACCTTAACACGCAGAATTAATGAAGATGATTTGAATATTGTTGAGGCGGTTTTGGCAATGATGCCGCCAGCGTGGGAAAATGATACAACGCTTTCGCCGCAAGTTCGCGCAATGCTTGAGTATTTTAGTTTGTACGAAGAAAAAAATGATGGCCCAGCTGCGCTGATTTTTAACGATGGTATTCGTGTCGGAGCAAGACTTGATCGACTCGGTTTGCGTCCGCTGCGTTCGGTTGAAACGCATGATTATTTAGCGGTGATGTCGG
>Ga0209033_1000375_pt1 | contig 25380 bp, 28 predicted proteins | sample LauGreFa1BDMLBDN_2_FD_188218 | JGI IMG/M metagenome (GOLD analysis project Ga0209033, IMG submission 188218) | Freshwater lake microbial communities from Lake Michigan, USA - Fa13.BD.MLB.DN (SPAdes) (version 2) | ecosystem: Environmental > Aquatic > Freshwater > Lake | place: Lake Michigan, USA...
TGACCAGCTTGATTGGCTTGACGTGGGCTATCGCGCCAGAGGAGGTCGGAGATCGAATCTCGGTTTCGTTGACGCTGGTCCTGACCGCCGTGGTGCCGGGCGTGCGACTCGTGCGTCTCGCGCAGCAAAAGCAGGGCTGAGACCATGAGCGAGTTCAACATCAACGCGCTCGATGACGTCATTCACGGACGCATCAGGCTCGGAGTGATGGCCTACCTCGTTGGCGCCGAGACAGCAGACTTCAGCGCGCTGAAGACTCACCTCGGCACGACAGACGGCAACCTCTCCGTCCACCTGCGCAAGCTCGAGGAAGCGGGGTACGTAACGATCAAAAAGTCGTTCCGTGGCCGCAAGCCCCTCACCGCCGTCAACCTGACGCCGAGCGGTCGAGAGGCGTTCACCCAGTATCTCGGCGCGCTGTCGGGGTTGATCGGCAACAGCTGATCAGCCCCGGCGGTCAGCCACGCTCCAGCACCGCGAGCAACTTGTAGCCCCCGAACGTGACCAGCACCACGATGAATGCCAGCAGGAATTTGAGTACGTCCTTGGTTGATTCCTTCACCCGTCGATCATTGCAGGTCGGCGGCGTGAAGGTTGACAAGCAGGGTTGATCCATGTACCTTTTTATATAAAGGTACCGTTATGACCACAGAGCTCGACCTCAAACTGCTCCCCCTGCGCAAAGGCCTGCTGGAATTTGTTGTCCTGAAGATCGTCGCTGGGCATAGCGTTTATGTCCCCGACATCCTTCGCCGCCTCGCTGACACCGAGTTCGCCACCCAGGAAGGCACGTTGTACCCGCTGCTCTCCAAACTGCGTCGCGAAGGTCTCGTGCATTACGAATGGCGGGAGTCCGAAACGGGCCCGCCCCGCAAGTACTACCAACTGACCGAATCCGGGCGCGCCCAGGTGCACGCGCTCGATCAATACTGGCTGCAACTGCACCGCACCGTCGCCGACCTCGGACACACACCATGCAACGCGTGATCACCGTCAGTCTCAACCAAAATCCGTATTCGCTCGAGGAGGACGCCCACGCGGGCCTCGAACAGTACCTTGCCGAGTCTGCCGCCACGCTCGCCAGCAATCCCGATCGTGCCGAAATCCTCGCCGACCTCGAGCAAGCCATTGCCGATCAGTGCACGCGGCGCCTGCAACCCGGGCGCTCGGTGATCACGCTGACCGAGTTGCAGCCAGCACTGGCGGAGATCGGACGCGTGTCCGACCCGGCTGCGCAAACCGCCACCTCGGGCGACAACGCGTCGAGCGCAACTCCGAATCAGTCGGCCGAAGTCCTGCGCGGTGCGGGCCTAGAGCAGATCAGCGAAGGCGCCTGGATCAGCGGCGTGTGCAATGGTCTCGCCCGCAGCGCAGGCATCGACGTGACGCTAACTCGGGTGATTGCCATCCTGCTGCTGTTTGTCACCGGCGGCACGATGATCGTGCTGTATCTCGTGCTGATGCTGCTGATGCCCTACGCGCCGCTGCAGATCGACGGCCCGGCGCTGCGCAAGCTTCCGGCTAAGTGCCGTGAGCTCGTGACATCGTTGCGAGCGAAGATCGCTGCGCTGGGTTGAGCTGCCCTGATTTGCAGAGAGCTCAGCGTTCTTCGATGGTCGCGTACTTGATCACCGCGAACACCATCACCATCGACAATACGAAATCGCCGAAGCTCGTGTAGTAGAGCCACATGTCCTTCGACAGATAGGTCGCGACGAGATAGTTCACTGCCGCCATGACAACGCCCAGCGTACCCATGCCGAAAGAAAAACGCTGGGTATCGAGCGGTGCCGGCATGTAGCGCAGCAAACGTCCGCCGAAGTATCCACCCTTGTTGAACAAGGCGTCGGCAAACATGAGCAGTGCGATGAAACCGCCGAGGAAAGTGCTTTTCATCTTCACGGCCCAGTCGTCGTCGAACGCGTACGAAAATGCCGCCGACATCAGCAGCATGAACACGCCGAACATGGCGAGGCCACCCAGCAGATCCACTTTGACGAAACGCTGCACAACGACCACGGCCAATCCCGCGCCTGCGGTAACCAAAGCGGAGAACGTCAAATCGTCGGTGACCTTGGCGAGGATGAAAAACAACGCGCCGAGCGACATATCGACCGCCAGCGAATACTTGTTGCGATTCCACTGCGCGCGAGCCCGAGCCTCTTCATCATCGTGCTGAGGGTTTGGTTCAGTATTCACACGGGCTCCGCAAAGTCGCTCTTGTCGATGTAGTAGTGCAGGAAGGAGGTCGTCACCCCTCCACTTTCGCGCACGGCTTCGTGCGACAGGCGCGCTCCGATCTTGCGCATCGCCGCCTGTGATCTCAGATTCGCCGTGCCAACGTGAAACCAGACACGATCGACGAAACGGAATGCGTGCTGCAGCATCAAGCGCTTGAGATCACTGTTGTATTGCCCGCCCCAGCACGAGCGTGCGAGGAACGTGTAGCCGACGACGACGTCGTTGGCCTCGGGATTCCAGGCGTAGTAACTCGAGGACCCGATGACGTTGCCCGAGGCGCGATCCTGTGCGAGCAACGCACCACCCGATTCGAGCAGGCGCTCGAACAATCGCGAGAACACGGGTTCTCGCCAGCGGTCGGGCTCGGGATGCTGCACCCAGATCAAGGGGTCGGCGGCCGCCTGTTGCAGCGGCGCGTAGTCCCCACGTTCGAGCGGACGCAGCACTACCCGCGCACCACTCAATCGCGGCTGTGCATCGAATCTCACTTCAGCGCAGCTTCGAGTCCCGGCGTGAAGCCGGCACCCTCTGGTACCTTGGCCGAGGAGACCTTGACCGTAGCGCCAATGGCCTCGGCGCGACCGCCGAGACAGCCCGAGAGGAAATTCTCCGTGATGGCGTTGAAGGCGATGTTGTTCTCGGGCCGCGCGAAACCATGGCCCTCATCCGGAAACAGCACGTAGGTGACCGGGATACCCTTCGACTTCATCGCCGACACGATCTGATCGGACTCGGCCTGATTGACGCGCGGGTCGTTGGCCCCCTGGCCGATCAGCAAGGGCCGCACGATGTTGCCGGCCTTGTAGAGCGGTGAGCGCTCCTTCAACAACTTGAGTCCATCGGCCGTGTTCGGATTACCCATGCGCTGATGGAACTGCGCGATGCCCGCTGTCCAGTAGGGCGGAATGGTCTTCAGCAGCGTCTCCAGGTTGGAAGGCCCGACGATGTCGACGCCACAGGCGAACGCGGTCGGCGTGAACGTGAGTCCCACCAGCGTGGCATAGCCACCATAGGAGCCACCCATGATGGCGATCTTGTCGGCCGGTGCGACTTTATTGTTGATCGCCCATTGGACGGCATCGATCAGATCGTCGTGCATCTTGCCCGCCCACTCGAGGTTCGCCGCCTCGACGAACTGCTTGCCAAAGCCCGTCGACCCGCGGAAGTTCACTGAGAGCACCGCATAGCCACGATTCGCCAGCCACTGGTGATAGGCGTCGTACCCGTAATCGTCACGTGCCCAAGGCCCACCATGGACGAGCAGCACAAGCGGCACGGGCGCTTCAGGGCGGCCGTCACCGTTGGCGTCGCTGCCGGGCGGCAGTGTCAAATACGACGGCAGCGTCAGGCCATCACGCGACTTGAGTTCCAAGGTGTGCATGGGTTGCAGCGGCGCACCCTGCAACTCCGGACGCGAGACGTACAGTTGCTTGAGCGTGCGCTGCGCGCGATCGAAGAGATAAACCGAGGGTGACGCCACGACGGGATCCACGGCCACGGTCCACAGCCGATCGTCGTCGGTGCGAGTGGTGACACTGACGTCGCCCTTGAGCTGATCGCGCAACCACGCAAGATCCGCTCCGATCTTCGAATCGAGTGCCGTCCACTCCTCGCGCAGGAAGTTGACCGCGTAGGCCTCGATCTCGCCGCTGCGCGGATTACTCATCGTATTGCTCACGTCCGCGCGCGCACTCTCGCCGATGACGCGGGTCTTGCCGCTCGCCACGTTCTGCGCAACGAGCGCCGTCGTGTTTCGGCCACGACTGTCGATCCAGTACAGCGTCTTGCTGTCGGTGGTGAAACCAACCGGCTGCGTCGTCAGGGAATCCTCGAGCGTCGTGGTTGCCACGGGCTTGGAGTCGACCACGTTATTGCGCACGGTGAAGAAGTCATAGCCGCCGGAGTCGTTCGGCCGCAGGGCCATGCGCAGTGCGAGATTCGCATCGGCGATGAAACCTGCATAGCCATCGCCACGGATGATCTCGGTGAGCTTACCCGTCTTGAGTTCGAGACTATGAACGTCGTGCCACCGCGCATCGCGGTTGTTGAGTCCGATGAGGATGCGATCCTTCACGAGAGGCGACACGTTGACGATCTCGACCCGGGTATTCGAGAACGGCGTCAGCGTACGCTCCTGGCCGCTCTGCAAATCGATGCCATAAAGCAGAAAGTTCTCGTCACCACCCTTGTCCTGGATGTACATCACCATCGAGCTGTCGGGCGCCCAAAACGACTGACGGATCGGCCTATCCTTGGATGCAGTCAGGGGCCGCGCCTCGTCGAGGCGTGCCACCGGCGCAACCCAGATGTTCATGACGCCATCCCTAGGCGCGAGCCACGACAACCACTGACCATCCGGTGACAGTGAAGCGCCCGCTCGACTGGGATTGCCGAATAATTTACTTCGCTCGATCAGCGGCGCAGCTTGGGCCGCTGCCACGGCGGGCGTAGTCGTCGAATAGGTCGAGAGGGTCACGAGTACTCCGAGACAGAGGGCTTTGGCGAGTGTCATGCGATGGCTCCTTTGAGCAAAAAGTCAGTCTTCGACCGCAGGTTCAGACGGGAGGTTCCACGCCAGCACCATCGCGGGTAGCGAGCCGGCCAGCATGGCGGCGGAGATCAGCAACGACATGAATCCGAGAGCGGTCCGATCGCTATCGACCGATAGATCGCGCAGCCCATCATGCGCGACGTACAGCAGCACATAACCGGTGAACGCGACAGCGAGCAGGCGGTAGGCCACGGTGAATGCGGCGTCACGAACGGCGATCTGCCGCTCGTCGAGCAGCTCGTTCGGTGCATCGGCGATATGCCGGACCGCCTTGCGCAACACGAAGTACAGGATGATGACGACAGCGAGCAGCGCGAACTCGATATACGACTGCAATTTCGTGGTCGGCAGCAGGATCTGGACTGCGAGCGCAAAGATCAGCACGGCCATCGTCACCACCAGACGACGACGTGCGGCCTGCTGCCGAAAGCGCGAGGGCGTGCGATCGTTGAGGCTGTTGAGCACCGTGCGCTCGGTGATCCCTTCCAACCAGAAGATTCGGTTACGTTTCTTTTCGTTCATGCTATTTACCCTTGCGGAACGGCTTGATGGAGAAGATCTCGCCGACCTCGGCATCGAGCACCTCAGCGATCTTGAGGGCCAGCAGCAGGCTCGGGCTGTATTCGCCACGCTCAAGGTAGCCGATGGTCTGGTAATGCACGCCGACGGCGTCCGCCAGCTGCTGCCGGCTCAGGCCCTGCTGCAGACGCAACTCCTCGACGCAATTGAAAACCGGATCTTCTTTCGAGCGGCTCATGGGGGTGCAGCATAAATGCTATATAGCATTCATGCAATACCCCCGTAGCGGATGGCCGTGATAACGTCTCGCCCATGAAAACCAAGAAGGAAATCGTCGATAACTGGCTGCCGCGATACACGGGTTCGGCACTCGCCGACTTCGGCCAGTACGTGCTGCTGACCAATTTCGGCAACTACCTTGATCTGTTCAGCGCACAAACCGGCGCCGAGGTCGTTGGCCGCGACCGGCCAATGCCCAACGCCACGGCCGATGGCATCACCATGATCAACTTCGGCATGGGCAGTGCCAACGCCGCCACCGTGATGGACTTGCTGTCGGCGATTGAGCCCAAAGCCGTGTTGCTGCTCGGCAAGTGCGGCGGTTTGAAACGCAAGAATCAGATCGGTGATCTCGTGTTACCGATCGCCGCCATTCGCGGCGAAGGCACCTCGGACGATTACCTGCTGCCGGAGGTGCCGGCGCTGCCCGCGTTCAGCCTGCAGCGCGCCGTATCCACCATGATCCGCGATCTCGACCACGATTACTGGACGGGGACGGTCTACACCACCAACCGTCGGGTCTGGGAGCACGACGACGAGTTCAAGGAGTACTTGCGCAAGACGCGCTGCATGGCCATCGACATGGAGACCGCGACGATATTCGCCGCCGGCTTTGCCAACTCGATTCCTTCAGGCGCCCTGCTGCTCGTCAGCGATCAACCGATGGTACCCGAGGGCGTGAAAACGGAAGCCTCGGACCGCAAGGTCACCAACGAATACGTCGATCGTCATATCCGCATCGGCATCGAGGCACTGCGATTGATCCGTCGTCACGGCAAGAGCGTCAAGCACCTGCGCTTCGACGAGTGATCCGCAAGGTCACATCGAAGCGCTTGCCGATGTGACGCTTCTGTAGATCCTCGCCGACGGCCTCGCCATCGGCGATGGCATCGAGATTGCGGTTGGTCTCATTGCGCAGGATCACCACGAGATCAAGCGGCTGCGCGAGTGCAAACGGGAATTCATGCCACGTACCGAGGTGCATGAGAAAGCCGCAGTCGCCATCGAAACTGAAGGCTCTCACGGCAGATAGGTCCGGCAACTCGGCCTCGCCCGGCGGCGCTACGACCACCGCGTAGGGCTGGCCATTCAGAGGCAGGAACGCCTGCGTGTGCTTGAAATGCCGCTCCATCCAGATGACCTCGAGTGCCCGCGGCCGCACACGGGCGACGGACAGACAGGTGTCGGCATCGGAAATGAAATGCGGTTTCTCGACCAGTTCGACCGCATCGTCATAGAAGCGCGTGCGACTGGTGGGCCGACCGCGATCGACACCGACCAATTCACCGAAAGGCGCGATGTTTTCTGGCGTAGCCGCAAGCAGCGGCAGTTCGAGGATCCGCGACACGCGCGGGCTCAGCGAAACACCTTTGCCCAGAAGGCCTTCATGTCTTCCCACGACTGACGATCGGTCTTTTCGTCGTAGGCGAGCGGCAAGTTGTACTTCTTGCCCTTGTCGGTTGCTTCCGGATTGGTGAACCCGTGCTTCGCGCCCGGGTAAGAGATGAACTGGTAGTCGACGCTGAGCTCTTCCATTTCCTTGCGGAAGGCAGCCTGATCGTCCGCGGGCACCATGCCGTCGGCTTCGCCGTGGCAAATGAGCACGCTCGGCTTGAACTCACCGGGCTTGGCCACGTGGGCGCGGGTCAAGGCGCCATGAAAGCTGGCCACGCCGCGCAGCGGGACGCCGATGCGGCCCATGTGCAGCGACAAGGCACCGCCCAGGCAGTAACCCATCGCACCGATGCGATCCGGATCCACGAGCGGATGCGCCTTCAGTTGCTCGTAGGCCGCCTTGAGGCGTTCGCCGAGTGAGGGCACGTCCGTGAACAGGCCGCCCATCAGAGTACCTGCCTCAGTGGCATCCGCCGCTTCGCGCCCATCGCCATAGACATCGGTCGCCATCGCCACGAAGCCGAGACCCGCGAGCTCACGCGCACGGCGCCGCAGATAGTCGTTGAGGCCCCACCACTCCGGTAGCACGATGAGCCCGGGACGCTTGCCCGAACGCGAGGGATCGTAGGCGAGATAACTCGCCAAATCGCGTCCGCCTGCGCGGTAGCGAATGATGTCGGTATGGGAGGTGTCTGGCATGGGCGCAACCAAGGATGTCGGAGTGGGAATAATGCAACTTTCGCAAGCCGCCGGCCCCGGATGCAAGTCTGTCATGCACCGAATGCCGCAAGCCGGGCGATTTGCGGTGCGATAATACACGGCATGCCGGACACCCGACCCACTCCCGCATCCGGCGGGCCTCCGCAGCGCCGGATCCGCAGCTTCGTGTTGCGTGCAGGCCGCATCACGGCCGCGCAACAACGCGCGCTGCAAGAGTTGTGGCCGCGATACGGCATCGACGCGCCGGCGGCGGGGGTCACGCAATACCTCGACACGGAACAACTGTTCGGTCGCTCCGCTCCGCTCGTAGTCGAAATCGGTTTCGGCAACGGCGATAACCTGCTCGCGCTCGCGAGCCGTGAACCGGAGCGAAATTTCCTCGGCATCGAGGTCCACCGTGCCGGTGTCGGCCACCTGATGCATCAAGCAGCCGAGGCGGACCTGCGCAACTTGCGCGTCGCCTGTCACGATGCCGTCGAAGTGCTCTCCCAGCAACTCGCACCGGGCGCAGTCGACGAAGTGCTGATCCTGTTTCCGGATCCCTGGCACAAGACGCGCCACCACAAGCGCCGACTGATCCAGCCCGAGTTCGTCGACTTGCTCGCTTCGCGTTTACGCCCGGGCGGCCTGCTGAACCTGGCTACGGACTGGGAGCCCTATGCGGTGCACATGGTCGAAGTCATTGGCGCGCATGCGGCGTTCCGCAACCTTGCCCCACCGGGGTCGCCCTACGTTGCACGACCCGAATGGCGTGCCCTCACCCGCTTCGAGCGTCGCGGGCAACGACTCGGGCACGGCGTCTACGATCTGTCGTTCGAGCGAGTGACGAACGCAGGCTGAGGGGTCACTGCCCGGCAAGCGGCGCGAAACTCGCGCGGATGCCGTCGACGATGAACTGCACCGCCAGTGCGCCCAGCACGACGCCGAGCAATCGGTTGGCGACGTTGGTACCCGTGGCACCCAGCAAGCGCATCAACCGCCCTGCGCCCAGCATCATGACGAGGGCAATGAGCAGTACGAGTACGGCGGCCGCGAGCAGCACCGAGAAAAGCATAGGCTGCGCAAGCACCGACACCGGACCGAACCAGAGCAGGACCGTGGTCAGTGCGCCCGGCCCCGACAGGAATGGAAAGGCCAGAGGAAACACCGAGATATCGGCACGCCGACGGCTCTCGGCCTGTTCGTCGCTCGAGGTCCGCGTGCCCGATTCACGGGCGAAGACCATTTCGAGCGCCACGAGAAACAGCAGCAGTCCGCCGAAGATGCGGAATGAATCGACGCTCACACCGAGCGCATCGAGGAATGCGGCGCCGCTCAATGCAAAACCGATGATGATGAACGCCGCCACGACCACGGCCTTGACCGCCATGCGTCGCCGGTATGTGGCACTCGCCCCCTCGGTCAGCGTCGCAAACACCGGGACGAGCGAAATCGGCTCAACCACGAGAAAGAAGACGACGAAAAATTTGAGGAAGGATTCGAGCATGGGTCAACCGCCGCACGCATTGTCGCCGTTCGATGTGTCATCCACCAGCGCAATCTCGCCGGTCGGACTCACGATCACGTCAATGGACCGAAGGCGTCGTCCGACGCAAGGACCCGCAACACACAGGCCCGAATCGGGCGCGAATAGCGCCCCATGCGACGCGCAGACGATGAATTCGCGCGCCGCGGTCAGGAAGCGATGCGGCCGCAAATCGAGCGGGTGCCCTGCATGCGGGCAGGTGTTTTCGTAGGCTCGAACGCCGCCGTTCGGCACGGCGACGACAAATCCGCGTCGGGGCCACTCGCCCTCGCCGATTTGGAACCCGTGACTGCCCGTCGCCTCAAGATCGTGCAAAGAGCACACGACGGTGCCTGCACCGCCAACGCTCATCCACGCGACTCCGCAGCGGCAGGTTTGCCCGCCGTACCAAGTGCCTCGTCCACCACGCCGCGACGCCACATGAGCGCGAACAGCAGAATGCCGGGCAGCGCAGCCAACGTCGTGAGCAGGTAGAAGTTCACGTAGCCCATCGCATCGATGAGACTGCCTGCCGTGGTGCCGGTCAGCAGTCGGCCGACGACGCTCGCCGCGGCGGAAATCAGCGCGTACTGCGTCGCCGTGAAACGCAGGTTGCACAAGGCCGAGAAATAGGCGACGAGCACAACCCCGCCGTAACCACTCGCGAAATTCTCGAAGCCAATGGCTGCCGCCATGCCGACATTGCTGTGCCCTACGGCCGCGAGCGCAGCGAAACTCAGATTCGACAGGCACATCAGCACGAGCGCGAGCAGCACCGAGTTCTTCAGACCTTGCCGCTCATAGAGCACGCCACCCACGAAGATGCCGACCAGGAACGCCCCGAAGCCGAAGGCGACGTCGTAGACCGCAATCTCATCGTTCGTGTAGCCGAGGTCGTTGAACAACAAGCGAAAGGTCAGATTGGCCAGCGTGTCACCGACCTTGTGCACGAGGATGAAGGCGAGCACGAGTGCGGCACCCGAGCGGCGCAGAAATTCCTGGAACGGCCCGGCAATCGACTGCCACAACTCGGCCATACCCTGACGCGGTACGGTCACGATTCGGCGTGCCGGCTCGCCCAGCCACAGCGCCGTGAGCATGGCGGGTAGTGCGAATACCGCACAGGTCATGTACGCCACTGACCAGCCGGCGCGTGCGGCGACGATGAGTGCCAACGCACCGGCGGCGGCCGAGCCGATGCGCCAGCCGTACTGGGACATCCCGGCGCCCACACCCAATTGATGTGGCTGCAACGTCTCGATGCGGTAGGCGTCGATAACGATGTCGTAGGTGGCTCCCGCAATGCCGACCAGTACCGCGGCGATGACCGTGGCCTGCAGGCTCGCCTGCGGATCGACGAGCGCCAGATTGACGACTGCGGCGATGACGAGCAGCCCCGACACCCATAGCCAGGAGACGCGCTGACCGAAACGCCCAATCCAGGGCAAACGCACGCCATCGATGATCCACGCCCAGAACACCTTGAGGTTGTACACGAGGAACGCCAGCGCGAAAGCCGTGATGGTCTTTTTATCGATGCCATCCTGTGCCAGACGCGTGGTGAGCGTGGCGCCGATCATGGCGTACGGGAAACCCGAGGACACGCCGACGAAGAACGCGCCCAGTGCCTCGCGAGCGAGGTAGGGGCGAACTGAGGCGAGGATGTTCATCGCGCTGCCAAACTCATTGCGGTGCCAGACTCATAGCGCGTAGTCGATGGTGAGCGGCGCGTGATCGGAAAATCGACTGCTCTTGTGGATCGACACCGAGCGTGCCGCGCCGACAAGACCGCGACTGACGATCTGATAGTCGATGCGCCACCCCACGTTCTTCGCCCAGGCCTGACCGCGATTCGACCACCATGTGTACTGATCGGGCGCCTCGGTCACCTCGCGAAACGCATCGACATAACCTGCGGCACCCAGCAACTCATCCATCCAGGCTCGTTCCTCCGGCAGAAAACCGGAGTTTTTCTGGTTGGACTTCCAGTTGCGCAGGTCGATTTCTTTGTGCGCGATGTTCCAGTCGCCGCAGAGGATGTATTCGCTGCGACGCCGGCGCAGCGCGCGCAGATGCGGCATGAACGCTTCGAGAAAGCGGAACTTGGAGGCTTGCCGCTCCGGCCCTGAAGAGCCCGAAGGGAGATACAGGGACACCACAGAGAGCGCCCCGAAGCGGGCCTCGAGATACCGTCCTTCGCGGTCGAACTCCGGCACGCCGAAGCCGCGGATCACCGAATCGGGCTCACGCCGGCTATAGAGCGCGACACCCGAGTATCCCGGTCGCTCGGCATCGAAAAAGTAGCGGTGGAAGCCCGGCAGGTCGACGTCGTGACCGGCCAACTGCCCCTCCTGCGCCTTGGTCTCCTGCAGGCAGACCACGTCCGCGCCCTGGTCACGCAACCAGGCGAAAGCACCCTTGCTGGCGGCGGAGCGGATGCCATTTGCATTCAAGGTGATGACGCGCACCGCGATATGATAGCCGCATGCAACCGCATCAACGCAGATTCGTCGACCTCGCCCTCGCACGCTCGGCCTTGCGCTTTGGCCGTTTCACCCTAAAGTCGGGACGCGAGAGCCCCTACTTCTTCAACGCTGGCCTCTTCAACGACGGTGAATCACTCGCCACGCTGGGGCAGTGCTATGCCGAGGCGCTGAGTCGCTCAGCGCTGCCCTTCGACATGCTGTTCGGCCCGGCCTACAAGGGCATCCCCCTGGTTGCGTCCACAGCGATCGCGCTGGCCGTACAACAAGGGCGCAACGTACCCTGGGCGTTCAATCGCAAGGAAGCCAAGGATCATGGCGAGGGCGGACAAACCGTCGGTACGCCGCTCTCCGGCAAAGTGGTCATCGTCGATGATGTCATCACCGCAGGCACGGCGATCCGCGAATCCGTCGAACTCATCCGTCGCGCAGGTGCCGAGCCAGTCGGCGTGCTGCTTGCGGTCGATCGTCAGGAGCGCGGTCAGGGTGAGCGATCGGCCGTGCAGGAGGTCGAAGCGGAGTTCGGTCTGCGCTGCGTCAGCTTGCTGACTCTCACCGATCTCATCGACATCCTGGCCGATCCCAATGCATCGCGGCCCGCCCTGCCCGCCGAACAGTTGGCAGCGCTGCGCGAATACCGCGCCCGCTACGGCATCCACGCGGCCTCGCCGCAGTAACCTCTCGTCACGGTAATCACGATGCAACTCAAGGACTCCTCGCTGCTGCGTCAGCACGGTTTCATCCACGGCGAGTGGCGCTCCGCCCGCAGCGGTGCAACGATCGCCATCCGTAACCCGGCCAACGGCACGGTCGTTGGCGAAGTTCCCGTGATGGGAGCAACCGAAACGCGCGAGGCGATCGACGCTGCCGCAAAGGCCATGCCTGCTTGGGCAAAACGCACGGCGAAAGAGCGTGCCGTCATCCTGCGCCGGTTTGCCGAACTGATGCTCGCCAACGCCGACGACCTCGCCATCATCATGACGAGCGAACAGGGCAAGCCGCTTGCCGAGGCGAAGGGCGAAGTGGCCTACGCCGCGTCGTTCCTCGAATGGTTCGCTGAAGAAGGCAAACGGGTGTACGGCGATGTCATCCCGACGTTCCGTGCCGATGCGCGCCTGCTCGTGCTGCGCCAGCCTGTCGGCGTCGCTGCGGCCATCACACCGTGGAATTTCCCCGCAGCCATGATCACGCGCAAGCTAGGCCCGGCGCTGGCAGCCGGCTGCAGTTTCGTCTGCAAGCCCGCACCACAGACACCGTTTTCCGCGCTCGCGCTCGCCGAACTCGGTCGCCGCGCAGGCCTGCCACCCGGTGTATTCAACGTCGTCACCGGCGATGCCGAGCAGATCGGCGGCGAACTGACAAGCAATCCGCTCGTGCGCAAGCTGAGCTTCACGGGCTCCACGGCCGTGGGTAAGAAACTCATTGCCGCCTGTGCCGGCACCGTGAAGAAGGTCTCGATGGAACTCGGTGGCAACGCGCCGTTCATCGTCTTCGACGACGCTGATCTCGATGCGGCCGTACAGGGACTGATGGCGAGCAAGTACCGCAACACGGGCCAGACCTGCGTCTGTGCCAATCGCGTGTACGTGCAAGACGGCGTCTATGAGGCATTCGCAGCCAAGCTCGCCGTCGCCGTCGCGGGGCTGCGGGTCGGTGACGGCCTCGCGGGTCCGACCGATCAAGGACCGCTGATCGATGAGCGCGCGCTCGCGAAGGTGCAGGCGCATATCGCCGACGCCGTCTCTCAGGGCGCACGCATCGCCGCAGGCGGCAAGCCACACGCGCTGGGCGGCACATTCTTTGAGCCCACCATCCTGCTCGATGTCACGCCCGGAATGCGCGTCTCGCGTGAGGAGACCTTTGGGCCGGTCGCGCCACTGTTTCGCTTTCACAATGAAGCGGAGGCCATCCAACTCGCGAACGACACGGAGTTTGGTCTCGCGGCGTACTTCTTCACGCGCGATCTGGCACGTAGCTGGCGCGTGCAAGAGGCTCTCGAATACGGGCTCGTAGGCGTCAACACCGGACTCATCTCGACTGAGGTCGCACCGTTCGGTGGTATGAAGGAGTCGGGCCTCGGACGCGAAGGCTCGCGCTACGGCATCGACGAATACACAGAGATGAAATACGTCTGCGTGGGCGGCCTCGGCGGGTGACCGACACGACCCAAGAGCCGAAGCGGATCGGTCTGCTGCTGCTGCTCGCAGCCTGCAGCGCGATCGGACCGGTCTCGACATTGATGCTGATTCCAGCGCTGCCGATCATTCGCGACGAATTCGGCGCGACGATGGTGGCTACGCAGCCGATCATCAGCGTGTTCCTGCTGACCTTCGCCATCGGTATCCCGCTCGCCGGCCCGTTGTCCGATCGCTACGGTCGTCGGCCCTTGCTGCTCGGTGGACTCGCGGTATTCATCGTGGGCTCGCTACTCGCCGCCGTGGCGCCCAGCATCGAGATCCTGGTCATCGCCCGCGCCATTCAGGCGATCGGCTGCGCCGCCAACGCGACCGTAGCGCGCGCCATTCTCGGAGATCTGTATCAGGACTGGCGATTGTCTCGTGCGCTCGCGCAACTCACGCTCGGCATGATGATCGGTACCTCGGTCTCTCCCTGGCTGGGCGGTCTCATCACCGAGTCCATGGGCTGGCATGCACCGTTCGTGCTGCTGCTCGTGCTGTCGACGATCACCGCCGTCGCCGCCGCCCGCAGCCTGCCGGAAACACGTGCGAAGACGACAGGCGACGGACAGTTCCGCGAGCTCGGCGTAGCCTCGCTCGGTCTCGTGCGCAATCGGGCGTTCCTCGGCTGCGTCATCGATGCAGGCGTGATGTACGCGCTGTATCTGGGCTTCATCTCTACGGCTCCCTACATCGTCAAGGAAATGACCGGCCAACCGGCGACCACCTTCGGCCTGTACGTCCTGTTCCTGTCCTCGGGATATTTTCTCGGTAACTTGTATGTGTCGCGACTGCGCGGCCATGCAGCACTCGATCGGGTCGCGCGTTTCGGTACCCTGCTGCAGGCCGTTACGGCCTGTGCAGCGCTAGCCTTCGTGCTGCTCGGATTTACTGCACCCATCTGGTGGTTCCTGCCGATGCTGCCGCTCGCCTTTGCGCAGGGACTCGCCTTGCCCCACGTGACGGCCACCGCCGTGCGCCTCGCACCCGGCTATGCGGGCGTGGCCTCCGGGCTCATCGGGTTCTCGCAACAAGCGTTCGCAGCACTGACCGTGCAGGCTATGGGCGTCGTACCCATCGATACGCCAGTGCCCATGCTGGCCATCTGTGCCGCGCTATCGCTGGTGTCGGTCGCCGCCGTCGTGTTTCTCGATCGTTTCATGCGGACACATCCTGCGGAGGGTAGATGAAACTCGGCTTGAATCTCGGCTACTGGGGCAGCAAGCCCGTCGATCGATTCATCGAACTCGCACAGATCGCCGAGCGCCTCGGCTTCGACATCGTGTGCACCGCGGAGGCCTACGGTTCGGACGTGTTCACGCCGCTTGCGGCGATCGCCACGCATACCTCTCGCATTCGTCTTGGCACGGCGATCATGCAGATTTCGGCGCGTACACCCGCCTGCGCCGCCATGACGGCACTGACGCTCGATCATCTGTGCAACGGTCGTCTGTCGCTCGGCATCGGCGTCTCCGGGCCGCAGGTGGTCGAGGGCTGGTACGGTCAGCCTTTCAAGAAGCCTCTGGAGCGGACCCGCGAGTGGTTGGCGATCTTTCGCCAAATCCTTGCCCGCGAACAGCCGGTCAGTTTCGACGGCGCACAGTATCAACTGCCCTATCGCGGCGACGGCTCGACGCTGCAGGGTAAATCGTTAATGAGCATCACCCATCCGCTGCGCAAGCACGTGCCCGTGCTGCTCGGAGCGGAGGGACCCAAGAACGTCGCGCTCGCCGTCACCGAGTGCGACGGCTGGTTTCCCTTCATGATCCCGCCCGATCGATTCGATATCTACGGTGACACCCTCGATCAACGGCGCCCGGGATTCGAGATCGTACAATCGGTGTCGTTCTCGCTGCAGACCGACCCAGCGCTGGCGTTGCTGCCCGTCAAAAAAATGCTCGCGCTCTACGTCGGTGGCATGGGCTCCAAGGAAGATAATTTCCACAAGCGGGTGATTGAGCGCGCCGGCTACGCCGAGGCTGCACAGACCATCCAGGACCTGTGGCTGTCAGGCCGACAGAAAGAGGCTGTACTGGCTGTGCCGGACGAGCTCGCCGATGCCTTGTCGGTGACCGGCAGCCGTGACAACCTGCGACAGCGGTTGGCCGCTTGGAAGCGCTCGCCCGTCACGACGCTGATGATCGGTGTCAGCGACTCATTCGATCAAACAGTTCAACACATGGAAGTACTTGCCACGGAGGCTGCGTGAAGTCATGTCTCGCATCTCATCACTGCTGCTTGCAGTCTGCCTAATGATTACCGCTACTACCGCCGCGGCCAGTGGTCCCACCCCTCCGCGCGCGGAGCAACGTCCGTTTACCGTGATCTCGCCCTTCGGCAAACGCGAGGATCCGTGGTACTGGCTGCGCGATGACAAGCGCACCGACAAAGACATGCTGGCCTATCTCGAGGCGGAGAACGCTTACATGGCCGCCGTCATGGCCCCGCAGCGCGCCGCTCAAGAAAAACTCTACAACGAGATCATCGGCCGTCTGAAACAGGACGATTCCAGCGTGCCGCAGCGCAAGAACGGCTATTGGTACTACGCTCGCTACGAGACCGGCAAGCAGTACCCCATCTATGCACGCCGCCAAGGGTCGATGGAGGCCGCCGAGGAAATCATCGTTGATGGCAACGTGAGCTCGACCGGCCACGCCTTCTACCAGATCGCCAATACGGAAGTGAGCCCGGACGGGCGGTGGGTCGCCATCGCCGAGGATACCGTCGGCCGTCGTCAGTACAGCATCCGCATCAAGGATATGCAGAGCGGGCAATACCTGCCGACGACGATCACCAACGTGGAGGCGAGCCTTGCTTGGGGCAACGACAACACCACGCTGTTCTACATTCGTAAGGATGCGCAGACCTTGCTCGGCAACCAGGTGTATCGGCACCAGCGCGGTACGACCACGGAGACTGATCGCCTCGTCTACACGCAGGAAGACGAGAGCTTCTATATGGGGCTCGGAAAGTCGAAGTCCGATCGGTTCATCTACATCGTCTCGCAGAGCACCGTCTCCAGCGAATATCGCTACGCCGACGCCAATGATCCGCAGTTCTCGTTCAAGGTTGCGCTGCCACGCGAGCGTGATCACGAGTACCAGCTTGAGGATCTCGGCGATCGGTTCATCATCCGTAGCAACTGGAAAGCGCGAAACTTCCGCATCGTCGAAGCGCCGATCGCTACCGTGCAGGATCGCAGCAGTTGGCGCGACGTGATCGCACATCGAGACGATGCGTTTATCGACAGCTTCGAAGCGTTCGATAGTTTTCTCGCCGTCTCTGAGCGCTCCGGAGGACTGCAGAAACTGCGCATACGCGGCTGGGATGGCGCGCGCAACTTCCTGATGGATGCCGCCGATGCGGCCTACACCATGGACATCGGCAACAACACTGAGCAGCAGAGCCCGCTGCTGCGCTACGTCTACACCTCACCGACCACGCCATCGACCACCTACGACTACGACGTACGCACCGGACAGCGCACCCTGCTCAAGCAGGAACCGGTGCTCGGCAGCTTCGACAGCCGCAACTACGTGGCCGAGTTTCGTTTCGTTCCGGCACGTGACGGCGTGCGGGTTCCCGTGACGCTGCTCTACCGCAAGGGCACGCGACTCGACGGCACGGCGCCCATGTATCAGTACGCCTACGGTTCCTACGGCTACTCCACAGACCCGGTTTTTCGCTCCACCGTACTCTCACTCGTGGATCGGGGCTTCGTATATGCCATTGCGCACATTCGCGGCGGACAGGAAATGGGTCGCTTGTGGTACGAGCAGGGTCGCCTGCAGAATAAGTTGAATTCGTTCAACGACTTCATCGACGTCACTCGCCATCTCGTCAAGGAAAAGATTGCGGATCCGGCCCGTGTGTTCGCCATGGGTGGAAGCGCTGGAGGCTTGCTGATGGGCGGCATCGTCAACATGGCCCCTGAGCTCTACAAAGGGATCGTCGCCCATGTGCCCTTCGTCGATGTCATGACGACGATGCTGGATGAAAGCATTCCACTCACCACGAACGAGTTCGATGAGTGGGGCAACCCAGCCTCGAACAAGGCGACGCACGATTACATGCTGTCGTATTCGCCGTACGATCAGCTCAAGGCGCAGCGCTACCCGGCGATGCTCGTGACGAGCGGTCTGTGGGACAGCCAGGTGCAGTACTGGGAGCCGACCAAGTGGGTAGCGCGGCTGCGTACGGTCAAGACGGACGATAATCCGTTACTGCTCCGTACCAACATGGAAGCCGGTCACGGCGGCAAGTCCGGGCGCTTCGAGCGCTACCAGGAAGTCGCCGAGGAATACGCGTTCATACTCTGGCAGGCCGGTATCGCACCGTGAGCCTCTCGCTCGGTCAATTCCACGAGATCAGCATCAGCACGACTGATCTCGACGCGTCGCTGCGCTTTTACACCACGCTCGGATTTCGACCGGTCGAGGTGTTCGATGTATGGCCCCACCCTTATGCAGTGGTAGTGACGGGCGCTCTGGTGATCGGCTTGCATCAGTACCGCTTTCCCTCTCCCTCCTTCACTACCGTGCACGATGCGTTGGCGGAGACGCTCGAGATCTACCGTGAGGCAGGCGCAGTAATCGCTTTCGCGAAAACCGGCCCAGACTGCTTCAATGAATTCGGTTTCCGCGACCCCGCGGGACACATGGTGACGCTGCTGGAGAAGGCGACGCATCGGCACGCACCGGCCGCACAGATCCACGACTCTGAAGACGCGACCGGCGGCCTAGGCCGATTCGTGGCCTTCAGCCTGCCGTCGGCGGCTCCTGAAATCAGCACGGGTTTCTGGCAGGCGCTCGGTGCGACACCTAGATCGCTCGATGCCGAATGGCGTGCCAGCGGCCTGAGCGCGGCGGGCCTGCCGATTGCAATCCATGACGAGTCCGAGTACCCGCATCCGGCGTTGGTGTTTCAGCGCCGCGGCCTCGAGTCGCGCACGCAGCTCGAAGCGCCGGAAGGCACCGCGCTCGTCATCGTCGGTTGACCATCCTCAGTTGATCATCGCCGCTTGGACCAGGGGCGGACGAGTTCGCGACGTACCGCAGCCACGAGGCGCTCGAGCGCCTGCGGGCTCTGCAACAGAAAGAGCGACGGCTCGATCAGCTCGAGCTCCATGACCACAGGCTGTCCGTCGAAACCGGGCGCGACATCCACGCGGGCGTAGAGCAGTTCCGCTGCAAACGGCGCGAGCGCCGCTTCGCCGAGGGCTCGCTCGGCAGGCGAAATACCAATGGCCTCCGACACGACTTCCACGCCGCCGGCAAAGCGTGGCGTCTTGCGCACGGCGTGGGTGAACTCGCCGTCGATCCACACGAGCGCACGCTCGCCGTGGTCCTCCACCGAGGGAAGATACGGCTGGACCAGCAGGTCGCGCTGGCTCGCGAACCCACGAACCTGCGCATCGACGTCGGCGTTGATATCGGTGTAACGGTAGGTCTCGAAGGACGCCGCACCGACCGCGGGTTTCACCACGACATCGGGCCATCCTCGACTGCCGCAGAGTTCGGTCAGCGAGCCGTTCCAACCTTGGCTGAGTAACTCGGTTGGCGTGACCGGTACACCCCGCGCAGCAAGCTCAAGCAAATAGCGCTTGTGCAGATTGCCGAGCAGCACGGCGGCGGAATTCCACAGCGGAGCTTTCGGCGCAATCTCGCGCACCCATGCCCCAAATGCATCCGGGGCGTGAATGTAATTCCACGTGGAGCGCACGAGTGTCGGCACTGCGTCACGCCATTGCGCGGGGTCATCCCAGGCGGCCATGCGCGCATCGATACCAACCGACTGCAAGCCGCCCAGCAGCAGGTCTTCGTCGACGTCGGGCTCGGGCAGAGGCCGGCACGTGGCGATGTTCAGACGCATCAGCGACTCGTCGGGGTAATGAGTAACTTGTCGATGCGCATGCCATCCATGTCGATGACCTCGATGCGCAAGTCGCGCCAAGAGAGCACGTCACCGGATTTCGGGATCCGACCAAGCCGCGCCAGCACGAATCCGGCAAGCGTGTGGTAGTCCGAGCGCACCGAGGCCATGTCGCGACGTCCCAGGCGCTGCTGCACCTCCTCAATGCCGAGATGCCCATCGACCAGCCAGCTGCCGTCATCGCGACGCTGCATCTCGGCGCGCTCGCGAGTACCGAGGTCGGGCAGCTCGCCAGCGATCGCTCGCAGAATATCGATTGGCGTCGCCACGCCCTCAATGGCTCCATATTCGTCGGTCACCACCGCCAGATGCGAGCTCGACTTCTGGAACTGATCGAGCAGCTGCATGGCCGTGATACCGACCGGCACGAAGAGCGGTGTCTCGATGTCCTTATCCGTATCCAGATGCCCACGGCGCAACGCCTCGCTCAACGTGGCGAGCGTCACCATGCCGAGTGCCTCGTCGAGCGAACCGCGGGCGACGAGAAAGCGGGCGTGGCCGCTCTCACGTGCCTGCTGCCACAACGCCGGCAGCGCCTCGTCGAGGTCGAGCCAGAACACGTCGGTGCGCGGCACCATGATCGATTCGACTTTGCGGTCTGCCAGAGCCAGTACGCCCTCAATCAGCCGTCGCTCCGACGCAAGAAACACGCCCGTCCGAGCGCCCTCGGCGATGAGTGCGCGCACCTCATCTTCCGTCACCGAGGCCGCAGGGGCTGCCGACACCGGCAGAATCCTCAGGATCGAGTCAACCGAGATGCGCAGCAACCACACCAGCGGCAGCATCAAGCGTGCAAACACGGCCATGATGGGCGCCACGAAAATGGCCAACGATTCAGCGTGGGTCAGCGCGATCCGCTTGGGTACCAGTTCGCCGAATACGAGCGTGCCGAAGGTCACCAGCAGCACCACGACACCGAATGCGAGTTCCTCGGCGATATCGGCGTCGACGCCACGCGCAGCGAACCAGCCACCAAGGCCCTCGGCAAAGGTCGCGCCGCTGTACACCCCGGTGAGTATGCCGATGAGCGTGATGCCCACCTGCACCGAAGAGAGGAAGGTGGTCGAGTCAGCCAGGAGCTCGAGCGCCATGCGCGCGCCGCGACTGCCACGCTCTGCAGAGGATTGCAGCCGGCCACGCTTGGCAGACACCAACGCCATCTCAGCCAGTGCGAAGAAGCCGTTGAGCAGGATCAACAGCACGATAATCAGCGATTCGGCAACCAACATCAGGCGTTACTGCGAGTCCGCAACAAATAAATTCCAAACGCCATGATAGCGAGGTTCACGAAGCCGATGAGGAAGAATGGCGCACCCTTGCTGAGCACGTCGTAGAGCCAGCCGCCGACCGATGTGGTGAAGAGAATGCCGCAGGATGCAAAGACGCCCGCAAGACCGAACACGGCACCGCGTACATCCTGCGGAGCTTCCTGACCGAGCACGGTCTGGCTCGCAATGATGGCGCAGATCTGCCCCGTGCCGAGCAGGATGGCAACCAGCGTGATCCATTCGCTTTGCGGATCACCGACGAAGCCACCCGCCATGTATCCGACGCCAGCGATCGCCATGGCCACGACGCCTGCTTTGACCCGATTCATCTTGTCGAGCGCCAAACCAAAGAAAATGGCAAACAGCAGCCCTGCGGAATTGGCGATCACGTACGGTTTGGTGGCGGCCGAAACGGCCTCGGCCACGGTTTGTCCGTTGGCGATGGCGGTCTGCTGCAGACGGGCGCTGAAAAAAGTGCCGATGACGATGCGGTCGGCAAACGAGACGAACTGCAGCATGTACGCAAACCAGATGCGCGGATTGGCCCGCGCGGCCTGAACTCCGGTGCGCAGCACCGTGCTGAGCGGCTCCCGCTCGCCCAACTCGCTTGGAGTGCCACGCCGCAATCCAAGCCAGCACAGTGCCGCGGTCAGCAGGCACAACGCAGCGGCGATGCCGAGCGTGATCCGTCCTGCCGTAACGGCATCCATCCCGTCGGCGGCTAAGCGCTGTGGCACTTTGCCGAGCACCAGCACCGCAAGCGTGGCACCGAGGCCCTGACAAAAGCCGGTGATGCCGACGAACAGGCCGCGCGATTCCTCGCGGGGAATATCGGCGAGCACCGTCGCCAGCATGCAGCCGACAGCGGCCACACCGACCGAGAAAAACAGCGCACAGGCGAGCAGCTGCGGGAAGGTTCGCGCCAGCGGGTAGAGAAAGAATCCGGCAGCCAGCCAAAGAAATCCGAGCGCGTAGACGGGGCGTCGTCCGATCTTGTCCGACAGCGCTCCGAACGGTGCAACGAGCAGCAGTGAGACGATCTCGTTGCTGAAGCCCAGCAACCCGAGCACCCGACCCTGCTGATCGGCCGGAACGTCCAGGTTGGCATTGAGCAGATACGGCTGGATGAAGCTGACGAAGGCCAGCATGCCGATGGTGATGAAGGCCGCGAACAGATACGTGCGCGCGTTCCAGCGCGTGTACCCCGGTGACAGGCGAACAGGCCCCAATCGAACGTCGGTTGGACTGGTCATGACCGGCATCCTATGCCGCTGCCCGGGACCGCGCCAGCCAAATCCGGCTATCCTACGGTCATGTTGGAAAGCCCCTGCTCGCTGAACGTCGGTTCGGTCCGCGTCGATACGGTCGTCGAGTTGGCGACGGTGCCGCTCGCTTTCGCACACTTCCTGCCCGACTCCACACCGGAAGCCATTGCAGCCGAAGCGGAGTGGTTACGACCCCGCTTTGCCGATGCCTCCTTGACGCACGGCTTGCTGAGTTTCCACACCTACGTGCTGCGCAGCGACACCTGCACCATCCTCGTCGATACCTGCATCGGCAACGACAAGGATCGAGGAGGTCACGCGGGCTTTCATCGCCTCACCACCGGGTGGCTGCGCGATCTACAGCAACTCGGGGTCGCACCCGAGAGCGTCGATTACGTGATGTGCACGCATATGCACGGCGATCACGTCGGCTGGAACACGCGATTGAGCAATGGCCGCTGGGTCCCCACGTTCCCGAACGCCCGCTATGTCTTTGCACGCAGCGAATTCGAACACAGGGCACGCCTGCGGGAGACCAAGCCCGGGGGGGATTATGGCGTCTATGCAGACAGCATCCTGCCTGTCGTCGAAAGCGGCCAGGTCGATCTCGTCGACAGCGACCATGAACTGGAGGGTTTGTTGCGACTGGAGGCTGCTCCAGGGCATACGCCAGGGAATGTGGTGATCCACCTGCAACCCGGGCGTGAGCATGCCGTACTCAGCGGTGATGTGATTCATCACCCGCTACAGGTCAAATATCCGGAATGGTCCGCGGCATTCTGCGAGGACCCCTCGGCGTCGGCGGTCTGCCGTCGGCGTTTCGTTGAAACGCATGCCGATACCGACACCTTGATATTGCCAGCGCATTTCCCGGCCCCGACGGCAGGGTTTATCCGCAGTCACGGAAATCGGTGGCGGTACTCTTTTGCAGACTGACCCCGCAGGGTAAGATGCGGCCCCCACGGATTGGGGCCTGACCCCGCAACCTACGGATATCTTTGTCAATGGAAGACCTCCTGCTGCTGCCGCTGTCGGACTACTGGTGGGCCTACGCAGGCTTCATCACCGGTTTGCTGCTCATCCTCGCCTTCGACCTTGGCGTTTTCAGCAAGCCCGGCACCCTGCCCACGCTGCGCGCGGCGATCATCCGTAGCATCTGCTTCGTACTGCTGGCGCTCGCGTTCAATTACGGCCTCTACCAGTTCCTGCTCTACGAACTGCCGAATCGTCCCGATCTGGTAGGTCTCGACCATGCACAGCTGGCACGGGACACCTCGCTCGAATTCCTCGCAGGTTACGTGGTCGAGTACGCTCTGGCGATCGACAACGTGTTCGTGTTCGTTGCCGTGTTCTCGTACTTCGCGGTGCCGCCGCAGTATCAGCAGAAGGTGCTTTTCTACGGCATCATGGGCGCGATCCTCTTCCGTGCCCTGTTTATCTCGCTCGGCTCCATCCTCATGCAGTACGAGTGGGTCGTGGCAATCTTCGGCATCTTCCTGATACTCACGGGCCTCAAGATCCTGTTCCTGCCCGAGAAGCCGATCGATCCGTCGCGCAATCCGGTGATCCTGGGCATCAAGCGCATCTTTCCTGTCACGCCCGCGTTCCATGGCGACAAGTTCTGGGTCGAAATCGACGGTAAGACCTGGGTCACGCCGTTGTTCGTAGCACTGGCGTTCATCGAGTTCAGCGACATCATCTTCGCGATCGATTCGGTTCCGGCGATCTTCGCGCTGACCAACGAACCGTTCATCGTGTTCACATCGAACATCTTCGCCATCATCGGACTGCGCTCGCTGTTCTTCGTACTGCAGAGCATGGTCAAGGCCTTCCTGTTCCTGAAGTACGGCCTCGGTGTGATCCTCGTCTTCGTGGGTCTCAAGATGGTTTGGCTCAATCAAGCCTTCGGCGGCAAGTTCCCGATCAGCTGGTCGCTATTGATCATCGGGTCGATCCTCGCAGTGTCGATCCTGGTGTCGATCGCCTGGAACAGGGTGCGCGGACCTGAGGACAAAGATCCGACCTGAGGCTCGCTGCTCGCCGGGAGCCGGCGATAGCCACTTGAGGCTGTCAGCAGCGAGTTAGAAAGTCGTCGATCGCGCGGCGGCTCTCGAGCTCGTCAAGTGTCGGCGTGTGTCCTCGCAGCGGAATCGTCACGCTTTGAAGGTTGGGTAGCGTGGCCTGCATCCGCGCGAGCGTGACCTCATCCAGCAAATCGGACAATTCGCCGCGCAGCACGAGCAGCGGCAAACCATCGAGTGCGGCAAACGCACCCCAGAAATCGGGCACCGGCATGGATGTGTCGCGCAAGGCCGTGCCGAGCAGCGGGTCCATATCGCGCACGATTCGACCCGGCGCTTCTTCGTGGTAGATCTGCCTCGTGAACGCACGCCACTGCTCTGCCGTGAAGTCAGGCATGACATGCGCGTATCCCGTGCGGGTATCCGCCTCCGCCTGTTCCCAGCGGCTGACCACGGCGGCGGTACCGACGGAACTCGCGATACGCATCATGCCGACGGGACTGAACTCCGGGCCGATGTCGTTCATCACGAGTCCCGCAAGTCGTTCGCGGTGCGCGGCACCCAGAAACATACCGACAAGACCTCCGAGCGAGGTGCCGATGATTGTCACGCGTGACAGCTCGAGCGAGTCGAACCAGGCGAGGATGTCGGCCACGTATACATCGAGCCGGTAGTTACGCCAGTCGGGGTCATGATCCGACCGGCCCCGCCCACGAAGATCCGGGGTCAGCACATCACGAGTCGTCGATAGATGCAGTGCCAATGACTCGAAGTCACGGCAATTACGCGTTAGACCCGGAATGCACACCACCGGCACACGATCCGCGAGCACATCGGCCGCTGCACGACGCCGGTAATGACGCGCATGCAGCCGCAACCCGCCCGGTCGCTGCAACGACAGTTCATCCCAGCGCGATTCGCTCACTTGGCAAACAGACGGGAGGGGTCGCGAAACGCCTTGAACTCGAGGGCGTTCCCCGACGGGTCGTACAGGAAGAACGTCGCCTGCTCGCCGAGCTTCTCCGC
>Ga0209033_1000377_pt1 | contig 25302 bp, 22 predicted proteins | sample LauGreFa1BDMLBDN_2_FD_188218 | JGI IMG/M metagenome (GOLD analysis project Ga0209033, IMG submission 188218) | Freshwater lake microbial communities from Lake Michigan, USA - Fa13.BD.MLB.DN (SPAdes) (version 2) | ecosystem: Environmental > Aquatic > Freshwater > Lake | place: Lake Michigan, USA...
TGCGGGTTTGCAATCTGACAATTGAACAATCGCGAAAGACCGACAAGATCGTCGCAGTCGGAATCACGAATCAACGTGCATCAACTGTGATTTGGAGCAGATCAACAGGCAAACCATTCGGGCCCGCACTGGGTTGGCAAGATCTTCGTACAGTCGGTGAGTGCATAACTGCACACGCTGAGCACGGCATCAAACTCGCCCCGAATCAAACAGCAACCAAGGCGGCGTGGATGCTGAAGCACTACATCGATGCAAACAAGATCGATCATCGAGATGTTTGTATCGGCACAGTCGACTCATTTATTGCTGCAACGCTTTCAAACAATCAATTACACGTCACCGACTCGAGCAATGCGGCGGTAACGGGGCTCTGCGAACTTGATGCACAGTCTTGGTCACCACGCCTGTGCGAAATTCTTCGTGTCGATATCTCGACGCTTCCAAAAATAGTCACGTCTTTGGGCGTACTTGGCGACGCAACAGCTCTGCCGGGTGCGCCACCGATTGCTTCGCTAATCGGCGATCAACAATCATCACTAATTGGTCAAGCGTGCATAACTAGCGGTGCAACGAAAATCACTTTCGGCACGGGCGGCATGCTGAACATATTCACTGGCCAGAACGGCCCAACGAAATTTGCGCGCAACGAAAATGGCACGTATCCGATCGTTGCTTACCGTGACAACGAGAAAACTTCTTGGGCGTCTGAAGCGATAATGCTTGCGGCTGGTACGAACATCGACTGGCTTCGCGAAGATCTCAAACTCATCGACTCACCTGAAGACAGCCACAAAATTGCTGCTCAAGTTTCTGACAGTGCTGGCGTCATATTCGTGCCTGCACTGTTTGGTCTCGGCACACCAAATTGGGATTACGGCGCTCGCGGCACACTACTTGGCATCACGCGCGGCACTTCACGCAGTCATGTTGTTCGGGCCGTTCTTGAAGGCATCGCCCACCGTGGGGCCGACATGGTTGACGCAGTTGTGGCCGCAACCCAACTCGAAGTCAAATCGATTCGCATCGACGGCGGTATGAGCCGTAATCCAACTTTCGTGCAGGCGCTCGCCAATGCAACTAGACGCAACGTCGAAGTTTCGCCCGTTACCGAGGCCACAACGCTTGGCGCCGCATTTTTAGCCGGAGTCGCAGTTTCGTTTTGGCCGTCAATAAACGAAGCCACCAACACATGGAAGCCCTCGCAAATCGTGAGCCCAGATAAAGAGCTTGATCGCGCACAATGGCACGAGGCGATTTCTCGCGCACGTAATTGGATCCCCGCTCTGTCAAGCCTTGACTTCTAAATTCGTCTAGATTTATCAAATGCTTTCTGAAGACGACATCAGCCTTCTCGCAGCAGCCCAAGCTCTTGAGCTGGCAGCACGAGATATCTACGCCAGCGCAGTTTCGAGAAAATCCAAATCTGAAGAAGAACAGGGCCTACTCGAACTAATGCACAGCCACCACACTGCCTACGAGCAAACACTCAACGGCGTGCTGAGCAAGCGTGCAGCAACTGAACGCAACGCTGAGGCCTACACCAAGTTTTTCGCGCTTCTTTCTGACGCAAGCAAGTTGTGGGCAACACTGCTCGAACTCGAAAACACCGCGATTGCCACTCATACGGCAATAATCGAACGACTTACTTCAGCCAAGCATGCCGCGTTGCTCGCTTCGATTACCACTGTCGAAGCGCGTCATGCAGCCATGCTCGCCTCTTTAACGTCAACAAATTTAGATCTTGCTCTCGAAAACACAGCCCAATCGTTGGTGACACAATGAACCAGTTAAGTCGTCGCGAATTATTGCGCCTCAGCGGTTTGTCTTTGGCATCGGGTTTGGTCTTGGCAGCATGCGGTAAGCAAACCGGCGTAGTTGATGATGGCGCAATTGCCCGTCTTGGCGAATCGCCGTCGACCACTGCATTGGCAGAAGCCAAAGTCACCGACGAGGTTTTGTTGCGCACAGCAGCATCCCTCGAATACAACGCGATCGATACTTATACGGCCGCACTTGGTCTTGGTGTATTTACCGGAGATCTCGCCGCTGCGACAGATGTGGCCAAGCGATTCCGCGAAGATCATCAAGAACACGCTGATGCAGTAAACAGTTTGATTCGGGCTGTCGGCGGCAAAGAGCACCGTTGCGCCAATGTTCGCATCAACGATTTGTATTTATCGCCAGCGCTTGCACTAATCACCGACGACAAGAACGAAAATGTTGGTGTCGATGTCATCGCTCTTGCACACGCGCTCGAAAACCTTGCCGCGCAGACTTACCAAGGCGTCGTTGAGTTAATTTCAGATCCAAAATTGCGCGCCGACGCGATTCGCATCGGTCAGCAAGAATCACGACACGCAGCACTTCTGGCTCAGGTGTTGAACCCAGGTATTGCGTCGATGGGTCCGACAAATAACCCCACAACCGGCAAGCCAAACATCGCGGCAATTCCGGCCGCATACGGCTCGCAGGCCAACATTCAATTGACAATTGGGGCGCCAAAAGCAGACGGCTCAAGAACAACTTTGCTTCTCGAAACACCGAGTTTGAACTCGCTTGTTTACGACAGCGTCTCTTGCTGAGCGAATAAATTCGCTAATACACTTAAAGCAACGGTGAGTCGGTCGGTCGACCGCAGTGTTGTGGTGTTCGCATTGCAACATTGAGGAAAGTCGGGACTTCACAGGACAAAGTGCTGGCGAAAGCCAGGTCGGGGAAACCTGACATTACGTGCAACAGAAAACAAACCGCCGATGGAAGTTTCGCAAGACACTTCACAGGTAAGGATGAAACGGTGCGGTAAGAGCGCACCAGCGTGGTTGGCAACAACCGCGGCTCGGTACGTCACTTGAAGCAAGGCCGCGCAGAGGGTATGAACTGTCCGTTCGCTTTCGAGCAACCCTCGGGTAGGCCGCATAGATGGATGGTCGTCGGTATCAGCAGGAAACTGCTGGTGCTACAAAATCCCGCTTATAGACCGACTCACTGTTTTCACTCGCTTAACTCGACTAGTTACGTGTCAGCGAGCCTGTCTTTATAAAACTCATCCGGCGAGATTTGTCAGCAAGCGCAAAATAACGCCAGGCGAAAACACAGCCAATTACTCCGACGATTTCGAGCGGCAAGTTCAACAGTCCCCGATCGACAGAGGGCAATGGCCCGTCGCTCAAATTTGCACCCATGAACGGCCACCAAAAGGTCTCGGCATTCGAAAATGCTCCATCGAAAATCAAATGGATAAACATGCCAATCGGTATGGCAAGCAGCCGCTGGCGACTTGGTTTTCGCCCCGCCGTTGCAAGCATGATCGCAAACAACATAGCGATACTCGTAACGACGCTGTGTAGCGGGCCAACCGAACCGCGCAACCCGTCAATCAAATCAGGAATAAGTGCAGCAATTGCCACCAGGCGATAATCAAATTTTGGGTCGCGAAAAACAAACCAAACAGACCAAATAGCAGTAGCGACAAACCAAAACAACATTGTGTTTACAAAGCCAAATAGCAATCACAGTTCGGACACTCAGCGAGTTCGTCAGCGCCAAGCTTTTTTAGTGCCGAGAGTTCAACCACCGATAAGTCAAGATGACATGATTGACACTTGGAGCCGTGCAGATCAGCAACTGCCGGAGTTGTGCGTTTAGTTCGTTTGACATCATAAAGTTTGATCAATTTGCTATCAATCGCGTTTGCAACAACAGAACGTTTCTCGTCGAGTGACTTCTTTTCGCCATCACAAATCTTCAAAGCCTCGTTCAAAGCTGCAGTTGCCGTCGCTACTGCTAATGATTGAGCAATGATTTTTTCAGCGAGTTGCTGCAAATGTTGTTCTAGCCTCTCACTCGTTTCGAGCAACAGCAGTTCTTTGTCGTCATTTGCGCTGCGCTCGGCACGCACAGTCTCAATTTCGTGTTGCAATGCTTCGGCCTCGCGAGGCGCAATCACGGTTTTCAATTGCTGTGAATACTTTGCGATTTGTGCTTCACACTTTTTGTTAGCCGTTTCTAGTGCCGCAATTTCTGCCCTCGCAGATGCCAACTCGTTCGTGGCGTTTAGATTTTCGCTCTCAGTTGCCGCCAAAGTTGCTTTTTGCGCCACCAAAACTTTTCTTTCCTCAAGATTTGCCTGTCGATGCACAAGTTGCGACAAAGCGGTATCTATTTTTTGTAAATCGAGCAGAGGTTGCAGCGCTACCACTAGGGAGTGCCAGTTGTGGTTTGTACGTAATTCGGCAATGGCTTCGCGCACTCGTAGAAATAGATACCCTGATCTGTCGTCGGCACGGGCGAGAACGGGTTTAGATCTGTCGGTGAAATTGTCGTATCGGGGCTAAGCACGCTAACCACCACAGTATTGGCAATAGTCGTTTCAGCACCTACGACAGTTGTGGTCGGCTTGGCATCTTGTTTCGGCACAGGAATCGTGCCCGAAACAATTTTTGCTGGGCACTCGACCCCAGGCAAGTAAAGCCGCAACGGCGAACGAACAGGGGCCGGAGGCGTTGCAAATTGGAGAACTTCTAATCCGCGGTGTACTTCATCCATATATGACTTCCAGATTGCCGCCGGAAACATGGCGCCCTGCACTCCACCGCGGTCGCCGATCACGCTCGCAAACTCTGGCACGTTGCGTTTTGTCATTTTCGTATAGCCCTTCGGATCACCGACCCAAACAGCCGTCACATATTGCGGAGTAAAACCAACAAACCACGCGTTCGTATTGTTGTCTTGAGTTCCGGTTTTTCCGGCTGCAGGGCGATCATCTTCAAGTGGGGTTCGTCGCGCAGTACCACTCTCAATTACGCCTCGCATAACATCGGCGGCGTTGATTGCAACTTCTGCTGGCAAAGTTTGTTCGATACTCGCACTTTGATATTGATACAGCACTGTTCCGCGTGCGTCTTCGATTCGCTCAATCATGTATGGCTCGCGATGCACACCCGTGTTGGCCAAGGTTTGCGCGCCCGACGCCATATCCATCGGACTCAATTCGTTTGCACCTGTCGCAAGACTCGCATAGGGCTGAATCGTAAATGTCTCTTTGCTCAACCACTGTGACGACGACATGCGATACATCGTTTCGACAACGCGCTCAAGACCCACGATCTGCGACAACTTCGCATAGGCACAGTTGATTGACAACCAAGTCATCACTCGCAACGATGCTGTCGGCTGACTAACACCTTTGGTTATCTCAAATGGCTCGTCTAGATTGCCTGGGTTAGACAACGTGCACGGCAAAGTGCCGTCGATCAAATCGTCAGGCTGCACACCTGCTTGCAATGCTGCAGCGAGGATAAAAAACTTCACGCTTGAACCCGTTTGCCGACGACGCAACGCCAAATTCACTTCGCTCTGCCCCGCCACGAAACCCGGCCCGCCGACCATTGCTCGAACAGCACCAGTTTTTACATCAAGTGAAACCATCGCTGCAGTAATACCTGCTTTGTTGGCTGGCAGTTGATCACGCACCGCTTGCTCAGCGGCAAGTTGTGCCGACGAATCTAGGGTCGTAAATATTTTTATTCCGCCTCTGAACAAGGCGTTGTAGCGCTGCTGATAATTTGTGCCCAAAACATCAGAACCATTTAACAAAAAATCTTTTACTTCTTCGGTGAAGTAAGTTCGCGAAACGTCGCGTTGCGCTTTTTTATTGATCACCTCAGGAATCGCCGGTTTATCACCGATCTCGTCACGCTGCTGTTGAGTAAGCAAACCAGTATCAACGAGTCGATCAAGTACTTGCAGATATCTTCGACGCGAACTGTCTGGATATTGAATTGGATCATAATTTGACGGTGCTTGAATCAGCCCAGCCAAAAACGCACCATCGAGCATCGTCAATTCGCGAACATCTTTGCCAAAATAAACTTCAGCGGCAGCTTGCAAGCCGTACGTGTTGTTGCCAAGATAAATCGTGTTGAGGTAGCGCTCAAGTATCAACTTTTTCGGCACTTCTTTTTCGAGCATCGTTGCATAACGTGCCTGCAAAACTTTGTATCGCCCATCGCGTTCGAGCCCCGCCAAAAACTCGTTCTTAACCACTTGCATCGTGATCGTGCTCGCGCCTTGTTTTGAACCGCCCCGCGAATTCGACAACACAGCCCGTGTGAACGCCCGCAAATTGACACCTTTATGGTTTTCAAATTCGCTGTCTTCAAGTGCCAAGATTGCTGCCACAACATCGGCTGGCACAGTGTCAATGCTCATCAACTGGCTGTTCTCAAGTTGGTAAGAACCGATTTGCTTTCCGGTCGAATCAAACACGGTGCTGCGCTGGGCGAGTCCCGAAAAATTAGTCAAACTTGGTGGCACCTGCGTGTGAGCATTCAACAGACCCCACACCCGAGGTGCCATCGCCGTAATCGTGCCTGCAATAAACAAAGCTCCAGCGATACTTATCACCAAAATTCGGGCCAAAGTTTGCCGACGGGCCCGCAATTTGGCCGCGATTTCGCGAAGAAGTTTGCTCACCTTGTTTTTAATTCTACAAGTATCAATACACGCGGGCTCTGCGTAATGAGCGTGACTAGTGCAACCGATACTGTTTATATATGGCTTCTAAACACGCAGATATCCGTCCATTTCGATTTGGTATTCAAGCCAGCAAAGCATCGTCACAAAAAGAGTGGACTGAACTCGCCAAAACTGCCGAGTCTCACGGATTCAACTCGCTGACGATGCCCGATCACTTCACCGATCAACTTGCACCAGTGCCAGCACTTATGGCTGCGGCCAATGCAACCAAAAACCTGCGCATCGGTGCACTCGTTTGGGACAACGACTATAAGCATCCAGTTGTTTTAGCAAAAGAACTCGCCACTCTTGACTTGCTCTCAGATGGCCGCCTTGAGATCGGCATCGGCGCGGGCTGGATGGCGACTGATTATGTTCAATCAGGCATGCAGTATGACAAGCCCGGTGTGCGCATCGACAGGTTTCTCGAAGGATTAGAAATAATCAAGCGTGCAATGACCGGCGAGAAGTTTTCGTTTTCGGGCAAGCACTACACCATCACCGACTACACCGCGACACCAATGCCAGTGCAACGACCATGTCCGCCAATTTTGATTGGCGGCGGCGGACCACGAGTATTGAAACTCGCTGCTCAACTTGCCGACATCGTCGGTATTAATCCGTCACTTAAAGACGGTGTAGTCAATGCCGACACGATCTCAGAGATGAGCGCTGAAGCCGTAACCGAAAAAGTTGATCTAGTAAAACAAACTGCAGGTTCTCGCATGTCAAACATCGAATTAAATATTCGAACTTTTTTGGTCAACATTCGCGACAGCGCCGAAGAAGCAATCAACGGCACTGCAAACATGTTTAAAGTCGCTCCTGACATGGTTGCCAACTCGCCGTTTGCATTAATGGGCCCACCAGCAAAAATCGCCGAAGATCTTTTAGCCCGTCGTGAGCGTTGGGGTTTTTCTTATGTCATCGTTGGCGGCGAAGACGTAAACAGTTTTGCGCCAGTTATCAAAATTCTCGCTGGCAAATAGTCGTCACCAGAAGAAAATTAAGCGCCAGGTACTACTGCGCGTTTGACGGGTCGATCCCAACCTGGTTGTCCAGTCGGCCTCGGACTTGGCCACAAACCCGGACCCATCTCCATGATGCCGTGGTGAGTGTTGTACTCGCCAAGCAAATTTAAAAACGGTACAGCGTCGAATGCCTCTGGGCCACGCACACCAGTGCCCTTCCAACTTCCGTTTGCCAACAATTCGAGTGCGACAACCGGACACATCGCCGTCTGCCACAGAACTGCCTGCGAGCCCCAATCACGCATCGTTGTTTCGTTGTCTGCCACGTGATACAGATAAACCTCTCGAGGCTTGCCGTCATACATGCCTTTTACCCATGTACCTGCACAAGTGCGACCATGCATTAAGTGGCCCAACTTGGCCGGATTCGGCAACACTGCAGCCAACACATCTCGTGGCGATACCGCGACGTCACCGACTCGAATTTTCTCGGTACTATCTAGACCGAGATAGGCAAAAGTCTTCAACCAGTCGATGAACTCAGCGCCAAGGCTGTATTTAAAGGTCACACGATTGCAATCGATCTCGCGCGGAATCATGAGCACTTCTTCGTGCTCTACGTTCACGCATTCGTATGCACCGATACCTGCTGGAAAATGAAAAATCTCTGGCTCACTGAAACAATCAGTCGTATAAAGACCGCGATTCTTTTCCCAAACGATTGGTGGGTTCAAAGTTTCTTCGATGGTCGTCCAAATTGAGAATGTCGGCGCAAAATCGAGGCCGTCAATCGACAAGTTCGAGCCGTCGCGCACACCTATTTCGTCAATCGTGTCAAAGAGATGGTCTGATGCATAACGGGCAAACACATTGCTCAAGCCAGGCTCGACGCCCATACCAACCAAAGCAAGTAAGCCCTTTTCTTTCCAGCGTTCGTCAGCAGAGATCTGATCTTTACCGAGCGGCTCGCCCACTTCTTCATAAGGATTCGTCGGGTGCGGCTTGCTCAAGTTCATCGCCATGTCTAGATATGTGCAACCCGCTTCAAAAGCCGCCTCAAAGATTGGCTCGTTGAGTCTCGGATCGCACGCATTGACGATCACATCAGCTTTAACACGCTGGGCTAATGCAACAATTTCTGACTTGCTTCGGGCGTCAACTTGCGCCGACGAAAAACGACCTGGCTGTTCAAGCTTGGCGATGATCTCGTCACCGCGACCAGAATTTATATCTGCCAACACGAACGAATCGAAGAAACTTCGAGTCTCGGCAATCGAGGCCATACCGCCACCGACCCCACCAGCACCAACGATGAGAATGTTTGCCACAAAAACCTAATTGCTTTTCTTGTTATTGCTCGGGTGCAACAACACATTCATTCTACCGTCGTGTTATCAAGCAAAAAGCCTTGAAATCAAAGCGATTGACGCAAAAAATTTAACGCACTAATCACTGAAAATTGTCGCATCTGTTCGCGCCCATAAGGCAAATTAAAAGTTGCTGAACGCACGTCACCATTCGGCAACGCAAGACCCACACAAAGAGTGCCCACTTTCACTCCGTCTTGTTCGGACGGTCCGGCGACACCAGTCAGTGCCAACCCAATGTCGCTACCGAGTGTTTTACGAACACCGATAGCCATTTCTTTTGCCGCAGCTTCGCTCACCACCGGTCCGCGCGTCACACTCAAAAGTTCGAACTTGACTTCGCTGTCGTAACTTACGATCGCCCCACGAAACACGTCGCTTGCACCCGCAATCGCAGTAAGCCGACCCGAAACGAGGCCTCCTGTTACTGATTCAGCAACACCCAGAGTCAGCTTTTTGTCTCGCAGATTTTGCAGAACAACGGTCTCCATGTTCTGCTCATCGACGCCAAACACGAGGTCTTTAACTTGCTCTCGCACTTTTGCGTCCCAAGTATCGAGCAACTCGATTGCTTGACCTTCGGTGTTTGCCTTGGCCGTAAGTCTGACTTTGATTCCTTCCCAGCCGCTGGCCAGAAACGCCAGCGTCGGGTTGCCAACCTTTTCAAGTTCGTTAATTACACCAACTAGTCGTTCGTTAAGACCGCTTTCGCTATCGCCCCAAGTTCGCAGAACGCGACTCTTGATAACAGAAGCCTCACCACTTCTCGCCAGCAAATCAGGCAAAATCGCTCGCTCGAACATTTCGTACAGCTCGAATGGCACGCCAGGCACGGCATACATCACCTTTTCACCAACAGGACAAATCAAACCAGGTGCCGTACCACGACGTTGTTCGATAATTTTTGCACCTTTAGGCACCATCGCTTGGCGCAAATTGTTTTGTGGCATTCGGCGACCACGTGAAGTAAACAACTGCTCGATCACGAGGGCGACCTCGTCGTTCATTTCAAGTTCGACGCCCATAATCTCGGCAATCGCTTCGCGAGTTATATCGTCATGGGTTGGCCCCAGACCACCACAAATTATTATCGCGTCGGCTTGCTCTAACGTTGAACGCAACGTGGCAACAATGCGAGCCAAGTTGTCGCCAACTTTTACTTGAAATAAAGAATCAATTCCGGCGGCCGCCAGTTGCTCACCAAGCCACGATGAATTCGTGTCGACAATTTGTCCCAGCAAAAGTTCAGTGCCGACTGCAACAACACTGCAGCGCATTACTTGGCTGCCCGACGCAAATTAAATGCTGGTCGTAACGCACGCACCGCGTATTGCAGTCCACTAATAATCGTCAACCCAACTGCGAGCCAAAGAGTCGTGAGCCATGCATAAGTCATATCGACAGCGCTGAATGGGGCCAACGCAAAACCAATCGACACTTGCTGGCTGAGTGTTTTGATTTTTGCCAAACGACTTGCAGGCACCGTTACACCTCGTGCACCAACCACGACGCGATAAATACTCACGACTACTTCGCGCACAGCGATGATTACTACTGGCCAAATTCCGAACATGTCGCGACTGACGAGTGTAAACATTGCACCGAGAACCAAAACTTTGTCTGCAAGCGGGTCGAGAAATGCGCCACTCTTGGTTGTGCCGTGACGACGCGCTAAATACCCATCGAGAACATCGCTGACACACAAACCAAACCACAACCATGCCGCCAACCACGAACCTGCGTTGTCATCGGGCACGACTGTAAACAGCAACGGCGAAACCAAAATGCGCGACACCGTTACGGCGTTTGCCCAAGTTGCCAGTGCGTTCGGATTAACTGGCATCGTCAACCAACTCGTTCGCATCGTGATTTGCGTCGCGATTTGCTCCGGTGGCAACCAAGTCGGGGCCAAGTGCATCTGCGATTTCTACTTCTACAAATGTCGCCACAGATAAAGTTTCGCTGACGTGCACAACGCCGTCAATTTCTGGGGCCTCTCGATGGCTGCGCGCAACGCCAATTTCATCAACTAAAACGGTCATCTTCTCGCCGATCAAGTCGTCACGACGACGCGCGGTAATCGAATCTTGCAATTCACGAAGCTCAGCCAACCGCTCGTTCATGAGACCTGCTGGCACACGATCGGGCAGAGAAATAGCGTGAGTACCTTCTTCTGGGCTGAACGCAAAAAACCCGCACCAGTCAAGTTGCGCTTCGTTGACAAAATTCAACAACTGATCGTGATCTTCTTCGGTTTCTCCCGGATAGCCGACAATGAAGTTGCTTCGCATCGCCGCATCAGGCTCGCGCTTGCGGATATCGGCGATTCGATTCAAAAAACGCTCGCCGTCACCCCATCGTCGCATTCTTCGCAAGTGGGCCTTCGAGACGTGTTGCAATGACAAGTCGAAATATGGCACACCCGTGTCACAAATTGCGTCGATCAAAGCATCACTCAAGTCGCTTGGGTATAGATAGAGCAATCTGGTTCGTGCAACTTTGCTCGCAACCTGTCTCACTAAGCCGACAATCGAACCAGCACCAAGTTCAGTTGGTCGGTCTTTGCCGTAACTTGCCAAATCTTGAGCCACCAAAACAATTTCTTTAGCTTCAAGTTGCTCAACTTCGGCCAAGATCGACGCGACATCACGACTGCGTTGCGGCCCACGAAAACTTGGTATCGCACAAAACCCACAATTGCGATCACAGCCTTCGGCGATTTTCACATAAGCCCATGGCGCTCGCGACTTTGGCCGCGGCAAATTCAACAAATCAAAAGCTGGCACGCTCTGACTAGTTACGGAGACTGACTTTTTCGTCAGCATGATCGGCACACCAAAACCCGCAATGTGATCGGCCTCTGGCAACGACTCGGCCAATTCAGAGCCATATCGCTCGGCCATACAACCAGTTACGACAACTCGGGCACCAGACTTTTTCTGATTCGAAAGTTCGAGAACCGTGTCGATTGACTCGCGACGCGCATCTTCAATGAACGCGCAAGTATTAACGACGACCAAGTCGGCTTGGCTGGCATCGTCGGTTTGCACCAAACCATCAGCCAACAACGTGCCAATTATCTTGTCCGAATCGACATCATTTTTCGGACACCCCAGCGATTCGAGATAGAAGCGCTGTGTCACAACTTTTAATGCTATCTATTCGATGTCAATCGACGATTCAAAGACCGGTGAATTAACTCGCCTTTTGAATGATTTCAAGTTCTTCAACGGTCATCAACACTTCACGAGGGCGCGAGCCTTCGCTTGGTGCAACTACACCGCGTTGTTCAAGCATGTCCATTAGTCGACCCGCACGAGCAAAGCCGACCTTAAGTTTTCGTTGCAACATTGAGGTGCTGCCTTGTTGCGTGCGCACCACAAGATCCATTGCTTGGCGCATCAATTCATCGTCATCTTCATCGCCACTGCTGCCGCCGAACACTTCTCCGCCACTGGACGACTTATTGGCATCACCTTCAATACCCGAAACATAAGTAACTTCTGGTGCCTGACGTCGCCAATGACCGACAACTTTACGCACCTCGTTTTCACTAACCCATGCCGACTGCAGACGCTGCGAAACAGAAGTATTGCCCGGCAACATAAGCATGTCGCCCATGCCGACCAACTTTTCTGCACCAGGTTGATCAAGAATTACTCGACTATCGGTCAAACTTGAAACAGCGAACGCCATTCGGGCCGGAATATTCGCTTTGATAACACCCGTGATTACGTTCACGCTCGGACGCTGAGTTGCCACAACCAAGTGGATGCCAACCGCACGCGCTTTTTGCGCTATTCGCGTGATGCAGTCTTCGACGTCTCGCGCCGCCACCATCATCAAGTCGTTCAACTCATCAACGACAATCAAAATGTAAGGAATACGCGAAAACTGTTTGTCTGTTTCTTGACCTTCTTGCGGCGACATTTCGCCACGGTCGTAAGCCGCGTTGTAGCCAGCGACATCTCTAAAGCCCGCTTCGACAAGCACGTCGTATCGACGCTCCATTTCTTTTACTGCCCAACCAAGTGCGTTCGCAGCTTTCTTTGGGTTCGTAACTGGCGCCGTCAACAAGTGGGGCAAACGAGAATATTGCGCCATTTCAACTTGCTTCGGGTCAACAAGTATCAACTTCACCTGATCGGGTGTCGCACGCATCAACACCGACGTGATGATGCAGTTGATAACGCTCGACTTACCTGCGCCAGTTGCGCCGGCGATCAACAAGTGCGGTGTTGTCGAAATGTTCAAAAAGACTGGTCGACCAGAAATATCTTTACCAACCGCAACATCGAGCGGATGGCTCGCAGTGCGGGCTTCTTGTGAAACCAACAAGTCGCCAATTGAAACGAGTTCGCGTTGTTCGTTTGGCACTTCAATACCGATTGCCGAACGACCTGGTATCGGTGCCAAAATTCGAACATCAGTTGCAGCCATCGTGTACGCAATATCGCGCGAGAGAGTCGTTACTTTTGCAACCTTTACTCCGTCTCCGAGCGACAACTCATATCGAGTTACAGTCGGTCCGCGTGTGTAGCCAACCAATTCGGTGTCCACTCCGTGCGATGCAAGTGCAGCGACAAGCTGATCGCCGCGCTCACGTATTGCTTCTTCGTTGGCCTTTTTATTGCTTGTCAGCGACAAAAATTCGAGTTCTGGCAGCATCCAATTACTGGGCTGTCCACTCGGACCAAGCGGAATTTGTTGGGCCTCGCCTTTAACTGGCGCAAGTTTCGCTGCTGGTTTTGCGGCAGGCTTCGACCCAGTATTTGATTCAGATTTTTCTCGCCGTTTGCGCTCACGACGTGGCTGTTTTTCGTCGTCTTGAAAATCATCATCAAGGCCGTCTTGTGCATAGTCGTAAAGTTCTGGGTGCTGCTCATCTTGCGGCGCAAAACCACCGGGCATACCAGAACTTTCACTGTCGAAAGTTCGATTTTCATCAAGCGAACCCGACAGATTTTCGGTTGCTGACGAAACTTTGCCACTTATCTTTTGCCAAGCATTTCGCAAAACCTCAAGCAACTCTGGCGCTGATTTGCCAGATACGAGCATGATCGAGCCGATGAGCAGAGCGACCAACAACACTGTCGCACCAATGTCAGACAACGAGTTTTGCGTTGGCTCACCCACCAAGTATCCAAACCATCCACCGGTGCGATTTTCGGTATCGCTAAAAAACACGTGGGTCAAACCGAGCAGCACACCAGTTAGAGATGTCCAGCCGATCGATGTTCGAACTCGATTTTGCCAACTCTTGCGTCGTGCAAGCGCAACACCCAAACCAATACACAAAATTGGCAAGAAGAACCGACCGACACCGATCGTGGCCGAGGCAAAAGTGTCTAGCGCCCGACCCAGTGGGCCGGCCAATTTGAGATAGACCGACAAAACAAGCAACGCGCCGAAGGCGATTAAACCTAAACCGCTGAATTCATGTGCTCGGCCCTCAAACAATCCACCAAAAATTGGGCCGTGCTGCGAAACAACTCGATATCGAGTTGGCTCGTCTTCAATGTCATGTTCACGCAATGCCCGAATTGGTCGAACATTGTCGCCCCGATGAGACTCGCCACGACCCGAAGTTCTTGCCTCGCCCCTGCCAGCAACACTGCGTGAACCTCTATTCGGGCGCGCAGATTTAGATTTGGGCACTTTTGCCATAAATCAACAGTACCAATGGGGTCTGTTTGCAAGTGGGATTACTCGCCCACCCAAAACTCGGCAACAACTTAGAGCGACTAGTGCTTTTTGGGTTTCTTAGTTGGTTTGTCTTTCGATTTTTTGCCCGCACGTCGCGATTTTTGTGGCACAACAAATTCGGCAGGAATGCGACCAGAAAAATCAATACCGCCGTCGCTGATTTCGATCAAGTCGCCGTCTTCACACAGCAAAACGTTTTGCGGCGCAACACCCATGATTCTTGCCAATTCGGCGTTGGCAACCATATGACGGTATTCGCCATGAATCGGCACAAACCATTGCGGCTCGGTGACGTTTAAATATGTCTTCAAGTCTTCGGCTTGAGCATGACCCGTTGCATGCACATCGGCAATGCCCGAGTGCACGACAGTCGCCCCTCGGCGCAAAAGAGCATCAATCACTTTGTTGACATTGTGTTCATTGCCGGGGATGGCATGACTCGAGAAAATAACCACATCACTGTCGCCAACTTTCACATAGCGGCTGTCGCCTTTGGCGAGATTCGTTAACGCCGACATCGCTTCACCTTGTGAGCCTGTAGAGATGATGCAAATTTCTTCATCGTCGTATTTGCCTAGCGAATCTGCGCTGACCAAACTCTTTTCAGGAATCGTCAGAACTTTAAGATCGCGAGCAAGTCGAATGTTGTTGATCATCGACCTGCCGAGAGGCACGACGACTCGACCCGAATCAATCGCGGCATCTGCAATTTGCTGAACGCGATGTATGTGGCTGGCAAAACTTGCGGTAATTATTCGCTTGCCTCGATGTTCGTTGAAGATTGCTCGCAACACAGCGCCTACATCAGACTCGCTAGGCGCATGACCACGCTCGCCCGCATTTGTTGAATCAAGCATCAACAAACGAATGCCCTCGTTTGAAGAAAGCGAACCAAGCCGAGCCAGATCGGTGCGACGATGGTCCACGGGCGTGAGATCAATCTTGAAGTCACCAGAATGAACGATCACACCCTGGGTGGTATGCAGCGCAATTGCGTGAGCATGCGGCACTGAATGCGTAACCGGAATGAACTCGACGTCAAACGGCCCAATTTTGATGCGATCGTTGTCGCTGACTTCAATGAATTTCGTCTTGTCGGTAAGTCGCGCCTCGGCAATTCGGTTGCGCGCGAGGCCAAGAGTTAGCGCCGAGCCGTATAACGGAAACGAAGCGTCTTGAAGCAAATATTGCAAAGCCCCGACGTGGTCTTCGTGGCCGTGAGTTGCAACACAACCAACGATGCGATCTTTTCTTTCAAGTAGCCAAGTGAAATCAGGAATAATCACGTCGATGTCATCGCCATGTTCGGCTTTCGGAAACATCAAACCGCAATCGATCAGCAAAATCTTCTTGTCTTGCTCGACGGCCATGCAATTTCGGCCGATTTCGCCGAGACCACCAAGAAATGCGATGCGAACTGGTTTAGACATCAGAAAGTGATCATTGATTTATGTGCAACGAATTTTTGTGACACTATTTCGTTGCCGCAGCGCGCGCTGCTTGCAAATTGCTGAACACTTTTTCAGCACGTTCAGCCAAGCCACTCGGTGGTGGGCCCATTGGCAGTCTCGCCTCGCCAACTTCAAGGCCGAGATGATTCATCATCACTTTGCTCGGCAGTGGGTTCGGATTGTCGTCACCGGTTTCGTAGGCAAAACTCTCGAGCATTCGCGAATTCACTGCGCGAGCGCCAGCGATATCGCCTGAATTCCATTTTTTAAACATTTCTTGATGATCAACACCTGTCCAGTGCGTCGCGACGCCAATTACGCCGGTTGCACCTATCGACATCAGCGGCAAAGTCAATCCGTCGTCACCACTAAGCAGTTCAAAACTCTTTGGCACTTGGGTCATCAACATCGCGGTTTCGGCCGGGTTACCGCTTGCATCTTTTAAAGCCGCAACGTTTTTTACTTCGTTGGCCAACTTTGCCAACGATGCAGTCGAAATTTTGCGACCAGTTCGTACCGGAATGTCATAGACGACAACCGGCAAAGTCGTCGCAGCACAAACTGCTTTCATGTGAGCAAGAATGCCCGCCTGTGACGGCCTGTTGTAATAAGGACCAACAGCCAAGATGCCAGCGATGCCAAGTTTTGACGCTTCTTTGGTCAGATGAATCGAATGCTTCGTGTCATTGGTTACCGTGCCGGCAATAACCGGAATCGTCACTGCTTCTACGGTTGCGGCAAACAACGCAAGTTTCTCATCGTCTGTCAGCGTCGATGCTTCACCTGTTGTGCCACCAACGACCAGACCGTCATTTCCGTTGTCTTGCAGCCACTTGGCCAAACGACGCACACCGTCGAGGTTTAACTCGCCGTTCTTGTCGAACGGCGTGACCATTGCAGTTAGAACTTGACCGAATCTTGGCATGGCTAGATAGTAGTCAGTTGGTCTTGCCCACGACTAACGAGTTTTTTGCTCGTTAGTCGCGACGCTCTAGAGAAGATTCGACTACTAGTGACGAATTTCGACGTCTTTGCCGATTTCGAACTTGAGATATTCGTCGTCTGTGTTTTCCCAGTCTTCGAATTGAATGACACCCATCTCTTCGAAACGATGACGCAACCATTTGTCGTTACGGTCAAGCAAGCCGAGCTTCTTGCAGTTCGGCACAATCTTGGCGAACAACATTTGCTGGAAGACTTTTCGTGTTGGGTCGTTGACCAGCAACGGAATCAAAGTCTTCGGGTCAACGCCCATGTGGTGCCAAACCTCTTGTTGTAAGAAACGATCTCGCATACGAATGCTTGCCTCGTAAGCGAACTCTTGGCGATCCATAATTTCTTTGTCGCTCATGCCGTCATAGACCTCTTTGAGGCTGAGAACGCCGAAGGCTACGTGGCGCGCTTCATCGCTCATGACATAGCGCAACAGTTTCTTCAACAGCGGTTCGCTGGTCAGCTGGTGCAGATAGCCGAAAGCGGCAAGTGCCAAGCCTTCAACCATGATCTGCATGCCGAGATAGGTGAAGTCCCAACGTGAGTCTTTGACGATGTCATCGAGCAACAAACCAAGGTGAGGATTGATCGGGTAACCGCCGTCAAGTTTTTCGTCAAGATAACGAGCGAACACTTCTACGTGGCGAGCCTCGTCAACAACTTGAGTGCTGGCGTACAACTTTGCGTCGTACCATGGCACCGTCTCGACAATTTTGCTGGTGCAAATCAGTGCGCCCTGCTCGCCATGCAAAAACTGCGAGAGGCTCCACTTGCGACTGTGCACGCCGAATTCGAGCCACTCTTTGTCGCCCCATTTGGCGAGTTTTGTATCTGCGTACCACTCGGTGTTGACACCGGTACCGATTGCAGCCTGGTCAATTGCAACTGTCTTTTCGACATCGACTTCTGTATTCCAATCTAAGTCGTATGTGCCATTCCATTGGCTCGTCTTGGCCTTTTCATAAAGTTTGCGCAATGGCTCGCGAGTAAGTGAGTAGTCCCAGGTAAAAACCGAGTCGGCGTTGTTTTTGACAACGTGTTCGATTTCGTTTGCTGGTGTGAGCGGAATGCTCAAAATCGCCTCAATGTTATTGATTTGATCACGACCAATAATTTCTTCGTTTTGCTTTTCTGTGATTGACATGTCTATCCCCTTTTTATTTTTTAATTTTGTTTTGTTAATTCGTGAATATTGATATGAGTACTTAAAAACTTGGCGACGCTAGCTTCGCTTGTGAAGTCATAGCGATCTGATGGCGTCAAGAAATAAGAAATTACAAGTCGCGACAAAACTTCGACCAACGCGTCGGCTTCACGCTTCGGCAAGAAATCAGAGACAAGTGGCGCCAAATACGAAGCCGCGACTCGCACGATTCGCGACAAGCCATCAATTGTGAACTGCATCAACGTTGCGCCTGGTTCGGTCGCCAACATCATCGCCAAGTGCTCGTCGTCGCGCAACTCGGTAGTTGCCGAAACGATGCAACGTACGAGAAGGTCTTCAAGTGACTTTGCGCCATGCGCACGATTCAGCAGTGTGGTGAAAAACTCATCGAGCGAACGCACATGAAGTGCTTCAAGCAAGATTTCTTTGCCACCCGGAAACATTCGATAGACAGTTGCGCGCGAAATGCCCGAAAGATCGCAGACATCGGCGACCGTAAATCGCGAGACGCCCCACTTTTCAATAGCCAACTTTGTGGCGTCAAGCACGCGCGATTCAACTTCGGTGAACGTCGACGTACTTGCTGTTTCAACTTCCGCCATAGTGAGACAATAAGACTCTAACTGTCTCACTGTCAAGTGATGCTAGTTTTGGCTCTAACTAACAGACGTTCTCTAGAAAGGAACCTCATAATGACCACCAAATCACGCTTTACGCGCTTGGCGATAATTCTTGGCAGCACAGCCGCTCTTGGCCTTGCCAGTTGTGGAAACGATGACTCAAGTTCGGCTTGCCCGACCATTGAGTCTGGCAAGTTGACCATTGCAACCGGCACCCCTGCATTTGAACCGTGGGTTGTAGGCGACGCACCAGAGTCTGGCGAAGGTTTTGAAGCTGCAGTTGCTTATGCAGTCGCAGGCGAGCTCGGCTACTCGAATGAAAATATCGTCTGGGTTCGAACTGGCTTCGACGAAGCAATTCAACCTGGCGCAAAAAACTTCGACTTCAATTTGCAACAATATTCGATCACTGAAGAACGCAAAGCAACTGTCAGTTTCAGCGACCCGTACTACTCAACTAATCAAGCCGTCGTCGGTTTTGCTGACTCGCCGGTTGCTAGTGCGACAAAAGTCTCAGAACTCAAAGAACTTAAGTTTGGCGCGCAATCGGGCACAACGAGTCTTGACTTCATCAACAATGTAATTAAGCCAACCAATGAGCCGTTCGTCTATGACGACAACGCTGGCGCGAAGGCTGCCCTAGAGGCGAAACAGATCGATGCAATTGTTGTCGACTTGCCAACCGCGTTCTACATCAGCGCTGTAGAAATCGAGGGCTCAAAAGTTATTGGACAATTCCCTCTGAGTGATGCAGTTGCCGCTGACAACTTCGGTCTTTTGTTCGACAAAGACAACAAACTTGTTGACTGTGTCAACACCGCTCTCGGTGCTTTGAAAGAGTCTGGCAAGTTGGCAGAAATCGAAAAGACTTGGTTGGCCGACAAGACAAACGCGCCGGTCATTTCTCTCGACTAAAAACTGTCACTAGCTACGGAAACAAAAACTCAACGCCAGCAATTCGAACGACGACAGCGCCAGCGCAGCAGCATTATTGCTGCGCTGAGCACTGTCGTTGTCGTTGGTGCACTTTTTTTCACGATCCCAAAACTTCCACGGTGGGATCGAGTCAAAGAGTCGTTCTTTAATAGCGAACGGCTAATCGATTCGTTTCCACGATTGCTCGACGCATTCGTGCTCGACATAAAGATCTTTGCTTGGTCGACGCCTGCGATTATTGCCTTAGCGCTCTTGCTCGCCATTGCACGAAGTTCGCGCAACCCGGCATTGTTTCCCGTTCGCATCTTTGTGATCGCCTACATCGACATCATGCGTGGTGTCCCCGTAATTTTGTGGATCTATCTAATTGGTTTTGGTGTACCTGGCGTCGGTCTCGAGCGGCCTTTTAACTCGCCGCTTCTTTGGGGTTCAGTAGCTCTCGTACTTACATATGGCGCCTATATTGCCGAAGTTTTTCGCGCAGGCATCGACAGCGTGCACGAATCACAGCGAGCAGCTTCACGAAGTTTGGGGCTCTCGAACACGCAGACGATGCGCTTCGTGATTTTGCCCCAGGCCATTCGGCGAGTGGTGCCACCACTGATGAACGATTTAGTCAGTCTGCAAAAAGACGTTGCGCTCGTCAGTTTGATCGGGCCGATAGAAATTTTGCGTCAAGCCGGCATCGACAAAGCCAAATTCGCAAATTTCACGCCATATGTTGCAGCGGCGATCATCTTCTTGCTGATCACGATTCCGCTTACACGCACGACTGATTATTTATTGGCCCGCGAACGCCGGCGAACATCCGCTACGAGGGTTCGATGAAACTCGAACTGCGACAAGTCACAAAATCGTTTGGCTCACGCAATGTGCTGTCAGGTCTCGATTTGCAGGTACATGCTGGAGAAGTCGTTTCATTCATCGGCTCAAGCGGTTCTGGCAAGACCACGTTGTTGCGGTGCGTCAATCTGCTTGAACCGATCGATGACGGCGCAGTTCTTTTGGATGGTGATGAGATTTCAAAAATCGGTCGTGACCCAAATCCGATTCGTCGCCGAATCGGCATCGTTTTTCAGAGTTTCAACTTGTTTCCACATATGAGTGTTCAACGCAACATCACTCTCGCACTGACTCAAGTACTGGGCAAACCCGCAGACGAGGCAAACGAAATTGCAAAATCGTTGCTCGATCGATTTGGCCTAGTCGAAAAAATCGACTCGTATCCAGATCAACTTTCGGGAGGACAACAACAGCGGGTCGCAATTGTCCGCGCGTTGGCAATGAACCCAGAGGTTTTGCTACTTGACGAGATCACATCGGCACTCGACCCCGAACTCGTCGGCGAAGTACTCGATGTAGTGCGCGAACTAAAAGGAAGTGGCATAACGATGTTGATCGCCACGCACGAAATGAACTTCGCCCAAGAAATCAGCGACCGAGTTTGTTTTCTAGATGGCGGTCGTGTCGCCGAACAAGGGCACCCCAAGCAATTGTTCTCGAGCCCGAGCGACGAACGCACGCGGCAGTTTTTGCGTCGCGTTAATTTCTAGATGGTCGGCAAGACATAATCTGCGAATTTGTCGCGCAATGTCTTTTTAGAAAACTTACCAACGCTGGTTTTTGGTACTTCATCAATAAAGACGACGTCGTCTGGCACTTGCCATTTGGCAAGTCTCGGCCGAATGTAGTCGAGTACCTCTTCTTTGCTCAGGGTTTCGCCGGGGTTCATAACGACGCAGGCCAACGGTCGCTCTGACCATTTCGGGTGTGGCACGCCAACGACTGCAGCCTCTTTAATTTTCGGATGCGACATCAGTTCGTTTTCGATTTCAACTGACGAAATCCATTCACCGCCGGTCTTGATCAGATCTTTGGTTCGATCAACTAATCGAATGCGACCTGAAGAATCCATTGTTGCCACATCACCGGTGCGCAGCCAACCATCTGCAGTGAAACTTTCTGCAGCGCGAGGGTCGTTGTAATAAGTCGAGGCGATCCATGAACCTGCGCATTGCAACTCGCCACTTGTTTCGCCATCCCATGGCACAGGTGTGGTCGAACCGGGCAACACAACACGACAATCGACGCCAAAATTAATTGTGCCAACTGTCGTGCGTAACTCGGCTTGTTCTTCGATTGATTTCTTCTGATCAGCAAGCGACAAATTGCAAGTCGCGGCAATCGGGCTCGTCTCGGTCATGCCCCAGGCTTGCAAAATCGGTAGACCGATTGTTTCGCGATAACCCTCGCTCAATGCTTTTGGTACTGCACTGCCGCCAACAGGGATAACTCGCAATGAAGAAGTATCGCGACCCTTCAGTTCTGGCAGGACACCCATCCAAATTGTCGGCACACCTGCAGCAACAGTTACTTTTTCTTCGACGATCAAATTTGCGATCGCCTTGCCAGAAAGATCTGGGCCCGGCATAACAAGACTTGCTCCACACGCAACCGCAGCATGCGCCAACCCCCATGCGTTGGCATGAAACATCGGCACGACTGGCAAAATCACATCACTTTCGCGAGCACCAAGCGAATCGACCATCATCGCACCCATCGTGTGAAGGTAAGTCGATCGATGACTATAGACGACACCTTTCGGATTGCCCGTTGTGCCACTTGTGTAACACATGCTTGCCGCCAAATTTTCATCGGTGATTTTGAATTCAACCCCAGATACACCTTTGATCAAATCTTCGTACTTGTGAATCTGCATGCCAGGCACCGAGTCGGGCACATCACCTTTGCCGTCATCCATGATTACGAGATGTTTGACAGTCTTAAACGTCGGCAAAAGTGGTGCGAGCAAAGCGAATAACGAGCGGTCAACGAAAATAACTTCGTCTTCGGCGTGATTTGCAATATAGGTAAGTTGCTCAGGAAACAAGCGAATATTCAATGTGTGCAAGACGCGCCCTGTACACGGCGCGGCAAAATAAAGTTCGAGATGTCGGGCGGTATTCCAAGCGAATGTTGCAACACGACCATCACTTGAAATTTTCAACTTGTCGAGCGCGCCACCAAGTTGACGTGTTCGAGCAGCCCACTCGCCATAAGTTGTGCGATCTTTGCCGATCGCAGTTGCTGTCGTAATCGTCTTGTCGGCATGATAATTTTCGGCTCGCTCAAAAAGATGCACCATCGTCAATGGCGTGTTCTGCATCAGACCCTTCATTGCTCCCCCAAAAGAACTTGTAGTTGATGTCAAATATCGTGACTATCTCTCAATTACCGTAGCAAGTCGGCTACCGTGCTACGAATGCGCAAAGCAGTGCTGACGCTTACAACCTTGTTATTTGTAATCGGCACGATCGGTAGCAACATTGGCCCTGCGCTCGTTGACGAGCGGCCACGACTTGTATTGATGCTCAGTAGTCGCAACCGCAATTTGTTCGGCTCTGTGCCCTACATCGATCTTTTGAGTTATTCAATAATTGGTTTTACCCGCGTGCTGATCGCTGGCATTGCGCTGTATTTTGTTGGTCGCTGGTACGGCACAAAAGCCCTCGGCTGGGTTGAGGGCAATATGGGCGAACTACCTGCCATATATAAATGGACAGAGCGACTTGTCGACAAAGCAGGACCCGCAATTCTTGTGCTTATGCCAGGCAGCAACATCGTTTGCTTGCTGCTCGGCCACCGACGAATGCCGCCAAAAAAGTTCTTACCACTCCTGATGGTGGGTGTCATCCTGAAATTGATTGTTTTGTGGCGTGGTGGCAAATTGTTCGAAGAGCAAATCCGTGACTTTTTGAGTTATATAGAGCGCTATCAATGGTGGGTTGTTGGCGCGCTTTTTATAGCATCAACTCTGCAATCAGCTCGCAAGGGCCGACCCAAAACTACGTGACCAGGAGAAAACATGGCATCAAAAAAGAAGAGCACCAAGAAAGCGAAAAAGAAATCTGTTAAAAAAGCAGTTAAAAAATCTGGCAAGAAGAAAGCCTCTAAAAAGTCTTCAAAAAAGTCAGGCTCGACGGTTACTTTGGGTGGAAATCCAGTTTCAGTGAGCGGAAAATTACCTCAGACAGGCAAATCTCTGCCGAAGTTTTCGTTAACCACCGGCGCACTCAAAGACATCAGCAATAAAGACATCGCCGGAAAGCGAGTCATCTTCAATATCTTCCCGAGCATTGACACGCCAACATGTGCGACAAGCACTCGCAAGTTCAATGAAATTGCCGCAAGTTTGCAAAACACCGAGGTTTATTGCGTGTCTGCAGATCTTCCATTTGCACAAGGTCGATTCTGCGGTAGCGAAGGTCTCGGCAACGTCAAAACTGCTTCGTCGTTCAGATCAAATTTTGGTTCTGTGTTCGGGGTCAACCTGACAAACGGCGTACTTAAAGGTGTCTTGGCGCGAGCGATCGTCGTCGCCGACGAAAAAGGCAAAGTGTTGCACACCGAGTTGGTTAGCGAGATCGCTAGCGAGCCGAATTACGACGCTGCAGTCAATTCGCTGCGCTGATTGGTTCAGCGCTAAAAACTTGCGCTTAGATTCCTAAAAACTTGTCGAGCCCGAGGGTAAAACCCTTGTGCTCGGCAATTTTTTTGCATGCCAAAACGACACCAGGCATGAAACTTGCTCGGTCGATGGTGTCGTGCCGAATGGTCAGTGTCTGACCTTGAGTGCCAAGCACAACTTCTTGATTGGCTACGACGCCACGCATTCGAACTGCGTGAATCGGAATATCGCCCGGGCCTTTGGCGCCTCGCGCCCCAACAATCGCCTCATGCTTGGTTGGATCTGCAGCCCACGAGTTGCTTGCACTCGCCATGCGCTTTGCCGTTGAGATCGCCGTGCCCGAAGGTGAATCGGCTTTGCCGTCGTGATGAATCTCGATTATTTCGGCAGTTTCAAAAAATGGTGCGGCGATCTCCGCAAAGCGCATCATCAAAACGGCGCCGATAGCAAAGTTCGGCGCAACAATGCAGTTACTTGACGAAAACATTTTTTTGAAATCTTCGATGTCTTGATCTGTGAACCCGGTGGTACCGACTACGGCGTGAATATTGTGCATCGCCAACCAAGGCAGATTGATGCGTGAAGCGGCCGCGACCGTGAAGTCGACAGCGACGTCAACCTTGGCGTCGGCAAGAGCACGAAGTTCTGAAGAAACCGCAATGCCATGAACAACAGAACCGGCCGACGCGGTATCAACCGCGGCTACAAGTTCTAAGTTTTTATCGGCAACGACTGCAGAACAGACCGTCGCACCCATCCGACCGGCAGCGCCAATGACACCGACGCGAATCGTCATCTCAGCCGAGATCTCCAAGATCGTTGCGCAAGTCGCGGTCAAATTCTTCTTCGAAACTTACGCTGACTGCATCTGACGGAGCATTACGGCCATCTCGATCATTCGACCGCGGACGATCGTTTGAACGTGGACGATCGTTTGAACGTGGACGATCGTTGCGACCGCCGCGATCATTTCGTGGACCACGATCATTGCGATCGCCACGGCCACCGCGGTCATTCGAACGAGGACGTGGACCGCGATCTCCGCGATCGGTTTGTGCGCCCGCAGAACCGCCACCTGAGCCCTTGATGACTTCGCCATCTGGGCCAAT
>Ga0209033_1000378_pt1 | contig 25279 bp, 23 predicted proteins | sample LauGreFa1BDMLBDN_2_FD_188218 | JGI IMG/M metagenome (GOLD analysis project Ga0209033, IMG submission 188218) | Freshwater lake microbial communities from Lake Michigan, USA - Fa13.BD.MLB.DN (SPAdes) (version 2) | ecosystem: Environmental > Aquatic > Freshwater > Lake | place: Lake Michigan, USA...
CGGCAGGCGAATGCCGATTCCGTCGAAAAACCCTTTGCGCGAATAATCCGACAGCAGCAATTCGCCGATTGCCTTTTGCGTGCCGTAGGAGGTCAGCGGCGTGGTGAAGAATTCGTCGCCAATAGCATCCGGGAACGGCGCGCCATAGACAGCAATAGACGAAGTGAACACGACGCGCGGGCGATACCCGTCTCCAATCGCCCGGATTGCCGCAAACAGCTCCATCGTGCCGTGCAGATTGATGCGGTAGCCGAGATCGAAATTCTGCTCCGCCTCGCCCGATACAATCGCGGCGAGATGGAAGATCACATCGGGACGCCCGGCAATCAGCTTTGCCGCCTCGCCGGGAAGCGAGAAATCAGACGCAAGCACCGTCGATGAAAATTTTGCACCCGCGGGGGCGGAAGGCTCGACCACGTCATGCAACGTGGCTTTGGTGATTTCCTTGCCACCGAGATGACCGTCTTTCGCGAGCCGATCCGCAAGCTTGCGACCGACCATTCCTGCTGCGCCGATAATGAGAATATGCATCTATGTTAGTCCTTACCTTTTGGAGTGTTGAGTGGGCGGGATGATCGATCAGACGAGGTTTGTTGCGCAACAAGCCTTTCGATCGCAATACGAATGAGTTTCTGGTAGGGCATTCCCTGCTTTTCAGCGCGCGCACGGACGGCGTCGAGTAATGACTCCGGCAGCCTCATCGTCACGCTTTTTGTTTTTGGTTCAAATTCAAAAGTTGTCCGCCGGAAGCCGGAAAAATCATACTGAGACAAATCCGCAGTCTCGACGAAATGCTCCGCTTCGTCATCCGTTTTGAATGTCGGAAATTGCTTTTTCATAAACTGCGATCTCCTTGGCATGCGTAACACATACAATTATCGTACGTATCAAACAATGAGATGCCGAACTACGAAAAGTTCTATCAAAAAAAGGGACCCTCGCAAGGGTCCCCGATAGGTCGAGCGGAAAGGCGTCGCTACTCCACTGGACATATAGAAAATATCAATCCCCCGCGAAACGTCAAGAAAAAGCCGCCATCTCACAAGGCGAACCCGCCATCGGCGAGGTGGATCTGACCCGTTGTGTAGCTCGACTCATCAGAGGCGAGGTAGACGGCGAGAGCGGCCATTTCTTCGGCGGTTCCGAGGCGTCCCATGGGCTGGCGATCAATGAAGGCCTGCCGCGCCGCCGCTTCCGTAATGCCTTGCGTTTTGGCCAATGTGGCAATCCGCTCGTCGAGCGAGGGCGACTGGATCGTGCCGGGGCAGATCGCATTGGCGCGGATGCCCTTCTTGATGAAGTCCGCTGCCACGGCCTTGGTCAGCCCGATCACCGCCGCTTTCGAGGCACCATAGACATAGCGGTTCGGGATACCACGCACCGAGCCAGCGCCCGATGCGATATTGACGATGGAACCATGCCCCTTGGCCAGCATGCCCGGCAGGAACGCCTTGATCGTGCGATGCATCGACTTGACGTTGAGATCGAACGAGAAGTCCCAGTCCTTGTCGCCGCAATCGAGTACAGTGCCGTGATGCACAAAGCCCGCCGCATTGACCAGAATGTCGATCGTGCCGACCTTCTCGGCAAAGGCATTCACGGCCCGGTCCGACAGAACATCGAGTTTGCGGCGCTTTGCCCGGGCGAGACCTTCAAGCTTGTCGGTGTCGCGGTCCGTCGCCCAGACGGTTGCACCTTCCCGCACAAAGGCTTCCGCAATGGCGCGCCCGATGCCCTGTCCTGCCGCAGTCACAACTGCGATTTTACCCTTCAACCGTCCCGCCATGATCAATCCCCTGTTGTATGTGTTTTGAAATCCGAGAGCTTCCGCCGCTGGCGGCCATCTGTATCGAAATTGTCGGGCTGAAGCCATGCCTCAAAAGCCGCTTTTTGCACAGGCCATTCGTGATCGAGAATGGAATACCACGCAGTATCGCGGTTCCGGCCCCGAACAACCATATGCTGGCGAAAAATGCCCTCGAAGCTGAACCCGAACCGTTCCGCAGCAGAGCGCGAGGGCGCATTCAGCGCGTTGCACTTCCACTCATACCGGCGATATCCGAGCGTCTCGAACACATAGCGCATCAAGAGATATTGCGCCTCGGTCGCCCCCAGCGTGCGCTGCAAGGGCGTGCCATACAAAATATTGCCAACCTCGATCACGCGGTGCGCGGTATCAATCCGCATCAGCGTCTCGTACCCGACCGCCTTGCCAGACGCCGTGTCGATAATCGCGAAGAACAGCGGATCCTCAGACGCGGATTTTCGCTCTATATGCGCGCGAAATGCAGCCTTGTCCGGAAAGGGCGGCTCGAACAAATATTGCCAGAGCGTGTCCTTGTCCGGTCCGTGCGAGGCTTCATAGAGAGCATCCGTATGCGTGGCGGCCTCAAGCGGCTCAAGCCGGACATAGCGCCCCTCGATGACGACACGCTCGGGGCGTTGTGCCGAATGCGCCGCAATTTCCGGCCCGACGGGCAGGCCGGATACGGGATCAGGAACCGAAACGGGGATAAAGGCGGCCATTCCGGTTACTTTCTCTCGTCTCATCCCGCCTTGAGAGGCGAGGCAGTGGTCGACAAAATGCCGCCCTGCCTCCGCCTGCACTTTTAAAGCAACCCGACCTCAGTGGTTATCGCGTGCCACGCCAAAGGTCTGCGCCACACGCTGATATTTCACAGCAGGTTTCAGCACCATACCGTCCGACAATTGGTCAACCATCGAGCGCTGGATTTCCTGCCATGGCGTCTGGCTCGCCGGATACTGGAATCCGCCATGCGCCATCAAATCGGCGCGACGCTGCGCCAATTCCGCATCCGAAATCAGGATATCGGCCGAATGCTTTTTGAGATCGATCCGCACCTGGTCGCCTGTCCTGAGCAAAGCAAGACCGCCATTGGCCGCCGCTTCCGGTGACGCGTTCAGGATCGAGGGCGATCCCGATGTCCCCGATTGACGCCCGTCACCAATGCAGGGCAGCGCCGTAATACCGCGTTTGATGAGTGCCGCCGGCGGCTGCATGTTGACCACTTCCGCCGAACCCGGATACCCGATCGGACCCGTGCCACGAACGAACAGCATGCAATGTTCGTCAATCTTCAGCGCCGGATCATCAATCCGGTGATGGTAATCCTCAGGGCCCTCGAACACGATTGCCCGACCCTCGAATGCTTCCGGATCCTTCGGGTTGGAGAGATACCGGTCGCGGAATTCCTTCGAAATCACGCTTGTCTTCATGATCGCGCTGTCAAACAGATTACCCTTCAGCACGATAAAGCCTGCATCCTCACGCATCGGCTTGTCGATCGGGAAAATCACGTCTGCATCAATCACCTTCGCATTGCGGCAATTATCGCCCATCGTCTTGCCGTTTGCTGTCAACGCCTTCTCGCGGATCAGTTTTTTCTTCATCAGTTCGGCGACAACCGCAGGCACGCCGCCCGCGCGGTGGTATTCCTCTCCGAGATACTTCCCTGCCGGCTGGAGATTGACGAGAAGCGGAACCTTGTGGCCGATTTCCTGCCAGTCATCGGTCGACAGCTCCACGCCAATATGGCGGGCAATCGCATTGATGTGGATCGGCGCATTCGTCGATCCGCCAATGGCGGAATTGACGATGATCGCGTTCTCGAATGCCTCGCGGGTCATAATGTCGGACGGCTTCAGATCTTCCCACACCATTTCAACCGCACGCATGCCGGTTTCATACGCAATCTGGCCGCGCTCGCGGTAAGGCGCCGGAATAGCCGCGCACCCCGGCAATGTCATGCCCAGCGCTTCAGCCAACGAATTCATCGTCGAGGCCGTGCCCATCGTGTTGCAATGGCCGACGGAGGGTGCGGAAGATGCGACAATATCCATGAATTCATCATAGGTGATCTCGCCCGCAGCCAACCGCTCGCGACCCTTCCAGACAATCGTGCCGGAACCCGTCCGCTCGCCATGCCAATAGCCGTTCAGCATCGGCCCGCCGCAGAGAACAATCGAGGGAATATTCACCGTTGCAGCCGCCATGATGCAGGCTGGCGTCGTCTTGTCGCAGCCCGTCGTCAGCACAACGCCGTCAAGCGGGTAGCCATAAAGCACTTCCACGAGACCGAGATAAGCGAGGTTGCGATCAAGCGCCGCAGTCGGCCGCTTGCCGGTTTCCTGAATCGGATGCACCGGAAACTCGAATGCGACACCGCCCGCAGCGGTGATTCCCTCGCGCACGCGTTTAGCGAGATCAAGATGATGCCGGTTGCACGGCGACAAATCGGAACCCGTCTGCGCAATGCCGATGATCGGCTTGCCTGACTGCAACTCAGCCCGTGTCAGGCCGAAATTGAGGTAGCGCTCGAGATAAAGCGCCGTCATGCCGGGGTTTTCGGGGTTATCAAACCAGAGTTTCGAGCGAAGCCCCTTTTTCTTGGCTTCCGAAACACCCTTGCCATTACCTGCCGACATGCTGCTCTCCCGTTCTTGAAAGTTTGTTGTTCGCGGAAAGATGCGAAACACTCAATTGATTTCTCTGCTACCATCGCTCAAAATGGTATCGAAAATCAATCACCTAAGTTCCTCTTATTGAGGAAGGGAGCCCTACCCATGCTGCACATCGTTGAAGCCTTCTCGCGCATTGGCGAAGAAAACGCCTTCGCCGTTCTCGCCCGGGCCACCGAATTGCAGCGTCAGGGCAAGGACATCATCAATCTCGGCATCGGCCAGCCTGATTTCAGGACGCCGGAAAATATCGTCGAGGCCGCCATAAAGGCACTGCGCGACGGCCATCACGGCTACACGCCTGCAACCGGCATTCTCCCTCTGCGTGAAGCGGTCGCCGCCGATTTGTATAAACGTTTCAATGTCGAGGTCTCGCCCGAACTTGTGATGATCGTGCCGGGAGGCAAGGTCACCATGTTCATGGCAATCTTGATGTTTGGCGAACCCGGTGCAGATATTCTCTATCCCGATCCCGGTTTTCCGATTTATCGCTCGATGATCGAGTTTACCGGCGCACGGGCCATTCCGGTTCCGGTGCGCGAGGAGAACGGCTTTGCCTTCTCGGCGGAGGAGACATTGGCCCTGATCACGCCGAAAACCCGGCTGCTGATCGTCAATTCGCCGGCCAATCCCACAGGCGGTGTGACGCCTAAGGCCGAAATCGACAAACTCGTGAAGGGCCTCGAGAAATTCCCCGATGTCGCGATCATGTCGGACGAAATCTATGCCCAGATGACCTATGATGGCGAGGCGCATCAAACCCTGCTCGCCTACCCCGAAATCCGCGACCGGCTGATCTTGCTCGATGGCTGGTCGAAAACCTACGCCATGACCGGCTGGCGTATGGGCTATTCGGTCTGGCCGAAGCAGCTTTATGACGCGGCACGCAAACTCGCGGTCAATTCATTCTCCTGCGTCAATGCCTCGGCGCAATATGCGGGGCTCGAAGCCCTGATAGGCCCGCAAGATGCCGTGCACAGCATGGTCGCGGAATTCGATCGCCGCCGGAAAGTCGTTGTTGACGGGCTCAACAAACTGCCGGGCGTCTCGGCCGCAACGCCCAAGGGCGCCTTCTACGCCTTCCCCAATATTTCAAAAACCGGCTGGAAGGCAAAACCGCTCGCCTCGGCCCTGCTCGAGGAAACCGGCGTCGCAACCATTGGCGGCCCGGATTTCGGCGTCTATGGCGAAGGCTTCATCCGCCTCTCCTACGCCAATTCAACCGAGAATATTCTCAAAGCACTCGCGCGGATCGAAAAATTCCTGACTGAAAGCACGCCTAGATAAAATGTAGTACCCCGTCATCGCGAGCCGTGCGACGCGATCCAGATGCTATCTGGCGAAGCGTGAATTGTGGAAGGCAGAACGTCCTTTACCAGGCATCAGCTGGATCGCTTCGCCTCCACTCGCGAAGACGAAAAAAAACATCACCGCAACCCCGCGCACTCTTTCGCCAATTGCGTCACAGTCGCCCAGTCCCCCGTCTTCAAGGCGGCGGCGGGCGTCACCCATGATCCGCCGACGCAGATCACATTCGAAAGTGCGAGATAGGCGCGCGCCTTCTCCGCGTCGATCCCGCCCGTCGGGCAGAAGGTGAGATGCGGCAGCGGGGCACCGAGTGATTTGAGATAGGCGACACCGCCCGCGGGTTCCGCCGGGAAAAACTTCAGCACGTGGTGGCCAAGTTCCGCCATCAGCATCGCCTCGCTCGCGGTGGCAACACCGGGCAGAAACGGAATGTTTTGGTGCTGCGCCGCTTCCGCCAGCTTCACTGTCGATCCCGGGCTCACGATGAACCCCGCACCGGCGGACATCGCCTCGCTAATTTGGGAGGGCGTCAGCACGGTTCCTGCGCCGATCATTGCCTCGGGCACATCGCGGGCAAGCGCTTCAATCGCTTTCAACGCGCCTTCGGTCCGTAATGTTATTTCGAGAACTGTCAGACCGCCCGCAACGAGCGCGCGGGCAAGCGGGACAGCATCCTCGGGACCGTGCACCGTCAACACCGGCACCACGGGCACCTTGCTCAATATGTTTCGAAGCGTATCAGTCATCGATCATCACCATCCGGCAATTGCGTGCAGAGAACACCCGCACATGACGCCGAACGCACCGCCCGTCAAGCGTCGAAACGTTGACGGGTCATGCGTTCGCGCAGTCTCACTCCGCCGCGATTTGCGGTTGGGCTTCGGTGATAATCACCTTTTCGGGTCCGCCCCGCTTGGCCTCACGGCGTTCGATCCGGCGTGCTTTGCGCGCCTGCCGCCAATCGCTCAGATTGGCGATTGCCATCAGCGCCGCAGGCGTCACAACAAGCGTCAGGATTGTTGCAAAACCCAATCCGAACACGATTGCCGAGGACAAATGCACCCACCATTGCGTCGATGGTGCACCAAAGGCCAATTCGCGATTGATGAAATCGACATTGATGCCGAAGGCGATGGCAAGCACACCAAGAATGGCCGTCACCGCCGTCAGTACGACGGGGCGCGCACGTTCGCGACATGTCTCGATGATCGCATCATAGGCCGCAACGCCTTCCCGACGCAGCCGGTCATAGGTATCAATCAGAACGATATTATTGTTCACGATCACCCCCGCATTCGCGATAATGCCGATGCCGGTCATCACGACGCCGAAGGCCTGCCCCATAATCATCAAACCGAGCAACACGCCAATGGTCGACAAGACCACCGCCGACAGCACGAGAAGCACGCTCGAGAATTTGTTGAACTGCGCGAGCAGAATCGCAAAGATAAGGAACATGGCGGTTCCGAACGCTTTAGCGAGAAACGCTCCCGCTTTCGCGCGCTCTTCGTCCTCGCCCTTCATTTTGAAGGTAATGCCCGGCCCGAGATCAGCTTTCGACAAGGCATCCATCACGGACTGTTGAACAACCGCCGACTGCACACCTTCTGCGACATTGGCTGACACAGTCATAATTCGGCTTCCCGCGACCCGGTTCAGCTGGCTGACACGCTGGCTCGGCTGCAACATCACGAAATTGCCAATCGGCACCGAGCCCATCGCGGTGTTCATGCGCAATTCCTCGATATCATCGAGTGTGCGCTTGTCTTCCGGAAACCGGATAATCAGATCAACCGATTTGTCGGTGTCATTTGGCCGGTATTCGGAGACTTTGAGACCGTTTGTCACCAATTGCAGCGCGGTTCCGACACTTGTTGCGCTCGCCCCGAATTTGGCGGCTTCCGCCTTGTCGACCTTGATTTTCCAATCAATTCCCGGCAGCGGCAGACCATTATCGATATCGCGGATATCCGGATAATTTTTCAAAATCTCCTCGACCTTGCGCGCTGCAGGTATCAACCCGTCCGGATCAATCGCCGCCAATTGTACCTGGATCGCCTTACCCGTGGGCGGGCCGCCTTTCGGCGCCGTGACCTCGATCGAAGCGCCCGGAATATCTGCCGTCTTGGCGCGGATCTCGTCCATGATGAGATGCGCGGCGCGGCGACGTTGCCAGTCGATAAACTCGAACTGGATCGAGCCGACCGTATCCTCCGAGACTTCATCCGAACCCTTCTGGCTCTCGCCGGCGCGTGCATAAATTGTCCGCAATTCAGGCATCGGCAGAATGCGCTCCTCGACCTTGCGAACGAGCGCATCTTTTTCACTGATCGACAAATTGCCACGCGCATGGATCTGCACAATGCCGAAATCCGGCTCGACACTCGGGAAGAATTCCACACCCTTGCCGAACGCTCCGTAGGACTTGATCACGGTCACGAGCAAAAAGAACGTTGCAGCGAGTGTCAGCGCGGGATACCTCACGCAGAATCGCACGACCCGCATATAGAGGCCTTTGTCCTTGGCCCGGTCATCATGCGGCTTGTCTGCCGCCCGACCAAGCAGGGCGCCAAGTGTCGGCGTGAAGAACAATGCAACGACGAGCGATGCCGAGAGCGTCGCGATCAACGTCAAAGGCATATATTTCATGAACTGGCCAACGATCCCCGGCCAGAAAAGCAGAGGCGAGAACGCCGCAACACGGGTCATCGTCGCCGCGATCACAGGTCCGGCCATTCGCGAGGCCGCAAGGCTGAAAGCCTGCTTCGGCTGCATCCCCTCCGCCATCCGTCGTTCCGCGTATTCGGATACGATAATCGCGTCATCGACCAACATTCCGACCGATAAAATCAGCGCGAATAGCACCACGATATTGACCGTCAGACCTGCCATCTGGAGTGCCAGAATACCGGCGAGAAACGATCCCGGAATTGCAATGCCGATAAAGAGAGATGCACGACCGCCGAGCGTCAGCATCATGATCACAAGCACAAGCAGAACAGCCGTAATCACACTGTTTTGCAACTCGTGCAGCATGTCACGGATCGTCTTTGACTTATCCTGGCTGAACGTGACCGACACCGTTTCCGGCCATGTCTTTTTTACTTCGCCAATCACATATTTGACTGCATCCACGGTCTCGATCAGGTTCGATCCTGTCCGCTTCGAGACTTCGATCGCAATGGCTGGCTTGCCGTTCACACGGGTGACGGACGTTGCGTCCTTGAAGGTCGGGCGAACTTCCGCAACATCGCCGAGCGTCACGCTGGCACCGCTCGAGGCAGAGACAGGGAGCTTCAAAATATCTTCCGGCTTTTCGATCAAGGCGGGAACTTTCACGGCGAACCGCCCCGTATCGCCCTCGAGCGCACCCGCCGCAACGAGGCTATTGCTCTGCGAAATACCGCCGATCAACGCATCGAGGCTGATATCGTGGCTTTTCAGCAGCATCGGCTCGGCGATAATCTCGACAACTTCGTCACGCGCACCGCGCAAATCAGCCGAAAGCACACCCGGAATCTGCTCGAGCGCGTTCTTCGTGCCGCGCGCAATCCGGAGCAAGGTGCGCTCGGGAACCTCGCCGGTGAGGGCAACGACCAAAACCGGGAACAAGGACAGATTGACTTCACGCACAGCCGGCTGATCCGCGTCCTTCGGCAGATCGCGCTTGGCATCATCAACCTTGGCGCGCACATCCTGAAGGGCCTTGGCGGAGTCGAACCCCGCTTCGAATTCAAGCAGCACGAAGCCACCGCCCTCGAATGCGGTGGATCGCATCTCCTTCACATTCGCGACCGATTTCAGCTGTGTTTCCATCGGACGCAGCAGCAAACGCTCGGAATCCTCCGGGCTGATCCCGCGCTGGGACAATTGCACATAGACAATCGGCACCTTGACGTCGGGTTCTGCTTCTTTCGGGATCGTCTGATAGGCGGAGAACCCGGCAACCAGAAGAAAGATCAGCAAAGCGAGTGTCAGCCTTGCATGGGAGATCGCATAATTGACCAGGGTTTTCATCGCGTCGTTCCGCTCTCGCTACAATGGGCTTACGAAATCTTGGCCGGCACGGCTTCAACCGTCTGGCCTTCCTTCACGAAGTCCTGACCCTCGACAATGATACGGGTTCCTTCGGGAATCCCGGACACATAGAGATATTCCGTCTGGTCCTCGACAAGACCCACCGGCACAAATCCTACTTTACCATCCGCACCCACCGCGCGGACCCCGAGACGTCCCTCAGCCGAGAATGTCAACGCCGAACGCGCGACCTTTGTCGCCGCGACAGGCGCGAGATAAAGGCTCACTTCCGCCGTCACTCCGTCCACAATCGTGTTGTTCGGGTTCGGAATGCTGACATCAACCCGATAGGTTCGCGTCTGCGGGCTGGCGCGGTTCGAGATGAACCTGACGGTTCCCGATACTTCTTCACCGCTGACCAATCGCACATCGGCCTTTTCGCCGACCTTGACGCCACTCAAACGGCGCTCGGAAATCTCGACAACCGCGAGCATCGGATCAAGCGACATGACTTCCGCCACCGGTGCGCCCGGTAACAGGCTTTGGCCGAGTGTCACCGGCACTTCGTTCACAATCCCCGCGACCGGAGCCAGCACGACACCTCTGTCGCGCTCCGCCTCCGCCTGGGCAAGTTGTGCCTGCGCGCCCTTCAGATCGGCTTCGAATTGCGACAGGCTGAGCTTCGCGAGATTACCGCTCTCGACAAGCAGGCGCTTGGCATCAAACTCTTTCATCCGCTGTTCGACGCGTGCCTGCGCCTGCAGCACATTCGATTCCCGTGCTTCATCCGAGAGCACAGCAATCACATCGCCCACCGCCACAGCCGAACCGCGCCGCACATTCACTGCCGTCAGCGTCCCGCTCGTCCGCGCTACCGCCGTTGTGCGGACATCCGCCTCGGTCCGGCCCGAAAGCGTCAGTTTACGTGACCGTTGCTCGACAATTGCCTCCTGCACCGACACCTTGAACGGCGCAGGCGCCACGGCTTCCGACGACGCCGATTGCGGTGCGGGCTCCTCCTTCTTGCCACTTTGCCCGGATGCAATCCATCCGACAGCACCAACAACCAAGAGGACAGCAATAATACGGCTCCAAATCATGATCTTTTTCCAGCAATCAAAGTGTGCGTTGTTGGACTGTTCTGACCCGAGATACAAGCGCCGCCCAACATGGCGCCAATCAGGTTGATTACACTTTCAATATCACGCGCAGCCTCGAAATCAGGGTCGATCGCCCTGCGCTTGATCAAGGAGTCCGATAACATGGTGATCAGTCGTGCCACAGCGGGAATATCAATACCGGGATGGACGGCCCCGTTGTGTTGCGCCTCGGAGCATACGCGGCAAATGCCGGAGTGGACTTCTTCATGAATAGCGGCGCGCATCGCGGCCATTTGCGGGTTACGACTCGACTCTGCCCAGATTTCGAGCGCAATGATCGCTTTTTCCCGTGGTTCCTCGAGAAAATACTTCCGGCCCAATGCTTTGAACGCCTCCAGAAAATCCGGTGCGCCTGAAAGGGACGCAAAATCGGCTGCAATTTCAAGCCGGTCGCGCTCCGCCAGCCCTGCGATCATTGCATCCTTGGAGGGGAAATAACGGTAGAGATTGCCCGGCACCATGCCCGCCTCGCGGGCCACGTCCTGCATTGTCGTGCGATGGAAGCCCGAACGCGCAAAACACCGCTCGGCCGCATCGAGAATATGCGTCCGTCGATCCTGCTGTCGATCCTGTTGCCGCACATGCGCAAGAGCACTCATGCCGCCCAAATAGTGAATGAACGTTCATTCGTCAACCACATCGGCGTCATTTTGGTCAAAAATCAATCGACGCGCACGGGTCAATGCACACTCGGCCCGCCCTTGATGTCACCCAGCTGCTCTCGGTGGCGGCAAATGATCTAGGAGCGCAATCACTTCGGCGTCACTCACTTGCGGAAAATCCCGATAAAACGCCCCAACTCCCGGGAAATAGGCGCTCGACTCCAAACAGAAAACCTCGTCAACCAAGGGCTTCAAATCTGCAAGAGCCTCGGGTGAGGCGACGGGCACTGCCAGAATCATCCGCGCCGGTTCGTGCCGTTTCAATGCCTTCAGCGCCACTTTCATCGTCGCTCCGGTGGCGATCCCGTCATCCACCACAATGAGAATTCGTCCTCGTGCATCGACCCTCGGCCGATCATGCAGGTAAAGCGCCCGACGGCGTTCGATCTCGGTCTTTTCTCGTGCGCTGATCTGGTCAATCTCCGTCTGGCTGACATCAAGCCCGCGGATAATCTCCTGATTGAACACGCATTCCGGCTCGATCCCGTCCGTTACAGCACCAATCGCCAGCTCAGGCTGCGACGGCGCTCCGATCTTCCGGACAAGCACCAGATCAAGCGGCGCCGAGAGCCGCTCTGCAATAGGTGCTGCCACCGGCACGCCACCCCGCGGCAGCGCAAACACCACAATATTCCTGCCCGCGAGAGAACCCAGCCGGGCCGCCAATCGCCTGCCAGCCTGTGTCCGATCATCAAACATCCTTCCGCTCCTTTGATTTGGAACAACGCATCGCAACGCTCGCGGGTTCATTGCGTTGATTGATGAGCACTCCCTGATCGTCCCCGGGCGGTTTTTTCTCCTCTGCCAGAAAGGCACTATGCAATGCGTTGGTCGATCAATCTCGGAAGTATAGCCGGCACCTCGGTTCGAATTCACCTCACCTTCGTGCTCTTTCTGCTCTGGATCGGCGTCAGCCAATACCGGCTTGAGGGTGCTGCGGCGGCGTGGGATACGCTAGCCTTCATCAGTCTGCTGTTTTTCTGTGTCGTGCTCCATGAATTCGGCCATATCCTGATGGCACGACGGTTCGGCATCAAAACCAGCGATGTCACGCTGTTCCCGATCGGCGGGATTGCAAATATGGAGCGTATTCCCGAAAAGCCGTCGCAAGAGCTCCTCGTCGCGATTGCGGGGCCAACCGTCAATCTTGCCATCGCGGCAGGATTACTGGTCGCGCTTGGCTCGACGATCACTGCCGAAGATCTGGTACAACTCGATATCGCAGGCTCAAGTCTGGTCATGCGCCTTGCCGCCGCCAACCTCATTCTGATGGGCTTCAACCTCATTCCCGCCTTCCCGATGGATGGCGGGCGTGTACTGCGCGCACTGCTCGCAATGCGTATGAGGTATACCGATGCTACACGCACAGCCGCAACAATCGGTCAGGGCTTTGCGTTCATCCTTGGCTTTCTCGGCTTCATCAGCAATCCGGTGCTGATTTTTATTGCGATCTTCATCTATATCGCCGCAGGCGCCGAGGCCGATGCGGTCTCGATCCGCGATATCGCCCACGATCTCACGGTGGAAGATGCAATGATAACCTCGATTGTCGCAATCCCGGAAAATGCCCGGATCGGTGATGCCGTCGAGCATCTCCTGAATACGGCGATGACGGACTTTCCCGTGGTCGATCAATCAGGTCGGCCAAGCGGTATCGTCACGCGCGGTGCAATCGTCGCCGCACTCAAAGAACATGGCGAGACGTTTCCGGTCATCAACATGATGGGGGCGGCCGATGCCGTTATCCGCGAAAAACACAATCTCTCAAAAGCACTCGACCTCTTCGGAACAACACTTTCGCCGGTCCTGATCGTGACGAACGATGCCGGCGAGGTCACCGGGCTTTTGTCGCGCGCCGCCATCAACGATGTCGCAATGATCCGGTCGTTGCGGCCCAATTGGGATTTTCATCACCGCACCTTACGCGGCAACCACAGGACGAGAGCTGTTACGCCCGACGGGATATGGCAATTCGGCCAGCGCCGGTGATCGCCGGATCGCGGGTTAATTGGCGCCTTCGGCTGTCAGGATTGTGATGCTGATGCGCCGGTTGCGTGGGTCCAGAGGGTTCTCCGGATTATAAGGATCTTTGTCGGCAACACCCTCGATCCGGGCAAAGCGCGATTTGTCGACGCCCTCTTCCTCCAGCATCTGGCGTGCGCTGTCTGCACGCTTTGCCGAAAGGCGCCAATTATTCATCGCATCGGCCGGGTTATACCCGAAACCGTCTGTATGGCCTCTCAGAACAACTTTATTGGGCATCTCCCGCACCGCCCATGCAATATCGCTCAGCAGATATTGTGCGCTCTCCTGAAGATTGGTTGTCCCGATTGCAAACATCGCGAAATCGGCTTTATCGATGATTTCGATCCTGAGCCCTTCCTTTTCGCGGATAAATTTGACCTGCCCGGCAAGTTTGGCCAGCGTCGGATCATCGGCCATAGCCTGTTTGATTTGCTGCTCCACCTTGTCGAACGATTTCTGCTCGACTTCCTTGGCAATTTTCTGCTTCTCCGCCTCCGTCAAGGCGGCATCAGCAGGTTTTTCTCCCATTCCGTCGCCGGTCTTCGAGAGCCCGCCTTTACCTTCCGACTCGGGAACCTTTGCGCCCTTCTCGGCAAGATCCGTGGTTGACCCCGTTTTCTTGCCTTCAGTCTCGCCGGATTTTCCAACACCCTGCTCGGCCGTTTCCGTTGTTTTGGTAACGCCGGCAGGTGCCTTGTTGCGGTCCGGTCCATTGTTTGAGTCAACCGGAATCACCGTTTGCAGCACACCGCTTTGAACGGCCTTCTCGGGAAATCCGTCCGGCTCTCCCGCAGTCCTGCCGGAGCCAATGCCGTTCGTCCCCGCCTGATCACTCAAGCTCAATAGACTGGTCTTTTGCCGGAAATATTCGCCAATACCCTTTCGCGAGGCGGTATTCGTGGCGCCAAGCAGCCACATCAGCAGAAAGAACGCCATCATCGCGGTCATCATGTCGGCAAGCGCGATCTTCCACGCGCCGCCATGCGCGCCACCATGTCCCCCCGGGACCTTCTTGAAGATAATCGGTGCGGCAGGTGCCTTGTCATCACCATCTTTTGCCGGTTCACTCATGGGTTGACCTTCGGCATGGTTTCGGCACTCTGACCGTCCTGGAATTGCAACGTGATGCTGATCCTTCGATTGCGCACATCCATCAGGTCGTCCTTGTTGAAAGGATCCGTGTCGGCCACGCCTTCGACGCGAACAATCTTCTCTGGTGCAACTCCCTGCGCCTCAAGAACCTGCCGCGTACTCTCAGCGCGTTCCGCCGACAGCAGCCAATTATTCATCTCGTTATCGAGTGCATAACCTCTGCTATCTGTGTGTCCTCGGATGACGACCTTGTTCGGCAAATCGGAAATCGCCTTGGCAACCTCACCGACCAGACCGGAAGCACGCGGCAGAACACGGGTTGTACCCACTGCGAACATCGAAAAATCCGCTTTTTCGATCACTTCGATCCGCAACCCGTCCTTAACCCTCACGAACTGGACCTGTTCAGCCAGCTTGCTCAAATTCGGATCCTGTTTGATCGCGTCCATCACCTTCGCTTCCAGCGCCTCAAGATTCTTCTTGTCGACATCGGCTGCTACTTTTTTCTTCTCCGCTTCGGTCATCGCCGCTGCATCGGCTTCCGTGGTCGGCGGGCTTTCAGTTGGTTGATCGGCGGGCTTTGGCGGCGGGTCCTTTGCTGCCTGATCTGCCGAGTCCCCCTCGCCGGTATTCGAAGCTCCCTCCTGAACCGTATCCGTTTTGGATTGCGAGCCGAATTTCTTCTCGTCGGTCGGCCCGCCATCTGCCGGACCCTGCCCCTGACCTGATCGCCCTTCGCCCTGCTGGAATTCGCCATTGGCGGAGAGCTGTCCCTCGGGACCTTCATCCCGATCTTCGCCACCGGACGCCTGCGTGGGCGGCATCACATTCGCGATGCTCGTCTGGGCGACGGAATCCGGCAAACCTTCCGGACTGATCATGGAACGTCCGCCAAGAACACCGTTCGAGCCCGCATTGCTACCCATTTTCAGCAAAGGCGTTTGTTTGAAATAATCAGCAATGCTCTTGCGTGAATCGGTATTGGTCGCGCCAAGCAGCCACATCAGCAGAAAAAACGCCATCATCGCGGTCATCATGTCGGCAAGCGCGATTTTCCACGCGCCGCCATGCGCGCCGCCATGTCCGCCAACAATCTTCTTGATGATGATCGGTGCCGGGATTTCCGGCGCCGCATCCGTCTTTTTCGGCGTGGAAGCCATCGATTATTTGCCTCTGAGGCCGTCGAACACTTCGCCGAAATCCGGCTGGTTGTGATGGGCGATGCCTGAACGGGCAGCCTCGATCACGAGTGGCTGAGGGTGGCCATGAAGCGTGGCAACAATGATCTGCTTCACAACAACATAGATCTCGCTATCCTCCTCGATCACCTGCTTGAGGCGGAATGAAATCGGCTCGATAACGCCATAGGCCAAAAGCACGCCCATGAAGGTTCCGACAAGTGCGCTACCGATCAAGGCTCCGAGCACCGCTGGTGGCTGATCGATCGAGCCCATGGTTTTCACAACGCCGAGAACGCAGGCAACAATACCGAGCGCCGGGCAAGCGCCCGCCATCGCTCCCAGCGCCGTTACCGGTTCCATCGAGTGGTGATGGTGAGCTTTCAGGCCGTTATCCATCACTTCTTCAACGGCATAGGCATTCAGCGTACCGGATGAAATCACCATCAAACGAACCGTATCGGTGATCAGATGGACGAGGGTATGATCTTTGAGGAGTTTCGGGTATTCGCCGAAAATCGCGCTCGATTCGGGATTTTCAACATGTGATTCGAGGGCAACGGGGCCATCAACACGCAAAATTTTCATCAATCGCGACACCAGAAAGATCGTATCAAGATAATCCTGCTTTTTGTACTTCGGACCGCCGAAGACCTTGCCGAAACCGCTTGCAACGCCCTTGATGACGTTCATGCTGTTGCCGACGAGCATTGCGCCGATGGCCGCGCCACCAATCGATGCCAACTCGGCAGGAGCGGCATGAATCACGGGTGCAAGATCACCTCCGTGCAATACGAAGACGCCAAAAACAGCAGCCATCACGACGACAAGGCCCACAATACTTAACATCTACATCTCCCGGCTATAATAATTTCGATCATGGCGTTTCGGTCATCAAGCAATCTGGCAATATCAGCCGTCCGTTTATTTCCCTGAATTGAGCGGTTTTTGTGTTCTTATTTTCAATTAACATTCTAATGTGAATTTATTAATTGAAGGTGACAAATTTTGTATTTGAACATCAATTATATGAGCATATCAATCAATCTTATCCACCATTGCAACAGTCTCAGTGCTAGTAAACCAGCACGTCTCAATTTCACGGTATCTACAAGTTCTGTGCCAAACTTTTCCGAGTTGTCATATTTGATCAAATAAGACGCGCTAAACCGTGGAAATATTTGGGGATGACTGGAATTATTTTAGAAGGCACGATAGAGTGATTTTGCTTTAACGTATCAGTGAAGTTGAGTTCAAGCGTATGGTTGCATTGGTGAATAGTGAAAGCGTGCGGACAGGCGAATTTTCGCCTCTCGAAAACCTGCACGAGCTCCGTCGCTTTCAGTCCGTGCGTTCCATCTTCCGCTGCCTCGACGCCATCCGCCGGACCTATGATCTCGATATCGAGGAAGCGTTGCTCTATCTCGGCATCGGATATCTAAACACCGAGAAAATTCATCAGATGGGGTCACGCGGCTATATTGCCGCCACCAATATCGCATCCGCCGCCGAGTTTGCTTTGATCCCGAAAGAGACCGCGCGGCGCAAAATCGCCCGCTTGGCCGAAGTTGGCCTCGTCACCAACAAGGGCGGCGTCGTCGTCATCGACATCGCCGCCTGGTTCCAGTTTGCAACTCAGTTGATGCCGAGCGACCGCTAGACCGCCCGACCCACCAAAATCACCCGCGCCCCGCAAGCGGCATCTTTGTTGCCATCACAGTGATCGTCGAGACATTGGCATCGAGCGACAGGCTTGACATAAACACAACCGCGCGCGCGACATTGTCGACATCCATTGTCGGCTCAACGCCGACCGTCCCATTCGCCTGCAGAACGCCGGTGCTCATCTTCTGCGTCATATTGGTTGCCGCATTGCCGATATCGATCTGGCCGCAGGCAATGTCATATTTCCGCCCGTCAAGCGACGTCGATTTCGTCAAGCCGGTGATGGCATGCTTGGTCGCCGTATAGGGCGCCGAATTCGGCCGCGGTGCCTGCGCCGAAACAGAGCCATTATTGATGATCCTGCCACCCCGTGGTGACTGGTCCTTCATGATCCGGAACGCTTCCTGCGTGCACAGGAATGCTGCCGTCAGATTGGCACCCAGCACATTCTGCCACTGCTCGAAGCTGAGATCCTCGATCGGGATCGGTGGTGCATTCGTCCCGGCATTGTTGAACAGAACATCCAGACGGCCAAAACGCTCTTTCGCCTTGGCGAAGAGATTCTTGACCGCATCGGGATTGGCAAGGTCCGTCGAAACAGCGAGCGCAGCGGCACCGAATGACGCGCCGAGCGTGATCGTCTCGTCGAGTGCGTCCTGTCGGCGTCCGGCGAGAACGACGGAATACCCTTCTTTCATCATCGCCAGCGCAACAGACCGTCCAACACCCGATCCCGCACCGGTAATCATCGCAACCTTACCGTTTCCGCTCATTGATATATCTCGCTCTTTATATGGAAATCACCAGTCCAACCGTCCAACACATTTTACACCGTAAGGCGCATTAAAGCCCGTTCGAACCGGTTGAACAAATCATCGATTTGCGCCTCGGAAATGATCAAAGGCGGGCAGAACGCAATGATGTCGCCGATTGCCCGGAAGATGATCCCCTCTTCATGACCCAATTCGGCCAGTTTGAGGCCCGTCGCGCCCGGCTTCTCGAAGCCTGCTTTGGTGGTCTTGTCGGAGACGAGTTCAAGCGCCCCGATCAGCCCCACGCCGCGTGTCTCCCCGACCAGCGGATGACTTCCAAAGCTATGCAACCGCTTCAGAAATGCCGGGCTCAACTCGTTCACCCGGCCCATCAGATTGCGCTCTTCGATGATGTTCAAATTCTCCATCGCAACCGCCATCGCCAGCGGATGCCCCGCCGTCGTAAAGCCATGGGCGAAGGTGCCGATCTTTGCCGTATTATCGGCCACAACCTGATAAATTTCATCCGTAAACAGCAATGCTGCCAGCGGCACATAGGAAGACGTGATCTGCTTTGAGCAAATCATCATGTCGGGAACGATCCCGTAAGTATCGCTACCCCACGTATTACCCGTCCGCCCAAATCCGTTGATCACTTCATCGACAATGATCAGCACATCATATTTGCGGCAGACGGCTTGGATCTTTTCCCAATACGTCCGCGGCGGAATGAATACGCCGCCCGCGCCCATCACCGGCTCGCCTATAAAGGCCGCAACAGTCTCCGGCCCTTCGCTCAAAATCCGGTCCTCGAGCTCTTCGGCAAGACGCGTCGCAAACGCTTCCTCCGTCTCGTTCGGCTCTGCAAAGCGGTAATGATGCGGGCAACCAACATGCTTGATCTGCGGAAATGGAAGGTCAAAATCACGGTGATTATTCGGCAATCCCGTCAGGCTCGCCGACATTAATGTGATGCCATGATAGGCTTTGATGCGCGAGATAATCTTCTTTTTCTCGGGCTTGCCCCGGGCATTGTTGTAAAACCAGACGAGCTTTACAGCGGTATCATTCGCTTCCGATCCCGAATTGGTGAAATGGCATTTGCCCATCTTTCCCGGTGCCATTTTGACAAGGCGCTCGGCCAGATCAATCGCCTGTGGATGCGATTTATGCGAGAATGAATGATAGAACGGCAATTCGCTCATCTGCCGCGTCGCCGCCTGCACAAGCCGCTCTTCACCGAAGCCGACCGCCACACTCCACAGCCCCGCCATCGCCTCGATATATTCCTTGCCGGCATCATCATAGACATGGATACCCTTGCCCTTTGAGATGATCATCGGGCCGACCTGCTCGTGCCGCCGCGCATTGGTCACGGGATGAAAATAAAACTCGATATCGCGGGCAGCGGCGGAATTGGGAAGAGCAGTCATCATCATCTCCTGCAAGGTTTTTAATTCCAGACCTCCACCATATCCGACAGTTCACGGCAAGGGAAATCAGTAAATTGTGATCACAAAATCAACGGAATTTTGAGCGCGCGAGCATTCGAATTGCCCCCCCGGCAATCAAGCCCCAAAACGCTCCACCAATTCCAAATAGCGTCAACCCGGATGCAGCCACCACAAACGTGATCACAGCAGCTTCCCGGTCCGCCGGTTCGGAGACTGCCGCCAGCAGCGAATTCCCGAAAGCACCCAGCAAAGCGAGCCCCGCGACTGCTTCGATCAGAACAGGCGGCGAAACAGCAATCAACGCCGTCGCCAACCCCGCCAGCAGCCCAAAGACCACATAAACGCCGCCCGCCACCACAGCCGACCAATATCTTCGCGTCGGATCCAGATGTGCGTCCGGCCCTGCGCACAGCGCCGCCGTAATGGCCGCCAGATTCACGGCATGCCCCCCAAAGGGTGCGGCCAGAAGACTGAACAGGCCCGTCACGGTGAACAAAGGCCCGGCATCAGGCCTGAACTCGTTGAGAGCCAGAACCGCCATGCCGGGAATATTCTGGGAGGCCATCGTCACGATAAAGAGCGGGATGGCGATCCCGATCAGGCTGGGGATGGTAAAAACCGGCGTAATGAAAATCGGTTGCGGCCAGAGCGAGCCGATGGAAACGCCCGTATCGGCCGTGAGAACAATGGCAACCACCGTCACAAGAACGGCCACCGGAACCGCAAACAGCCGCTTGAACCGCGCCATAATCGCCCAAACCACCACAATCGGCAAGGCGATCATCGGCATTTGCGCCACGGCCTTCACAGGCGCAAGACACAGCATCAACAAGATTCCCGCGAGCATGGCGTTCGCAAGCGACGCCGGAATCGCGGCAACAGCCCGCGCCAGCGGTTTCCACTGCCCGGCGATGACAACCAACACGCCGGCAACGAGAAACGCCCCTACCGCTGCAGGAAACCCGCCTTCAACCATCTGCGAACTGGCGAGCAATGCAGCTCCCGGAGTCGACCACGCAACCGAAATCGGCAATCGGGTTTTCAAACTCAGATAGATGCCGCACACCCCCATCGCAATCGCGACAGCCATCAAACCGGAGGCAGCTTCCGCCTCGGAGGCACCCGCGGCTCGCAATCCGTGCACAACAACGGCAAAGGAACTCGCAAAACCGACAAAGGCCGCGAGCAATCCTGCGGCAGCGGCCTGAATCGAAAAGGATGAAAGATGGGTCTTCATCCGGCAAGCGTTAACAACGCCACCTGATCCTGTCCAGAGTCCGGCGCAACTTCGCCAGCGTTTTCACCACGCCAAACGCCTGCTCAATCTGTGTGCTCTAAAGTCGACCCATTTCGAAAGCGGTGCACGTCTCTCCGTATTCGGCCAAAGCCGTTTCGAGATAATCCGAAAGAAGCGGCGTCCCGAGCAGATACGTCGTAACGGACCCCGTCCGTCGCGCCCGCGCATCGGCCATCGCCACCGCCCAGTCGGCAGGCGCATAATCCCCGCGTCCGATCCACATGAGCGCAACAAGTGCCGCCTGCTCGTCTTCGTCCATGGCGTCGATAAAGGCCGCAAGTTCAGTGCCGCTCGACACTGAACCCCGCTCCGTCAGAATACTCAGAAATCCGTCATCCGACGCATTCGATGAATCCCCCGGCATCCCGGAATCGGCGGCCACGCTCTCTCGCGATTTCACAATGACAAAGCATACTTTGTCCGTATTGATTTCCGGCATTGAAACGCCCTCGAAGGGCTCCTCGCTTTTTTCAGGAACCAGCATCGAACACATCTCCCGCCTGAAGGATTTCATATACGTCCAGCCGCGCGCCTTCGAGCGGAAGCCCTTCCTCGCCCATAATATCGTCCATTCCGGCATACCACTGATAGGCGATTTCGATATCGGCAACATCCGCACCGGTTGCGATGATTGCGTTGAGCAATTCATCGTCGATCGGGCCGATGATCTGCACAATATCCTCAGGCGATAATTGGCTTTCCATGGTGTCACCTTTCTCTGAATAGCCGCTTGCCGAGATTTCGTCCGGGCACGGAACTCTCACGCTAGGGCTGAATGGCTCGGTTTGCTTTGTGCGAGATCAAAGGGCCGCGCTGATTTTTATCAAAGCGTAACATTGGCGGGATGGGCCATCGTGCATTTCCCGAAAAGGAGAAACGGACGATGAAGAAGCATTTTCTTGCAAGCGCGCTGCTATTTGCCAGTCTGACGGCAGGTACATTGGGGCTGGGTGCCGCTCAGGCTCAGGAAGGTCTGGGCTGGGGCCCGGGTCATGCCATGATGTGGGGTGGCCCGACACGCAACTGGATGGGCTGGGGACGATCCGAGCATTTCTGCGGCAAGGAAGGCGAACGCAATGTCGCCCGCTTCATGGCGCTCATCGCGCGCGATATCAAACCGACGGACGCGCAAAGGCCAAATGTCGATGCCCTGAAGACTGCATTTGAATCCGCCCAAACCCAGCTCGAAGGTCTGTGTGAAAAGCCTGCTGGCGGGAGCTGGACGCCCATCGAACGCCTCACAGTGGCCGAAGGCCATCTCAACGCCATGTTGGGCGCGATCAAAACGATCAAGCCTGCGATGGAGACACTCTACGCCTCCCTCTCCGACGATCAGAAAAAGCGCATGGATGCGCTGCGTCCGGATTGGCGCATGCGCTTACCTTGGAACCAGCCCTGAAAAACCAAAGCACGAAACGGCACTCCCGCATATCGGGCACTCGCACCAAAAGCATGAGGTTGACGTGACACTGAGTCCTTCATCGAGATCATCCACGAATACGCGGCAGGGGCGTTCCGGACGTCAGGCGGAAAACATGTCCCTGAAACGCGATATCGGGTCAGCCCAGCCGCATACCGTCTTGGACCGGATGATCCACGCGAGTACCGCGCGGCTTACGGGTGGTGTGTCAATGATCGGATTAGGGCTCGCCTGGTTTGACTGGGCGAGCCATCTCGCAACAGCCCCGGGACGTCAGATAGAACTGGTCCAATGCGCAATCATCGAGACAATGCGCGCCCTTGATCACATGGCCACCGATCTCAGGCGCACCGGAGACAATAGCGGGCGCCTGCAAACGCTGACATCTGATCGCCGCTTCGCCAGCGCAAACTGGCATCAGGCCCCCTTCTCCATTTACGCCCGCAATTTCAGGGCGATGGAACGCTGGTGGGATCAGGCCGCTGCTGTCCACGGGGTGAGCGATCGCCATCAGGCGCTGATTGCTTTCATCGCGCGGCAGATGCTGGATATCATCGCCCCAAGCAATTTTATTGCGACCAATCCCGATATTCTCGAGCAAACTGTCAAAACTCAGGGCACAAACCTCGCAAAAGGCGCGGTCAATGCTGTCGATGATTGGTTCCGCGTTGTGTCAGGCAAAAGACCGTCGGATACAGAGAACTTCAAAGTTGGCGTCGATGTTGCAGCGTCGAAAGGCAAAGTTGTCGCCCGCACGCGCCTTGCCGAAATCATCCAGTATTCCCCGGCAACCACAAAGGTCCATTCCGAACCCGTTGTGATCATTCCTGCCTGGATCATGAAATACTACATTCTCGACCTCTCCCCCCATAATTCCCTTGTGCGATACCTGACAGAGCAAGGGTTCACCGTCTTCATGGTGTCGTGGAAAAACCCGGGCCCGGAAGACCGCAATCTGTCGCTCGACGATTACCGGCAAGACGGTGTGATGGCTGCTTTCGACGCCGCAAGCGCCATTACCGGTTCACGAAATCTCCATGCCACGGGCTATTGCCTCGGCGGCACGCTCCTCGCAATCACCGCGGCAGCCATGGCGCGCGATGGCGATACCCGGCTCAAAACCGTCAGCCTGTTCGCCTCGCAGGTCGATTTCCACGAGGCAGGCGAATTGCGCCTCTTCATCAATGAAAGCCAGTTGGCTCTGGTCGAGGACATGATGTGGATGCGCGGCTATCTGCAATCCGCCCAGATGGCAGGTGCCTTCCATATCTTACGCTCGAACGATCTCATCTGGTCCCGGATGATCAAAAACTACTTCATGGGTGAACGCGAACGCCCGATCGACATCATGCTCTGGTCGGAAGACACGACCCGCATGCCGTACCGGATGCACGCCGAATACTTGAGAAAACTCTACCTCGAAAACCAGTTCGCCGAAGGACGTCTGAACGTCGATGGCCGGCCGGTTGTCGTGCGCGACGTCGATGTGCCGATGTTTGTCGTCGGCACCGAGTGGGATCACGTTGCGCCATGGCGGTCCGTTTTCAAAATCCATCTCGAAGTCGAAAACGAGATCACATTCGTTTTGACAACAGGCGGGCATAATGCGGGTGTTGTCAGCGAGCCTGGCCATGCCGGGAGATCGTATCGCATTGCAAGCCGCACGGCCCGTGCACCCTATGTCGATCCGGATACATGGACTGAAACCGCTCATCCCGTCGAGGGGTCATGGTGGATGGCGTGGTCTCATTGGCTCGCTGCCTACAATCCTGAAATGGCTCCACCTCCGGCGTTAGGCGACACTGAAAAGGGATATCCGCCCTTGGATGACGCTCCGGGCACCTATGTTCACGGATAAATCTCGGCTCGTTTGATCGGCGTCAATGACGCCATTCCAGCGATCAAAGAAAACTACCCCGAACCCCGCAATCGGGCTTCCTCACCAAACCCAGAAGGAGACCACCATGAATGATAGTGATCTGAGACAAAATGTCATTGATGAACTCGAATTTGATCCAAGCTTCGAGGCAAGCTCAATCGGCGTCGCCGCCAAGAGCGGCATCGTCACGCTTACGGGTCACGTGTCGAGCTATGCCGAAAAGCAGGCCGCCGAACGCGCCGCCCGTCGGGTGAAAGGCGTCATGGGGATCGCGCAGGAAATCGAAATCCGCTACCCGACCGACAAGAAAACCTCGGATGACGAAATCGCCCGGCGTTGCGTCAACATCATCGCTTGGGACACAACGCTTCCCGAGGGCAAGATCAGCGTTAAGGCCGAGCGCGGCTGGGTAACCCTCACCGGCGAAGTGCCATGGCATTATCAGCGGGTGGCCGCGGAATCAGGCGTCAGAAAAATCTCCGGCGTCACCGGCATTACCAATCTGATCACGATCCAGCAGAAAGTTCAGGCCACCGACGTCAAGCACAAGATCGAGGAGGCCTTGAAGCGCAATGCCGAGATCGAGGCACAAGGCATCCGCGTCACCGTCACCGATACGAGCGTTCGCCTCGAAGGCAAGGTCAATGCGTGGCACGAGCGCGACGTCGTCGAAAAAGCCGCCTGGTCGGTCCCCGGCGTCCAGAATGTCGTGGACAAGCTCAGTATCTGATCCTCGACCCAATCTCCGCCGTCCGGTCTATCGCCTCAGCTGAGTGGCAGGCGATAGATGCGGGCGGCGGTTCCGCGATAGAGCTTATGCCGCTCATCCTGCGACGCCCCGCCGACGGCTTCGTCTGAACAAAAATACGCCAGACCGTTCGATATATATAC
>Ga0209033_1000379_pt1 | contig 25249 bp, 22 predicted proteins | sample LauGreFa1BDMLBDN_2_FD_188218 | JGI IMG/M metagenome (GOLD analysis project Ga0209033, IMG submission 188218) | Freshwater lake microbial communities from Lake Michigan, USA - Fa13.BD.MLB.DN (SPAdes) (version 2) | ecosystem: Environmental > Aquatic > Freshwater > Lake | place: Lake Michigan, USA...
CACCCAGACTAAGTAATACCGTAAACATGGCTAAATAGGCTATTGTCCAACTTAATTTTATATTCATCCAAATTTTCTCTATTAAATTTGTATTACTGCGCCAAAATCATCAAAATACACTTTTCTTTTTTCACAACAATAAAATACTTATGTTAATTAAAACGGTTGTCATTTTTGCATTTTTGTTGATTTTACTCAGCTTAGGCTCTGCATTGTTTAACATTGTCAAACATAAAGACCAAGCAAACTCTCAAAAAACACTCAATGCACTCACACTGCGCATTACTTTATCAATTACATTATTTATTTTTATTTTTATTGCTGTTGCCAATGGCTGGATTGAACCACATGGAATTGGAACAAGAGCGCAATCTCATGATACAACGCCGGAATTATCAAATAAGAATTAACTCGCTTTGACAAAAAAAAAGCGTGGCCTAAAAATTGACCACGCTTTTTCAATGTTGTTACTTATTTACATTAAATAAACAAATACAAATAAACCTAACCATACTACGTCAACGAAATGCCAATACCATGCCGCTGCTTCAAAAGCAAAATGGTTTTCAGGTGTGAAATGTCCTTTTGCACTACGAAATAACACCACACTCAAAATAATTGCACCAACACAAACGTGAAAGCCATGGAAACCTGTCAACATAAAGAATGTTGAACCATAAATGCCTGAGCCAAGTGTTAAACCCATTTCAGTGTAAGCTTCATGGTATTCAAAGGCTTGGCAAAGTACAAACAAAAAACCAAGGCTGACAGTCGCAATCAAGCCCTTAATTAGCTGATCACGTTTTTTTGCAAGTAAACCATGGTGAGCCCAAGTACATGTTACGCCACTGCTCAAAAGTAATAATGTGTTAATAAATGGCAAGCCAAAAGCACCCATCGGTTCAAAATGCCCACCCACATTACCTGGACCATTCGTTGGCCATACCGCCGTGTAGTTAGTCCATAATATCGCTTTAGTAGCCGCTTTTGCACCTTCGCCACCAAGCCATGGCACCGATAAATTACGCGTATACCATAAAGTGCCAAAAAACACTGCAAAGAACATCACTTCAGAAAAAATAAACCACATCATTCCCATACGGTATGATATACCCACACCATGGTTGTACATTCCCGATTCACTTTCTGTTGATTGGAGCGTAAACCATCCTGCAACCATCACAATAAAAATTGCAAAACCTAACATCATCAATGGAGAACCGATAGATGATCCATTTAAATAATTAGCAAACCCCACAAGCGTGGTTAGTAAACCCGCTGTAGCCATGACAGGCCACGTCGCTTTATGCGGAATATAATAAGCATTATTTGTTGACATAAACTTCCCCTAAGTTATTTTTTTATCGCTGTTTGAGTGTTATCAAAAAAAGTGTAAGATAATGTTATGGTTTTATATTCATGCGGCAGAGCCGGATTTAACACAAAACGCATAGGCATGACTTTTTTTTCATGCGGTGCAAAAGTCTGCTCAGAAAAACAAAAACATTCGACTTTCTCAAAATAGGTACTCGTTAGTGCCGGTGAAAAACTTGGAATCGCTCTCGCCACCATAGGTGACGCCGTTTTATTTTCTGCATAAAAATTCACGGTATGATACTCACCTGGATGTACTTTCAATTGCGTCATTTCCGCACTAAAAATCATGGGAGTTGACTCATTTAATGTCGTCATAAACTCCACATTCACTTCACGACTCTTATCTATTTCATAAGCAGTTTCTGGTATTGCTTTAATTGCGTCTGGGCGATCGCGCTCAATCCATTTCCACTCACATAAAACATCATAAAGAGGAACTAACGCATACCCAAACCCAAACATAGCAATTGCTACAATCGCTAAATTGCGTCCTAATCGCTTATTTTTTACCGCAACATCTTCGTTCATCTCGACAACGCTTGGATAACAGCCATAACATAAATTGTTGTTGCAATTGCAATAAGTACGATTGCCGTTAAAATATTCTTTTGTTTGATGGTCATTTTGACTACTCGTCAGTTCATCACAAAGGCGCTACTAAAAAGCAACGCCTCTATACTCTATGACCTAATCGTGATCGCAAGGAATCACGGTAGGTGGTGTAGAAAAGGTGTGATAAGGAACTGGTGAAGGCAGTGTCCACTCTAAGCCATGCTTATGAGCATCTTCCCAAACTTCGTCAGTTACTTTTTCGCCTGTTCCGCCTTTAATCGTATCCACAACAATGTATAGGAATAATAATTGACTTGCGCCGAATATAAATCCACCAATACTTGAAATCATATTCCAATCAGAAAACTGAATAGCATAATCTGGAATACGACGTGGCATACCTGCTAATCCCAAGAAATGCTGTGGGAAAAACAAAATATTGACTGAAATTGCAGATAACCAGAAATGCAATTGTCCAATTTTCTCGTTGTACATGTGCCCTGTCCATTTCGGCAGCCAATAATACCCTCCTGCCATAAGCATAAAAATAGATGCAGGAACTAATGTGTAATGAAAATGTGCAACAATAAAATAGCTATCATGATATTGAAAATCAGCAGGTGCAATTGACATCATCAATCCAGTGAAACCACCTAATGTGAATAGGACAACAAAAGAAATGGAAAACAACATGGGTGTTTCAAAAGTCATTGCACCTTTCCACATCGTTGCAGTCCAGTTAAATACTTTCACGCCTGTTGGAATAGCAATTAACATAGTGGCATACATAAAGTACAACTCACCTGAGATTGGCATCCCAACAGTGAACATATGATGCGCCCAAACAATAAACGCCAAGAATGCAATCGCCGCCGTCGCATAGACCATCGAACTGTAACCAAATAATGGCTTACGCGCAAATACTGGAATAATCGTTGATGCCACGCCAAATGTTGGCAAAATCATTACGTAAACTTCAGGATGACCAAAGAACCAGAAAATGTGCTGATAAAGAACCGGATCGCCGCCACCCGCTGCATCAAAGAAGCTAGTATGAAAGAATTTATCCGTCAGCAACATGGTCACTGCACCAGCAAAAACTGGCATAATCGCAATCAATAAGAAACCAGTAATCAACCATGTCCAAACGAACATTGGCATTTTCATTAATGACATTGCAGGGGCACGCATATTCAAAATAGTCGCAACAATGTTAATTGCTCCCATAATTGAAGATATACCAAGTAAATGCACTGAAAAAATAGCAAACGGAAGTGCTTTACCTGTTTGCAATACTAATGGCGGATATAAAGTCCAGCCACCAGCAGGGGCACCACCTTCCATAAATAAGGTAGACGCAAGTAATAAAATACCCGCCACAAGCAACCAAAAGCTCATATTATTCATGCGTGGCAACGCCATATCAGGCGCGCCAATCATCATAGGCACCATCCAATTAGCCAAACCAACAAAGGCTGGCATGACAGCTCCAAAAACCATCACAAGCGCATGCATGGTGGTCATTGAATTAAAAAATTGTGGATCAACAAACTGCATTCCAGGTTCAAACAATTCAGCACGAATAATCATCGCCATCGTACCACCCACAAAAAACATGGCTAGTGCGAATACCAAATATAACGTACCAATATCTTTATGGTTCGTGGTGACAACCCAACGCAACCATCCTTTTTCTGGACCGTGAGCGTGATCATCATGGTGATGATCGTCATGATCATGTTCAGCTGTGACAGCAGACATACTTTAATACCTCAATAAACAGTTAAAAAAAGCCCAATAAGCACTCATTACTCATCGTCATCATAAACAGGTGTAATTGCTTTAGGTTGGATTTCGTCGCCCACTTTATTACCGATATCAGGTGAATTTCTAATGTAGGTAATCACTGCTGCTAATTCATTATCTTTTAACTTAGCAAATGAAGGCATTTTACTTGTACCTGCTTGCAAGAAACCAATCAAAGGATCAATGCCACCAGTAACTTTTGCACTACCACGCAGTGCAGGATAATTACCAACAACACCTTTACCATCAATCTGATGACATGCTACGCAATTTTTCAAATACACACTCGAACCGTTAGCCATCAATTGTTCGTGTGATTGATCACTTAAATCCGGTTTTGCATTTTGTTTCTCTAAAGTCGTTTTTACCCAATTATCGTAGTCACCTTGATTCATTGCAATAACCACAATTGGCATAAAGCCATGATCACGACCGCATAATTCAGTACACTGCCCACGATAAACGCCTGGCGTTGGAACAGATGTCCATGCCTCATTGATAAATCCAGGATTCGCATCTTTTTTCCATCCTAAATCAGGTACCCACCATGAATGAATAACGTCAGCTGATGTAAAAACAAAACGAATTTTTTTGTTAATTGGGATAACGAGTGGTCTATCAACACTTAACAAATAATTAGGCACTGTGTGGGGATCAATAGTGTGACCACGATGTGATTTTTCACTTATTTCATCTAAGTGACTTTCAAAGTGAACGCCACTATCGAGATATTGATAATCCCAATACCATTGTTTACCTGTCACTTTAATTGACATTTCAGACTCTTGAACATCATCTAACTCAAGCATTGTCTTAGTTGCTGGAATAGCCATGGCAACTAAAATGATTGTTGGAATGATTGTCCAAATAATTTCCACTGTCGTATGTTCATGGAAATGGGCAGCTTCATGACCCTTGGATTTGCGGTGATGATAGATTGAATAAAATATCGTCCCAAAAACAGCAATACCAATGAACACACATATCCAAAGGATAAGCATGTGTAGATCATAAATGTCATTACTGACTTTTGTCACCCCTTCCATTAAATTCAGGGCATAATCCGCCTGTGCTATTGGCAACCCAAAGGTTGTTAACATAGCACCAGCGAATAGTTGCTTAATTTTTTTCACGGAGAAAACTCCTCTAAGTAGTTTATAAACTTTTATGCTTCATATTTCTTGGTAATTCAAAACAAATTTTATATTTGTTTTATTCCATTTACTTAATAATTATCACAAATAATCGGGTTAATTCTACCCCATGAAGTTCATCTATACCAGTTTGAGATGATGAATCTTCATCAAAATGCTTGTCTAATTCTGCAACCATCGTGCAACTGTTTTTGCATAATAGGTTAAAATCGCATCACTTCCCGCGCGTTTAAAAGCAAGTAATGATTCTAATACAACAGACTTTTCATCAAGCCAACCGTTCATTGATGCCGCCTTTAACATCGCATATTCACCACTCACCTGATAAGCAAACGTCGGGACACCGAATTCAACCTTAACACGGTGAACTATGTCTAAGTAAGGCATACCCGGCTTTACCATAATCATATCAGCGCCTTCTTGCAGATCTAACTGCACCTCGCGCAAAGCTTCATCCGAGTTAGCCGGATCCATTTGGTAACTATATTTATTTCCTTTACCTAAATTGCCGGCAGACCCAACCGCATCACGGAAAGGACCATAAAAACTTGATGCATATTTAGCCGAATACGCAAGAATTCTCGTATGTGAATAATTTTCCGCTTCAAGTGCTTGACGAATTGCACCAATTCGCCCGTCCATCATATCTGACGGGGCAACAATATCTGCTCCCGCTTTTGCATGAGAAAGTGCCTGTTTAACTAAGACGGCAATGGTTTCATCATTTAACACATACCCTTTAGCATCAATCAAACCATCTTGTCCATGCGAAGTAAAAGGATCTAAAGCGACATCCGTAATAATACCCAACTCAGGAACTGCTTGTTTTAGCGCTCTAACCGCACGCTGAACTAAACCATCTGGATGATAAGCTTCTGCTGCATCATCAGATTTTTTATCGATTGCAACTACTGGAAATAAAGCAATTGCTGGAATTCCCAATATATAAAGCTCTCTGGCCTCTTCAATGAGCAAATCTAATGATAAGCGTTCAACATCGGGCATAGAGGCAATACTCTCTCGCCGCTGCGTCCCTTCAATGACAAAAACAGGATAAATTAAATCATCCACTGTTAACGTATTTTCTCGCATTAACCGACGAGAAAAATCATCTTTACGCATTCTTCTCATGCGTGTTGCGGGAAATTTAATGCTATTATATACCATTTTATTCATACTTATTTTTGGGAGTTTTTATGAAGATTAAGCACTATACCTTATCCGTTCTGTTAGCCACATTTATTAGCGCAATGCCATTTACTCATATTATGGCTTCTGAATTATCTGCTCCTCAAGTGTCTATAGCAGAAGCATCAGATAAACTGCAACAACGTATGCAAGATAAGGGATTCATTAAAGATTTTAACAAAGTCACACAATTTGTCGATCAAACAATTTATCCGCACGTTGATTTTGATAAAATCTCTGCTCTAGTTTTAGGAAAAATATGGAAAACTGCAACTCCTGACGAACAAACCAGGTTCAAAAAAGAATTCCAAACATTACTAGTACGGACTTATTCACGTGCGTTTAGTGAATTTAAAGAGTGGTCAATTCGTTTTTTACCTTCTGAAATGGAAGAAGGCGCAACAAAAGTCATCGTAAAAACTGAAGTTCTCCAACCAGGTGTTCAACCTATTGCTGTGAATTATCGCATGTATTTAAACGGTAATGAATGGAAAGCTTATGACATCATGATTGAAGGTGTCAGTTTAGTTACGAATTATCGAACCACATTCAGTGATGAAGTTCAAGCAAAAGGCTCATTAAATGCAGTGATCGAAAGCTTAGCAAAACGTAATGCTGAAGCATTAAAAAATTCTTAACTTCTCATCTAGATTACTTGAATTTGATGATAAATCCAGCTAAAGACTCCCTCTATAGCCAACCGCTTGGACGTATTGATAGCTTTATCTTTGATGATCAGGTCGCACGAGTGTTTCCTGATATGATTGAACGCTCTGTTCCAGGCTATCAAACCATTATTACTGCTATTGGTTTGCTCGCAGGGCGCTTTGCGCAAGAAAATAGCGTGTGTTACGATTTAGGGTGCTCACTTGGCGCTGCATCATTTGCCATGAGTCAACATATTATCGCTAAAAATTGCCGAATCGTTGCCGTAGACAACTCTAATGCCATGTTAGCGCGCTTTAAGCATCTTTTAGAGCTACAAAAACCACCACCCTTATCCATCGATTTAAAATGTGCCAACATTCAAGATATTGTTGTTGAGAATGCGTCGGTTGTCGTCTTAAATTTTACACTGCAATTTTTACCTCTTGCCGATAGAGCACAATTGCTTGAAAAAATTTATCATGGATTATTACCTAATGGCGCACTCATCATTTCTGAAAAACTAGCATTCGACGATCCACGCCAGCAAACGATGCAAATTGACCTGCACCATGCTTTTAAAAAGTCGCAAGGCTATAGTGAAATGGAAATTAGCCAAAAACGCACAGCATTAGAAAACGTCCTTATTCCTGAAACATTTACACAACATCAACAACGTTTAACATCAATTGGATTTAGCAGTTGTGAACTATGGTTTCAATATTTTAATTTCGCCTCATTTATTGCATTAAAATAATGCCCTACTCCGAATTATATAACGCCTTATGTGAAGCCAACGTGCATGATTGGGCGCAACAATTACCCAAACAAATCCATGAGGCTTTCGATACAAAAAAACATGGTGATTTGCTCAAATGGCAAACACAACTCGCACAACTTCCAAATATTGAAACAAATCAACGAATAATTACTGCTGACACTATCAACATTGGCAGTGTAATTGACCTTTCAATCGAAACTCAAACTCAATTAAAAACACAATTACTCGCCTTTAGCCCATGGCGAAAAGGACCTTATGATTTATTTGGCATTTTAATTGATACCGAGTGGCGCTCAGATTGGAAATGGCAACGGCTTGAAAATCATATTACACCGCTCCATAATAGATTAGTGCTTGATGTGGGTTGCGGTAACGGTTATCACTGCTGGAGAATGCTTGGCGCTGGCGCAAAGAGGGTTGTTGGCATCGACCCAATGCTATTAAATGTGATGCAATTTCAGCTTATTAAGCAATTTTACGATAACAACGCACCTATTGATGTACTCCCTTTAGGCATTGAAGCTATGCCTGCAAATTTACGTTGCTTTGATAGCGTGTTTTCAATGGGAGTGCTCTATCATCGACGCTCACCAATTGATCATCTTTTTGAATTACGCGATTGCTTGAAAAGTGGGGGGGAGCTAATTTTAGAAACGCTTGTTATTGATGGCGAATTAGGTGACACACTTCTTCCAGTAGATCGCTATGCGCAAATGCGAAATGTCTGGTTTCTGCCGAGTTGCGACACATTGATCAGTTGGCTCAATCGCTGTGGTTTTAAAAATACGCGTGTTGTCGACATCACCACTACTACCACGCAAGAACAGCGTACAACAGATTGGATGCGTTTTCACTCCCTTAAAGATTTTCTCAATGCTGCAAACCCAAGTTTAACCTGCGAAGGATTACCCGCACCTAAAAGGGCTATCATCATTGCTAATGCTCCCTAAAATTCGTATAAGTCATCATTTTTATCACTCATTTTTTATATTACAAGCGTATATACGCCACAAAGTGATTATGCGACATTTGAATAAAGCGCAACATATTTAGAGTGGATTCCATATAAAAAAGGGCAATTGATTAAAATCACCCTACTATACAAATTTATTATCTAAGTAGCGAATTAGGCTTGCGTGTGATATTCGGGGCTGTATTTATGCACACTGTCTACCATTGCTTTAACGTGTTCAGGATTAATATCAGGCAAAATACCGTGCCCTAAATTAAATACATGACCAGAGCCGTTGCCATATTTATGCAAAATGGTTTTGACTTTTTCGGTAATGACGTCTGGATTAGCATAAAGCGCTAATGGATCTAAATTACCTTGCAAAGCTACTTTATCACCTACGCGAGTGCGGGCATGTTGAATGTCCGTTTGCCAATCTAACCCAAGAGCGTCATATCCAGTCGTTGCCATTTCTTCAAGCCAAAGACCACCACCTTTGGTGAATAAAATATTGGGAACACGTCGACCTTCATTTTCGAGGGTAAGTAAGTCGCGCACTTGCTTGGCATAACGCAGTGAAAATTCGTTATAATCTTCGCTACTGAGCATACCACCCCATGTATCAAATAACATAACGGCTTGCGCACCAGCGGCAATTTGCGCATTCAAATAGGCGGCAACGGATTGTGCGAGTGTATCGAGCAATTTGTGCATCAATGCAGGGTCGTTGTACATTAAGGCTTTTACTTTGGCGAAATTTTTGCTACTTCCGCCTTCAACCATATAAGTGGCGAGCGTCCATGGACTGCCAGAAAAACCAATTAGCGGAACGCTACCATCTAAATTTTTACGAATTAAACGCACTGCATCAGTGACGTAACGTAATTCGATTTCAGGATCAATAACGGCTAATTTTTCAATATCTGCTGGAGTGCGCAGAGGGCGTTCAAATTTAGGTCCTTCGCCTTCTGTGAAATGCAATCCTAAGCCCATTGCATCAGGAATCGTTAAAATATCCGAAAATAAAATGGCCGCATCAAAATCAAATCGACGCAACGGTTGCAGTGTCACTTCACATGCCAATTCAGGATTCGTACAAACCGCCATAAAACTTCCCGCTTCCCCACGTACTTTTCGATATTCAGGCAAATATCTCCCCGCCTGACGCATCATCCAAATTGGGGTGTATTCAACAGGTTGTTTGAGCAGTGCTCGCAGAAATGTATCGTTTTTTAATGTTGTCATTTAAATTGAAAATAGTAAAGTGAGTAAAAATGTGACTTTAGGGAGCCGAATTAAATTTTCTTGGTAACGCTGCAGCAAATTCTGTCGCTAAATTCCCTCTGGCAGCAAGAGCTTCCTGTGCATTAGCAAAATTACCATACATGATAGAAAAACGAGTTTGACCATTTTTTTCATATTTGACAACATGGTAACTCGTCATTAACGTAGGATGTTTTTTTAAAAACTCAGAAATTGCAGCATCACTTGATAGTGTAATCAATTGTAGCGTATATCGCCCTAATACGGGATGGGTGGGAGATGTTGGCGCTTTTGGCGTTACAATATTTGTTGGAGTTGGAGTTGGAAACGCAGTTTCATTACTGACTACTGCCTCTTCAATAACTGAGGGAGGAGCTTCAGGCATTTTTTTAACTTGTTCGATTTTAGCTGGTTTTACTTTTTTATCATCCGATTTTTTTTCTTCTTTCTTATCTGCAACTTTTAAATCTGCAATTTTTTCAACCATTTTAGATTCAATTTTTCTGACATCAATTTCGTTATGTTCAGACTCAGAAGTCTCAACATGAGGCGCTGTTAAAGCAATGCTGGCTACAGGTATTTTATCAGGCAAAGCCTGAATTTTTGTGCCTTTTGCTGGTTCCACTTTAGGGAATGCAATAGTTGGTGCAGTAGTGGCTTTAGGTGATAAAACGACAGGTGCAACAGTTTGATTGATAGCGGGTGCAGTTGGTTCTTGAATTGTTTCTATAACGGGACTGATTGCTTCTTTGCTAACTTGAGGTTCAAGCGCTACGGTTGAATTTTCAGCAGTTTCAGGTTTTTTGTCAGGGTTATCAGCAGTAGGCGTTAACTGATCGTTATCTACTTTGGTTTCGGACTTCACTTCTGTAATAGAAGTATTTGACGTTGACTCGGCTTTTGTTTCCACAACTGAAGATTCACTCGTTTTTTCAGTTGAATTAGGTACAATTTCGGCATCTTTATTGACAGATGACTCATTTGCTACCGTGTTTTTTTCATTATCTAACGGGATTGTTGTTTCTTGCGATTGATCAGTTACTTTTGTTTCGTTTTTAGCTTCATCAATTGTGTTAGTCGTGTTCTCTTGCTCAGGGGCTTGTCTAAAATAATGTATACCTTGATTGATGCCAACAGCTAAAACTAGCAATCCTGCGAAAATCGCAACCCATTTTGTATGGTCATTTTGTGTATCACGCGATAATTTCGTGAAATCAGCGATTAAACGTGCTGGAATGCCTTGAGTGTCGTGATAAATTTTTGCCAATAATTTATCTTCTATTTTTTCTAAATTACCATAAGTGCGCGGTTTTGTTGCTAGATGTTGTAGAAAGTAAGCCGACTGTTCTTGATTTAAACGTGGAATATCGATTAGATAAAAATTATCTAAAACACGATCTGTTTTGCGATATTTTTGGCGTGTTTCAGGTGTAAATGACAAAATAAGCTTCAACACTGGATTCGATGTGGCGTATTCGACAAGTGTCGTGATTAATCCGGATACTAACAAGCCTGCATCATCAACGATTAAAACAATTTTCTTATGTTTATCTTGGGCATCTTGAAAAGCTCGCGCAAGCGATTCATGTTTATTACGTATCATAGATTTAGTTAATTGCGCTTCAATAGTTTCAAAGCTCAATTCCCCACTGCCTTGCACAAAACAACATTGCCAAGCATCACTGTCGATATCGTAGAGCATGTCAAGTAATAGTGTTTTTCCAATGCCATGCGCGCCAGAAACAATCAAATGTTGCTTCAAATTTGGAATAAAATGCAACAATAATTCAAATTTTTGAGTGCGTTCCTTTGTAATAAGCGGCAAAATATCAAATGCATTATCGAACACATCGTTATTTAGATCAGTTAAAGTTGCGGCATTGTCGGTCATAAATTTTCTAAAGTTTGTATCAAAGAAAGCCTATCAATGGCGATGGGCAGTGTTGCTTTTCCAATAGATTCTAACAAAATTACGCGAATATTTCCGTCTACATTTTTTTTATCAACAGACATTAAATCAATAAATTGCGATGAACTTAAACCAGTTGGTGATGTAACGGGCAAATGACTATGTTCGAATAAGGTAATTATTCGTGTCACATCTACTGCAGTGAGTGAACCTTTTCGCTTTGATAAATCAGCAGCGAGACATGTTCCAATAGCCACCGCTTCACCATGCAAATAGCGACCATATCCCATCCCTGTTTCAATGGCATGTCCAAAAGTATGTCCTAAATTTAGTGTGGCCCGAACTCCACCTTCATGCTCATCTTCTGCGACAACATCCGCTTTTGTTTTACAAGAATATTCAATCGCATAGATAAGAGCATCTTTATCTCGAGCTAAGAGTTTATCCATATTGTCTTCTAGCCAACAAAAAAAATCGATGTCTCTAATTAAACCATATTTGATCACTTCAGCCAGACCAGCAGCAAATTGTCGGTCATCAAGCGTAGCCAATACATCGACGTCAATAATAACTGCTTGGGGTTGATAAAAGGCCCCAATCATATTTTTACCTAATGGATGATTAACGCCTGTTTTACCTCCAACGGAAGAATCGACTTGTGCGAGTAACGTGGTTGGTATTTGAATAAAGGCAATACCACGTTGATAGCATGCCGCCGCAAATCCGCCCATATCACCTATTACTCCACCGCCCAGCGCAATCAATGTTGCATTACGGCTAAATTTATGGGCGAGCAACGTATCAAAAATACGATTTAGTGATTCAAGTGTTTTGTATTGTTCACCATCAGGGAGAATAACACTTGCCACTTCAAATGCGCTAAGATGTTGCTGTACGCTTTGCAAATAAAGTGGCGCTACAATTTCATTACTGACAATAACAACTTGCTTTGATTTAATATGGCGTGTTAATAAACTCTCATCACTTAATAGCTTTTCACCAATATAGATAGGATAGCTGCGATCATCTAAAGCAACGGTTAATATTTTCATACTAAAACCCTAAAAATTTAATTTTGAATAGACTCGTAAACGTCCAAAATTTGCGTGACAACGTCTTTACTTTGGAGAATACCCGTATCAATAGTGAAATCAGCAATTGATGTATATAGTGGTTTGCGTTGATCAAATAGGCTTTCAAGACGTTCTTTAGGATCTTGTGTATTTAATAATGGTCGCTGTGAATCACGACGTGTGCGCTCAAGAAGTTTATCAACGTCACAATGCAAGTAAATGACAAAGCCATTTTCACTGAGTAATTTACGATTTTCCTCACGTAAGACCGCACCACCCCCAGTCGCCATGACGATGCCTTTGATTTCCGTGAGCTGCTGAATCATTTTTTGTTCACGATTACGAAAACCTTCTTCTCCTTCAAATTCAAAAATGGTAGGAATATCAACTCCTGTGCGTTCTTCAATGGCTTTGTCGCTATCATAAAATGGGATTTTTAATGTCCGAGCCAATTGTCGCCCAATGGTGGTTTTACCTGCGCCCATCAATCCCACTAAATAAATATTTTCAGATTGTTTCATGCGTCCTGTCTTATTTTGTTAATTTTAGTATATACACTTGTTATACAGCGTTATTTTCGTTAATTATTAAAACCTTAAATTGTCGGGACAATTTTTGGTGTGACGAAAATTAACAGTTCTTTTTTTGTATTCTTATTTGCGCTATTTGTAAAAAAATCACCCACTAAAGGAAGGTCGGCCAAAAAAGGAATTTTATTTTTTGTTAATGATTCGCTATCCTCATAAACACCACCCAGCATAATTGTTTCACCATCTTGTACTAAAACTGAACTTTGAATTTCTCGTTTATCAAGTACTTTGTTTCCTGTGAGTTCCATACTAGCTGCTTCATTTACATTATCTTTTTTAATCACTAAATTCATTAGCACTGAGCCATTGGGTGTAATATTTGGCGTGACGTTTAAGGCAAGCGTCGCGTCTTTGAATAATGTTTGTGCAATTGCTGTTGATCCCGCAGGGAGCGCCGTAGTGTAAGGTATTTGAACACCTTGCGTAATATAGGCAGTGCAGCGATTCATTGTCATAACGCGTGGATTTGAAATACTCTCACCACGGCCATCAGATTGTAGTGCTTGAACCTCTAAATTTAAAACATAATCCGCGCCTTTAGCTAATGTCATGCCTAGTGCACCAATCGGTGTGCTACCAATAGATTGAGCCCCTAAATCGATTAATGAATCATTCACTAAATTGGGATTTGCACTTGAACTACCTTTTTTACTATTACGACTGCCTATCGAAAGCGCATTATTATCAATCATACTTTGATTGCTCGCACCAAATTTAACGCCTAAACTTTTTGCAAAGGCATCATCAGCAATCACTATTCGTGATTCAATCATCACTTGCTGCACCGGCACATCTAATTGAGCTACCAATTTTTTGATTTCGTCCACTTTGTTAGCGGTATCTTTTACAATTAACGTATTTGTTCGCGAATCCACAACTACCGTGCCTCTCGATGATAAAAAATTTTTTTCTTCGAGTTCATCCATTGATTTTTTAGTTGTTTCGCTATAATTTCTCAATCCGTTTCTACCTGCCGCAGTGAAATATGATTTATTCCCTTGAAAAGAATTGGTCGGGTCAAATGGCAAATTGCGCACATCATTTAGCGCTTCACGAAACTCCGTATTCATGGTGTCGTTTGCACCCATAATGTGATGCCTTTGTGGTTCATCTGTTTCACAACTGCTTGCGTTGGCAAGATTGACACCGTTTAAAATATTGCGCAGCGTTTCGCCTTTAGCGTAATTTATTTTTATGTACTCGATTATCAGCGGATTTGATTTTTCAAGTGTATCTTCCATTTGTTGCTGTTTTTCTTTGTAATTTTTGATTTTATCAATTGGTGCAATTAAAGTCACATTACCTGATTCATACTGACCAAGTTCTTTAGTAACCATAATAAAATCAAGTACTTCATCCCATGGCACATTATCTAATTTTAAGGTAATGTTTCCCACCACTTCTTCACTTACAACAATATTTTTTCCTGTAAATTCCGCTAAAATTGCCATAACTTGACGAACTGGAATATCTTGAAAATTTAAAGTTAATCTTTTACCTGTGTAATGGTTTCGCGTTTCACTATCAATAGATGCAATAGATTCGTGTATTTTTTCATCACTACTTGCCAGTAAACACAGAGGCGTTAAACACACTGATAAACAAATTAAAGTCGTATATTTAAGCATTTAAATTCATTGAGTTAAAAGTAATTTTGCGTGATTTTCACTAAACAACCCCTGTTCATTTGAAATTATTTCCATTAATTCAATTTTTGCAGTGTCAATATGTGTTATTTTTCCTGCATTTTCACCTAAATAATTTCCTTTTTTCACGCGATAGAGATGATTTTCATCGTCTTTGATTAACGCCCAAAAAAGTGAATCAATTTGTACTGTCCCAACCATGTGTAAATGACTTAATGCAATAGACTCAAGAGGCTCTTTAATTCGATTAGTGTTTAGACGTTGTGCAGGTTTGTTTTCAACTTTCAAAGAAGGTGAAAAAGGATTTCGCTGTATATTGTCTTGTTTGTAAACTAAAGCATCTATTTGAGTAATTGTTGTTAAAGTGGGAATCGCATTTTGTGTAGTGGATTTAACATGAGCAATATATTGGCTTAAATCGCTTGTATTGGCTGTATTATCGCACGCTGTTAACATAATTGTTGTAATTATCATCAAGATAACGTGAAAAAATGAGAATAAAATGTGTTTATTGTGCAACATTTTTTTTGATATTTTCACTTGGGCTTTCACGATATGCTTTTATTAAAAGGCTCAACACCAATCGATTATTTAATTTATTAGTTTGCAGGTTGTCTTGTAATGAAATTGTGAGATCATGAAGTGTGACTAAGGGCACGAGTTGCTCTAGTTCGCTCATAAATGCATATAAATCATTGTATTTTCCAATCACTTCCATATGAATTGGTAATTCTTCGAAAATATTTTGGGTAACTTTAGGCAGTAACTTTAGTGATTTGAATTCCAAATTATAATGAATCCCCATTTGAGAAATTGTATGTAGCAATGTTGATGCACTTTCTTCTTTAGGCATTTTAACGGCCATGTCTAGCCATTGTGACTCAATAACATTGAATTGTGCCTGTTGATCAAGTAAATCACCTGTTTGTTTTTGTTTGATTTCAAATACCGTTTTCAATTGCATTTCATTTTTTTTTAGTATTTGCAATTCGTTGAGTTCGTTTTGTGTATCGTAATTAAAGCAAATAATTGCCAATAATAATGTACTAAAAATGATGACTGCGACTCTAATGGGTGCAGGCCAACGCCATGCGGAGTTTAAATCCCAGTTAATATTGACTAAATCTATATGAGGGCGTTTCATATTGCTATTGTTTTAATTTTTATTGCGTTGCTGAAAATGAAGTGTAAATAATTGAAAATTATCATTAGTTTTTACATTTTCGATACTTGCATCATCAGATGTTTTCATTTTTTCGATTATAGGCACTTGAAATAACGCTTCATTTTCAATTTGTTGCATAAATTCTGATAATGCCCCACTAGATTGTGCTTTACCTTCAATAATAATTTCGTGATCAACCCGAGTTAATTTGGTCAGAAATACCGTGCTAGGCATGGCAGGTGCGAGCTTATTCAGTAAACCGATTGTGTCTAAGCGCGTTTTTTGCAACATATTGATATCATTTATTTTGATGATAATTTGTTTCGTTTTCGCATCAAGAATATTCATTGCGGAAATATTTTTATCTTGCATTGTCATTTCATATTGCAGCATGGTATTTCGTTGAATCTGAAAAGATTGTTGATTGGCAATGTAAATGTGAATCAAAACAAAAATAGACAACACTATAATAAGTGAACAAGTTAACAAAATGAGAAAGCGTTGTTGTTTTTCTTTTCGCTGTATTTCTCGCCATGGCAATAAATTGATCTTTACCATCAGTCAAAATTTCGTAACGCTAAACCACAAGCCACTAAAAGTGATGATGCATTTTCACTTAGATTTGTAAGATTGATATTTGACGAATACGACATATCAATAAATGGATTTGCTATATACGTTGGTATATTTAGCGCATCAGAAACTAATTTATCTATAGCTGAAATAGATGCGCATCCACCCGATAAAATTATGCTGTCAATTTGATGATTATTTTGTGATGCACTGAAAAACTGAATGCTACGTTGAATTTGCTGCACGATATTTTGTTTAAACGGTTCCAAAATATTACTGTGGTATCCTTCAGGTAACTCTCCTTTTTTTTTGGCCTGTTCTGCATCAGATTGTGATAATTCATAAGTCTGTGCAATTAAGTTTGTGAGATGCCGTCCACCAAACGCTAATTCTCTGGTAAAAATTGAGCGAGAACGTTGTATCACATGTAATGTGGTTAGATTAGCCCCTATATCAACAATGGCTATCGTTTTGTCTTCAATATCCCACGGCAATTGAGAAACAAGAAGTGACAATGCATTTCCAATTGCAAAGGTTTCAACTTCGATAATTTTAGGTTTCAATTGAGCGTGTTTAAGTAACTCTATCTTGTGTTCAATTGATTCTTTTCGCGTAGCCACTAACAACACATCGAGCAGACTTGTGTTTGTTTTATTGATTCCTTGAATTTCAAAATCCCAAAAAACATCATTAATGTTATAAGGGATATATTTTGCGGCATCGATGATAATTTGCTCTATGATTTCATCATCATTAAGCCCAGCAGGGATTGAAATATTTTTTGTTATAACGGATGCACCGCCTACTGCAATAGCGGCTTGTTTAACTTTAGTTTTTGACTCATACAAAGCTTTTTGTATGGTTTGACCGATCACGTAGGTATTGGGTTGTTGCAGATTTTGTTCGTTGCGAGGAAAAGGGACAACAGAGCAACTTTCTAGCGTGTACCCTGTGTTTTTTTTACTAAGTTCGACTAACTTTACCGCTGAACTCGTAATATCAATACCAATCACGGCGTTTCTTTTTTTATTTAATTGCAAAAAATTGAAATTAACAGGATATTTTTCAAAAAATGAAATCATGATATTAAAAATAATTCAATTCATTTATGCCTATTTCAAAAAGTAACGCCGTGGTCAAATGTGAAACTTAATCCAATTTTCCGTGACATTGTTTGTAGCGAAGGCCTGATCCACAAGGACAAGGTTCATTTCTTCCAACAGTATTGACTGCACTTGTTGGTTGATCTGCTAAGGTTGGCTCTTCTGAGTTTGCCAAAGCAACAAAATGATCATCCAAATTGTCATTATTGCTTACAATTGTTTTTACGGGTGCTGGCGTATCAATCTCGTCTTGAATTGCTGTTATATCGCTTGGAATTTTAAATAATAGTCCAACAACTTCAAATTTGATAGTTTCCAATAAATTCGTAAACATTTCAAATGCTTCACGTTTATATTCTTGTTTTGGATCTTTTTGCGCGTAACCTCTGAAATGAATACCTTGACGCAAATAATCCATTGCTGCTAAATGTTCTTTCCAGTTGTGATCAAGCGCGCGCAGCATAAATGTTTTTTCTGCATTGCGAAGGGTTTCAGCTCCAATTGCTTCTTCTTTTTGAATATGATTTTCTTCAAGAATAGTAATAATACGGTCGCGCAAAGTATCTTCGTTAAGATTTTTTTCAACTTTCAGCATTTGTGAAACAGGAATTTCTACACCAAACTCCATACTGAGATGCTCTTCTAGTCCTTCAATGTTCCACTGTTCCATCATGGTTTTTTGTGGAATATAGAGTGAAATCATATTATTGACAACATCTTCACGAATCGCTGTAACAATATCTGAAATATCAGTTGCTGCCATGATTTCGCTACGTTGAGCGTAAATCACTTTACGTTGATCGTTTGCCACGTCATCGTAAGCTAAAATTTCTTTACGAATATTAAAGTTATGCGCTTCAACTTTACGTTGTGCATTTTCAATAGATCGTGTAACCCACGGATGCTCGATGGCCTCACCATTTCCCATACCTAGTTTTTGCATTAGGCCAGAAACACGCTCAGAAGCAAAAATGCGCATCAAATCATCTTCAAGTGATAAAAAGAATCGACTTGAACCAGGATCGCCTTGTCTTCCTGAGCGTCCGCGTAACTGGTTGTCAATGCGTCGAGATTCATGGCGTTCAGAACCTATCACATGCAATCCACCACTGGCAACGACGGCATTGTGACGATCAAGCCATGCACCACGAATTTTATCTTTTTGTGCTTGAGTTGCCTGTTCATCAAGTGCGGAAAGTTCAGCCTCTAAATTACCACCAAGAACAATATCTGTTCCACGTCCAGCCATATTTGTTGCAATGGTAACCGCATTAGGTTGTCCGGCTTGCTCGATAATATGCGCTTCACGCTCATGTTGCTTAGCGTTTAAAACTTCGTGTTTAATCCCTTCTTGGGTCAAAATACTTGACAGTAATTCAGAGTTTTCAATCGAAGTTGTACCCACCAAAACGGGCTGACTGCGATTAACACAATCTTTAATGTCTTTGGCAACCGCTTGATATTTTTCTGCTGACGTTAAAAAAACAACATCACCTAAATCACGACGAATCATTGAGCGATGCGTTGGAATAACAACTACTTCCAAACCATAGATTTTATTTAACTCAAAGGCCTCTGTATCGGCCGTTCCAGTCATACCAGAGAGTTTTTCATATAAACGGAAATAATTTTGGAAGGTAATTGATGCTAGCGTTTGATTTTCGTTTTGAATGGATACACCTTCTTTTGCTTCAATCGCTTGATGCAAACCTTCAGACCATCTTCTGCCTGGCATGGTGCGTCCGGTAAATTCGTCGACGATAATCACTTGATCTTCTTTGACGATATACTCAACATCGCGTCTAAAGAGCGCGTGAGCACGCAGTGCTGCATTAATGTAATGCATTAAGCGTAAATTTGCTGAATCATATAAGCTGGCGCCGTCAGTGAAAAGTCCATGTTCAACCATGAGTTCTTCCACATGTTCGTGTCCAGTCTCTGTTAAATGAATTTGTTTAGATTTTTCATCAACTGAGTAATCACCTGCTTCACCTTCTTTTAGTTGTTTTGTGAGAAGCGGAATGATTGCATTGATTTTTAGATAAATATCACTGGTGTCATCAGTTGGACCTGAAATAATAAGCGGTGTACGAGCTTCATCGATTAAAATTGAGTCAACTTCGTCAACGACTGCAAAATGCAAATCACGTTGAACTTTTTGCTCCAATGTAAAGGCCATATTGTCGCGCAAATAATCGAAACCAAATTCATTATTTGTCCCATAGGTAATGTCACAAGCATAAGCTAATCGACGTTCCGTGGCTTCCATTTGCCCTAAAATAACCCCTGTAGTCAACCCCATGAAACTATAGAGTTTACTCATTGTTTCTGCGTCGCGTTTGGCAAGATAATCATTAACCGTGACAACATGGACACCACGTTTAGGCAGGGCATTTAAATAAACAGCCAGCGTTGCCATTAACGTTTTACCTTCACCGGTTTTCATCTCAGCAATCTTGCCGCTGTGCAAAATCATACCGCCGATAAGTTGAACATCGAAGTGACGCATACCAAAAACGCGAGTAGAGGCTTCGCGAACCATTGCGAAGGCTTCAGGCAGAAGATGATTGAGTGTTTCGCCTTTTTCGATGCGATCGCGGAATTCTTGTGTTTTTGCCTGCAGCGCATCATCAGAGAGTTTTTCGTATTCCGAGGACAGTGCGTTGACTTTTTTAACTAATGCTCTTTTTTTCTTGATGAGCCTGTCGTTGCGGCTACCTATAACTAATTTGACCAGTTTGCCCAGCATACTTTTTCCAAATGTGAATTGAGTGAAAATTGAGTAAAATCGTTAAATTATATACTTTATACTGCGTAAGTGACAGCGCAAATCAAAAATGAGCACCGCAAGCGCATACAAATTAGGATAAAAAAACAAGAAGGCTAACGATTTTGAGCCCAGATTATGTCGAGAAATATAAAAGCCTATTTTTCGTTAGCAGAAGTGACAAAGAATGCTAGGTAATCAGGCAAGGATAAACTAATAAATTACTTAACTCATCCACCCCTAATAAATATTATTGCGCCATATTGATACCAATTAAATTAACTGCGTTTTTTTGTGCGACTTGAGCTAATCAAAAAATCGATAATAATCCCCAAATATTGTTGTGTACTTTTGAAGGCTAATATGAAAACTCAATCACATCTTATTCTTAATGAAAAATGGATATTGTCGCCATGCAATTGCGTGAAAAATTTGATTATTTTAGCACTTTGCTTTCCACCTACCCTTCTTGCTAACCCAAGCGGTTCGCAAGTAATTAGCGGTCAAGTCAATATTGATAACTCTGTTGCAGGCGTGACCAAAATCACAAACAGCCCTGGAGCCATTATTCATTGGCAAGATTTCAATATCAAAAAAAATGAGATTACACAATTTATTCAACAAAATTCGAAAAGTAGCGTTCTAAATAGAATCGTGGGTGGCAACCCAACCGAAATTTTAGGTCAGCTCATTTCAAACGGAAAAGTATTTTTAATTAATCCTAACGGTGTTGTGTTTGGTTCGGGTTCATCCGTTGATACACAAGGATTAATGGTGTCTACATTAGATCTTAGCAATAATGATTTTAAAAATAATACCTTCCATTTCATTGCTGGCTCAGATACGGGCAATATTCGCAGCGAAGGCATTATTCACGCGGGAGCTGATGGAAATATTCTCTTGATTGCCCCAACGATTGAAAATACTGGCTCAATTAAAACCGAAGGCGGTAAAATCACGTTAGCAGCCGGACAGGAATTCACACTCACGAGCTTGGACAATCCTGATATCCAATTTCAAATTCAAGCGCCAGAGAATAATGTATTAAATATCGGTGAATTGCTCACGCAAGGTGGCGCAGTTGATATTTTTGCAAATTCAATCACACATAGCGGAGCAATCAACGCTGATAGCGTCAGCGTTGATAAACAAGGCAATATCCAATTGTTTGCAAAAGAAGATGTGACATTAGGGGCAAACAGCAAAATTTCGGCAAACAATAATAGTGACAAGGCATCAAATCTGCACATTAAAGCGGATAATGCCGTATTGATTGGCGCAAATACGGGCATTGAATCCACTCAAGGAAAACTCAATATCGTCCTTAATGCAGATGCGGATGCAAAAAATGGTGGAAATATTCAAGTCAATTCTGGAACGACTCTCAATAGTAACGGAGGTAATATCGTTTTAGGAGGTGGAAAGTGTAGCACCACTGATTGCGACAATACCGCGAAAGGTTACACCGCATCACTAGCGCAATCTGATGGCGTCAGCATAAGTTATGCAACACTTAACTCAAATGGTGGTGAAATCAACATATACGGTGAAGGCTATTCTTCTAAAACCGTGCCATTATCTGATGTGCATGGTGTATTTATCAATCAATCCACACTTACCAGCAATGCAGGCAATGTCACTATCAATGGCAAAGGTGGCGAAGGAAAATCCAATTATAATAATAATGGTATTTTTCTGACTGGCAATGAAAAAACAACGGATATTTCAACTACCAGCGGCAACATCATTCTAACTGGGACGAGTTCGGCGAGTAATGGAAGTGATAACTTTGGCATTAGCTCAGATACTACCACAATCAAAACAACAGGCGGCAGTATCACATTAAATGGCACAGGCGCTAACGGTGACACTGGATTACTTCTTGAAAGCAATAGCCGCATTGGTGATGCGTCAACAGGCGATGTCACGTTAATTTCAAGTAACGCAGCCAACAATAGCAATAGCTTTGCCATGCTAAATACCATCCCGTCAGGCAGAAATCCAATATTACAAACAAAAGGCACCTTATCCATTAATGCATCGGGCACTGTATCGCAACGTTCACCTATTATGGCTGAAAAGTTAATGTTATTGGGTAATGCAAATTATCAATTAACGAATGCCGAAAACACGATTGGAACGTTAGTTGCCAATGCGATAGGAAATTTGAATTTCTTAAATAGTGGTGCATTAACGTTAGGTGATACGCAAACAGGCATTAGCGCAACAGGGACTATTGCAATTGCCACACATAAGGGTGATTTAACCATTGCCAATAACGTGACGACCAATAATGCGAGTCAAAATGCGCTTAAATTAAACGCAGGGCAATCCGAAAAAGAAACCTTAGATAGCAATATTATCATTTCACAAAACGCAAAAGTCATCATTGGGAATGGTGGTGTAGGACAATTACTGACGGGATCTATTGAAAATAGCACGGGGGTATTCGATTTAGTGGGTCTCAATCATTCACGTTATGGCAGCGATGAAACCACCGTCAACTACTCAGCCCCACTAACAGAGGGAATTTACGCCATCTATCGAGAGCAACCCACGTTAACGGTTGTAGCCGAATCAGTTAGAGATATTAAAATCCTTCCCTATCTGGATGGAACACTTTATTCAACAGGTTTTGTCAATGGTGATAACGCAGACATCTTAACTAACATTACGTTTAGTGGAAGCTCTCAAGGTAATATTAAACCAAACGTTTATACGTATGACCTTACTCCTAATGCAGACAATACATTAGGATATCAAATGGTATTTCTGAATGGAACAGTGACACTTAGTAACGATAAAACTACGCCCATCACGGGAACAGAAATCCCCACCGTCATCAAAAATACTCAAAGCCAACAAACTACCACCGTGATCACTTTATCGGGTCAAATGACTACAACTGATTCAACAACTGACACGAAAGACGAAGAGGAAGTACTTGCGTCTAATGATGTGACGGATGCCATAACAAAAACACCTTTAGGTCAGTGCCAATGAAATATGCCACTTTCTATATAGGTTTGTTATGTAGCGTAGTTGTACTACCCAGTTACGCGCAAAATACGGTTGTTGGGAAAATTGGATTTGCTAAAGGCAATAGCGCAGCACAGCAGACCAATGAAGCTCCACGTATACTCGCAAAAGATGCTCCTGTCTACCAAGGCGATAATATTCAAACCTCTGATGCAAGTTTTGTAATTGTCGATTTTACAGACGGATCTAAAATTAATGTACGCCCAAATAGTAACTTTAAAATAGACACTTTTGATACGTCAACTAAAAACGCCAAGTTTACGGTTTATGAAGGAGCTGTTCGTGCAAGTACCGGTGATATTGCAACAACTGGCCAAGATAATTTCCAAATTAAAACCCCAACAGCCACGTTAAAAGGCGACAAAGATTCTGATTACACCGTTTATGTGTGTAAAGAAAAATGTGACAACGCAAAAAAAACGCCTGATATAAGCGTCGCAAAAGTGGTGGATATTAAAGGCGAGGTCTATGCTCAAAACCGTGCCAATAAAAACGAAGGTGATCGTAAATTATCGCTTGGTGCCAATTTAAATGCTCAAGATTATTTAACTAGCCAAGCTGACAGTTATGTTGTGATGGTATTTCGTGATGGGGAAAAAGTCACTCTTCAAGCGAATAGCGAGTTTGATATTGTGCAATACGATTATCAGCAAACCGGTAAAAAAGATAAAATTCTATTCACATTAGCCGCTGGTGGTATGCGGGCACTCACCGGTAGTATCGGCAAAAAAGATCATGATGCGTATGCCGTCAACACACCAGTGGCAACCATTGGTATTCGCGGCACAGAATATGATCTGCAATGTACTGGTGGTTGCATCGAAGAAAGTAATATAGAAAATAACGGTTTTATCGATGACGATACAAGCGGCATGATCAGTTATGTCCAACAAGGCACCATTGCACAGACGAATGCGTCCGGTGAACATCTTGTCAATCAAGGTCAAATTAGTTTTATCAATAATCTCAATGCCCAACCTATTCAATTAGCACAAATTCCCGCGCAGCTCATTGAAAAAATGAACAGCGCTCCTCGTCCAAGTACCGCGCCCAATCCAGAAAAGTTATTTGACAAATCCGCAGAAAGCACAAAATCAGGTACTTATGCGACTGTCAATAAAGGCAGTGCAAAACTCGAAATGAACGAAAAAACCAGCTCATTAGATAAAGAAAAATCGTTAAAAGGCACTAAATTGTCTTCGGGGGAAAGTAGTTTTTCGGGTGAATCGAGTGACTCTGTCGCAAAACTAGATGAAACGCCACATGTTATTGCACAAGATAATGAAAATGTGGCCTCTGACATTAAAGCAGCACAAAATAGTGGAGCAAATTGTGCCGTTCAATAACACCAATACCTCCCTATTTTCAGTACAACAAAATAAGTCTATGTCTAAATTGACTTATCTTGCATTGACATTGAGCCTTTTTCCGATAATGAGCCTAGCTCAAGAAAATGAATCAGCCCCCCCTAAATTCACATTTACGGTTAATAAATTTGTGGTGGAAGGCGACTCTACCTTATCAGAAGAAGCCTTAGCGGATTATTTTAAGCCGTTAGAACACAAATCGTATGACTTACAAAGTCTGCAGCAGGTTGGCAAAGTGTTAGAAACGAAAATCCGCCATTCTGGTTACGCCTTTTATCGCGTTATTTTACCTCCCCAAT
>Ga0209033_1000389_pt1 | contig 24947 bp, 28 predicted proteins | sample LauGreFa1BDMLBDN_2_FD_188218 | JGI IMG/M metagenome (GOLD analysis project Ga0209033, IMG submission 188218) | Freshwater lake microbial communities from Lake Michigan, USA - Fa13.BD.MLB.DN (SPAdes) (version 2) | ecosystem: Environmental > Aquatic > Freshwater > Lake | place: Lake Michigan, USA...
GCCTTGGCTGTGTTTGCAGGTGGAGCAGCAATAGGTCGCGGAACCAGAACCTCTGGCACCGAAGTAGCGGCATCGCCGGGTAGCTCAAACCCCATCAAAAATGTCACCCCAGATTCACAGTGTCGCACCAGTGCAGACTCGGGCAAGGTCGGTCAATACTTTTTGGGCAACGAACAACGTGAAGTTTGGGCCAGCAACGGATTGCTTTTTGTCTACGTGTCCAGCACCTGCAAAGAACTGGCGACTTTCACGATTGCAGATGCACCGACTAGTGAGCTTGTCTGCCTCCCATCAATTGCAAACGCAACCGACTCCATCATTGGTGGATACACCATGGACAATGCGTACCGAATTCTTGTCAATACCCCCACGGACATTCTCGAATTCAGTGGGCGTAGTTGCTCACAATTGACTAAATATCCTCAGCCGTAGCCACAGATACGCTCTGCGCCTCTCGGTGCCACCGTTAGGCTGAACGCATGGTGTCCAACCCCCTCACCGACCCCGAATGGGCCGATAGAACAGTCGATTTCATCGACCGGGTTGTGAGCACCGTTCGTCGATACACCACTCAACCATTGGTCACCACTGCACGTGGGCTTGTCTTTGGTTTGCTCGGGACATTTGGCGTCGTCGGCATTCTGGTTTTGCTGATCGTGGGAATCACTCGCGGTCTTCAGGCAGCACTCGATGCCGTTGTCAACCACGATGCATCCGTGTGGATTTCGTATTTCATCCTTAGCGCGGTCTTTGCAGTCATCGGATTCATTCTGATGCGCCGCCGATACACAGAAGAAGATAAATGAGCACTGTTCGTAACACCATCATCATCGGTTCAGGACCTGCTGGTCTCACCGCTGCCATCTACACCGCGCGCGCGTCGCTTGCACCACTTGTCATCGAGGGTGAACCAAGTTCCACCAGCGATCAGCCAGGCGGTCAACTCATGCTCACAACAGAGGTTGAAAACTTCCCTGGTTTCCCTGAAGGCATCATGGGACCAGAACTCATGATGAACTTTCGTTCACAGGCAGAGCGATTTGGTGCTGAATTCATTACTGAAAAAGTAACCAAGGTCGACTTCTCATCACGCCCGTTCAAGGTGTGGATTCGCGACACCGAATACAGTGCAAATTCCATCATTGTTGCCACCGGCGCACAGTCGCTCATGCTCGATTTGCCCCGTGAAACCGAGCTAATTGGCCATGGTGTTTCCACCTGTGCAACATGTGACGGTTTCTTTTTCCGTGGTCACGAAATTGCAGTTGTTGGTGGTGGAGACTCTGCTGTTGAAGAAGCAATGTTCCTCACAAAGTTTGCAAGCAAAGTGCACCTCATCGTTCGTCGCGATACTTTGCGAGCATCACGCATCATGCAAGACCGCGCACTCACAAACGAGAAAATTCAGATCCATTGGAACTCTCGTGTTTCTGAATTGCAAGGTGAGCAATCTCTTTCTGGCGTCACACTGACTGATACAAACGACAACTCAACTCGCCCACTTGCAGTAACTGGTCTTTTCATCGCGATTGGTCACAAACCAAACACAGCAATTTTCCAGAGTGTTCTCAACATGGAAGACACTGGTTACTTGCTCACTCGTGACGGTTCCACCTACACCGACATCGAAGGCATCTTTGCTTGTGGTGACGTGCAAGACCACACCTATCGCCAAGCAATCACTGCTGCCGGTTCAGGTTGTATGGCTGCTCTCGATTGCGAGCGTTGGTTGGAGCACCAGCACTAATCAATCATGAAGACGCGTATTGGTGTAGTTGCTGTCTCCGACAGAGCCTCAACGGGCGTCTATGAAGACAAAGGCATTCCCGCCATCTGTTCGTTTCTCGATTCCTGCATCACCAGTGAGTACGAGTACATCACTCGACTCATACCCGACGAACAAGCAATCATCTCTGAAACTCTGATTCAGTTGGCCGATGTTGAGAACTGCAGCCTCGTCGTCACCACCGGGGGTACCGGACCTGCGTTGCGCGATGTAACTCCTGAAGCAACTGAAGCGATCTGCCAGAAAATGTTGCCCGGCTTTGGCGAGTTAATGCGTCAAGTGTCGCTACAAATCGTGCCCACCGCCATCTTGTCGCGCCAATCGGCAGGTATTCGTGGAACAAGCCTCATCATCAATCTGCCAGGCAAGCCTTCGGCCATTGCCGAATGCCTAATTGCCGTGATGCCCGCAGTCCCCGACTGCATCAGTGTCATTGGTGGTTCTGCCATCACACTGAACGACACGTTCGGCACATACCTACCTCACAGTTCCTGAACCCTTCAGCACTACACTGAAAACAACGAAAGGTATTGCTATGGCTGACGGAATCATCACACTCACAAGTGCAACATTCGACGAAATTGTTAATAGTTCAGACACTCCCATCTTGGTGGACTTCTGGGCTGAATGGTGTGGACCTTGCAAGCAAATTGCACCCATCCTTGAACAGATTGCTGCAGAGAAGGCTGGCCAAATCATTATCGCGAAACTCAATGTTGACGATCATGGTGACATCGCCGGTCGTTTCAATGTCATGAGTATTCCCACCATGCTTTTGTTCTCCGAGGGTGAGATCAAAACAAAAATCGTTGGTGCGATGCCCAAGGGTCGCATGCTCGAGGAGCTCAACCCATTTCTTCCGGCTTCCCGATAAAGCCAGGTCACCGCGGACCAGCGGTGCATGATCTGCAGCGTCGTTTATCTGCAGCAGGTTTCCTTGCGCCAGGTTCTGCCGAAGACTCCACCTTCTGCGCGCGTACACACGCCGCATTATTGGCATTTCAAGATTCATATGGTCTAGCTACCACTGGTGAATGCGATGAACAAGTGTGGTCATCGCTGATTGAAGCGAGCTGGACTCTTGGTGAGCGTTTGTTGTTTCTTCGGTCTCCCAATATTCGTGGTGACGACGTAGCGAGTCTGCAATCACTTCTCAATCGTCTTGGTTTTGATTGCGGACGTGTTGATGGCATCTACGGTCCACGCACTTCCGAGGCAGTTGCAGAGTTTCAAGAGAATATTGGACTGCCCCGAAACGGCATCAGTACGCCTGAATTTATTGATGTTTTGAAGCGTATGGGTTCACAAACTGGTGATGGTCCGGGTGTTGCGGTTGTACGTGAAGGTCTTGCGTTATCAGACGATGTTGCTAGTGATTCACTACGACTAGTAGTTGGTTATTTCACTGGTGGTGCACCACTTGCTTCTGCAATTGTTCGTCGTGCAAAGGAATCCCATCCACTCACCAGCACAGTTGACTTCACTGCATCCGAACAAGCTAAAGCAGCAAACGCATACCAAGCAGATGTGTATATCGGATGCGAATCTTCCGATGATGCCGGTTGCACTATCTACTATTACGAAGTTCCAACGTTTTGCAGTGTGGGTGGTCGCAATCTTGCATTGCGTATTGCTGCTGCAGTCTCTGCACGTGCGCCTGAGTTGCATGTGCAGACACTCGGTGTACGTCACCCGGTATTGCGTGAAACAAGAATGACGGCCGTGTTGTGTTCCATGGGGCCACATGAAGTGGTGTCGTTGAAAACAAATGCGGTTTCGACAGCAATTTGTGATGCTCTCGACGCGTGGCGTGATAATCCGGCCGTTGAGATCTAGTTATCCACAATCAATCCACAGATGTGCATAACACTGAACCCTTACCTCACAGTTGAGGTTGAGTGTTCTGTGGAAAACTACACCGTCGTAATTTGAGTTGTTTTTACTCTATTCCCTCGACCATTCGGCGATAAATGCGCTCAAGGTCGATGAGATCAGCGAAGTCCACCGTGATACGACCACGTTTGTCGTTCATAGAGACACCCACTTTGGTGTCGAGGAATTCGGCCAAGAGGTTCTCTAGCTCCAGCAACCCTGCTGGCTTCATGCCGGCCGTTCCCCCGGTTCCCTTGCCGGGGTCAGTCTTGCCCTTGCCAGGTGCCCCCTCTTTCACCGCCAATTCAACAGCACGTACCGACCAGCCTTCAGCCACGGCAGAGGCAGCCAGTTGTTCCATGATTTTGGCATCAGTGCATGAAAGCAGCGCGCGTGCATGACCTGCCGCTAGTCGCCCATCGGCCAAGTACCCCTGCACGGTGGCAGGCAATTGCAAGAGGCGAAGGGCGTTGGTGATTGTGGTGCGGTTCTTGCCCACACGCTTTGCAATCTGATCGTGCGTGAGGTCAAAGTCGTCGGCCAGCTGTTGATACGCCGATGCTTCTTCGAGTGCCGTGAGGTCCTGTCGGTGAAGATTCTCCACCAATGCCTGTTCTACTGAGCCAAGTTCGCTTATCTTGCGCACCACCACCGGAACAACGGCAAGCTTTGCTCGCTGTGCTGCACGCCAACGGCGCTCACCCGCAATGAGTTGGTATTTGCCTGGCGAGGTTTCTTGCACCAATAAAGGTTGAAGAACACCAATCTCTTTGATCGATTTGGCCAGATCACTCAGCGAGTCTTCATCGAAATGAACACGGGGCTGATGAGGGTTCGGCACAATGGAATCGATAGCAACGTCACGCAAGGCAGATGCGGGTAGTTCTTCTGTTGGCGCGGCTCGTGGTGTTGCCGGAGCAGTAGTTGCTGGCTCAGCAGGCTTATCAGTTCTCTCAGTAGGAATGAGAGTGGATAATCCCCTACCTAGTTTTCGCTTTTCGGCCATCACTCAACTCCTTTGCTACTGCTCGATATGCCTTTGCACCTTTTGATGTGCTGGCGTGCTTCAAAACGCTGTGTTGCATAGACGGTGCCTCGGCGAGTTTGACGTTGTACGGGATAACAGCCTTAAACACTTTTTCACCGAAAGCATTGCGCAATTCGCTCTCTACTTCTTGCGACAACTTCTTGGTTCCTTCGCTCATCGTCAATAGATAATGGGCAATTTCAAGGTCCGGGTTCAATGCTGCACGTACTTGCTTCACCACTTCGCTGAGATCGCGTAAGCCTTCAAGTGCAAAGTATTGGCATTGCACAGGGGCCAAGATGGCATCGGCAGCCATAAAAGCATTGACGGTGAGACGGCCGAGGGTAGGAGGGCAGTCCATCAAGATGTAATCCCAATCATCGCGAACAGCGTCGATGGCGTCCTTCAATCGTGGCTGCGGGAACATTTCAGCTACCAATTGAGCTTCAACTTCCGCCAGCATCTGGCCAGTAGGCGCCGGAGCGACAAACAAGTTCTTCTCAGCCGTTGGTTCCACAATGGAGTCAAGGGTTTCCTCGCGACGCAACACATCAGCAATTGTGGGCGCATCGTCGGGGGGGTGAATGCCAAGGCCAGAGGACGCATTGCCTTGAGGGTCAAGGTCGATGATCAATGTTCGAAAGCCCAACTCTGCCAGCGCGGCACCTAAGTTGATGGCTGTAGTGGTTTTGCCCACACCGCCCTTTTGGAGCGAAATGGCCAAGACAACTGTGTCAGAACCGTTCATGGAATTCTCTTTCCTGCTCGACAGCAATGGGGTGGGATACCCGTCATCATAGGTGCGGCCTGTGGAAAACTGGTGGATAGGAATGAATGTTTCACGTGGAACATCTCATCAGGAGGGTCTGTCGGGGAATGTTTCACGTGAAACATCTGAAGGTTTTTACTCTCGCCCATGTTTCACGTGAAACATTATGGAGTCCTTATTTTTCAGGGGTTGCAGTCAGTACTACTACGCCCTGGAGGTATTCCGGGGCCCCAAAATGGGTCCTCTGGAGGAGGTCTTCGGGCCATCGAGAAGGGTCAAAAAGTGGTGGTTCTGACACCACTAACCTTCCTCCGTTTTTTAGGAGGGGTCGAGCGAGCCTCGCCGTGAGGTCGGGTGGGCCAAACCCTCGACACACCACTGCATCGAATTGAGTGGCGAATTCTGAAGAGGTTCCCATGGTCCCCACATCTTCAATCAGGACCTGTACTCGGTCCGACAACCCCATCGAGGCGACCCCGCGAGACAGTTCATCCATACGATTTTCCCGGCGATCGACCAGCACCATTTCTAGATCGGGTCGGTCGACGGCAATCACTAGGCCCGGTACTCCGGCTCCTGTACCTATATCTGCCACGCGTCCCGTCACGCCGTCGAGTGCGCGAACGAAGTATCGGGCGTGCTCGATTACCTCTGGAATAGGACGGTCACCCAATGTTCCCAGGCGTTGGGCAGTCAGAAGCACATCTTCAAGGGTCTTGCGTGAGGCAGTCATCTGCCATTGAGAGTAGCGATGCCGCAGCACCGCATACGGTTATTCGGCTGGTTCAACCACGACGCGACGGCGAGGATCTTCGCCTTCGGAACGTGTGGTGATGCCTTCAACTTCAGTCAAAGAGTCATGAACAATCTTGCGATCAGCTGATGTCATTGGTTCAAGCATGCGAGATGAGCCTGTTTCCTTGACTTCTGCTGCCACTTTGAGAGCAAAGCGAGTCAACGCTTCACGACGACGCTCACGGTAACCCGCGATGTCTATACGCAAACGAGTGTCCTGGTCGCCAAGGCGGCGCTGGCTGGCCACGCGGGTGAGGTCTTGGATGGCCAACAATGTTGCTCCACCAGGGCCCACCATCAGGCCAAGCTCGGTGCCGTCGACACGTACTTCGATCTCGTCTTCCTCACGGCTGACAGAGACAGAACCCGTGGTACCAAAGGCTGTCACGAGGCCGGTCAAGAATTCGGCTGCTGCTTCACCAACGATTGCTGGGTCCACTTCCACCTTCTCGCGTGGCTCACGTGGCTCGCGTGGTGGGCGGGGGCGACGCTCTTGTCCTTCGCCACGTGGCTTTGACTCGCGACGCTCGCCTGACTTCTCGCCACCCTTTTCCTTGCGGGGGCGACGCTCTTGATTGCCGCGCGGTGTTGCTGGGCGAACCCGTGCACGCACGCGTGCTTCGCCACGTGTACGGCCGAACAGGCCGGCCTTTGGCTCGTCGACAATCTCAAATTCAGCGTCGTCTTCAGCGACACCCAACTGATCGAGTGCGGCCTCTTTGGCCTCTTCGAGTGTGTTTCCTGTTGTTTCTACCCATTCCATGGTGACCTCATCTTTTATATGTGTTGTGCGCGGGCGACCCCGGCGTTACTTGTTTCGCTTGCTGGGGGGAACCGGACGAGATGGCTTTCCACTAGGGGTCGGCCTGTTCTTGCTGGGTGTAACCCTCTTGCTCTGAATAGGAGCGGGTGCTTGCGATTGTTCGTTCTTCTGCTTGCTTGGTTTAGCGTCTTCGTCTTTTTGGTCGCGCGCCTTTGCGCTTGCAGCCTGTGCTTGGCGACCAAGGCCGTCTTCTCCGTAGAAGCGACGAGTGATGTAGCCCTGTTGCACAATGCGCACAACGGTTTGAGTCATGTAATAGACCACCAAGCTGGTGGGCAAGAACACTTGGAACAGTGCGAATGCCACGGGCATGTACTGCATGATCTTTGCCTGCACGGGAGACATCCCGGCATTTGTTGGGGTACGACTAGCAACCATGCGCTGTTGCACAAGGAAAAGTCCGCCCAAAATCACTACGAGAAGCGCGTACCAAATGCCGCTCACAAAGTCGGCCTTCATGGCGTTTTGTGGGGTAATCGACAAATCAAGCCCAAACGACATCATCTTCGTGGCGCCCTTGAGTGCTGCGTAAAGATCTGAGCCCGCCTCAATGTGCTTCGGGTCGAAGGTGCCATCGGCTGCCCTGCGGGTCAAGCCGTTCAACACTTGGAACATGATGATGAACACAGGCATCTGTGCCAACAGCGGCAAACACGAGGCCAATGGGTTGACTTTGTGCTCCTGGTAGAGCTTCATCATCTCTTCGTTGAGACGCTGGCGATCACCCTTGTACTGGTTCTGCAACTTCTTCATTTCGGGCTGCAAACGTTGCATTTCCAGCATTCCCTTCGTGCTCTTCAAGGTGAGCGGGGTGATGAGCAACATGATGGCCAAAGCCACCATGCCTACGGCAATTGCATAGTTGTGTGTCCATCCGTAGAAGGTGTCAATGAGCCAGGCAAATGGTTGAAACATGGTGAGCCCTTTCTAGGCATGCCCTTTGGGGGTTGGGACGGGGTCGAATCCGGAAGGTCCGAATGGGCGACACCGCAAGAGGCGACGGGTGGTGAGCCATAAACCGCGAGCAGAACCATGAGTACCAATGGCTTCTTCGGCGTAATGAGAACACGAGGGGTAGAAGCGGCACGGCGAAATGTGGCCTTGGCGCGCTACTTGGTAAAAGCGGATTGCCTTCAACATCAGGCTTTGTGGCTTTGTGAAAGAAGTGAGGGAGGTTGTTTGACTCATTGGGCTTGGCCCTTTGCAATCAAAGCTTCCATGTGGCGTTCCACATCGGCATACGCAAGGCCATTGGCCCTGGGAGAAGCACCAAACACATACATGCCGGGAGCCAAAGGAGTTGGGCGGAGGCGCAATACCTCGCGCATCTGTCGGCGCAAACGGTTACGGCGCACGGCAGACCCGAAGCTGCGCCCTAAGGCGTAGCCCACTTGGGGTTCGAGAAGCGAGGAATCAAGCAACATGGTGCACGACAGGGGACCGGAGCGGACATGGCGACCTTCTTCGCGAATGCGAACAAAGGCCGAGCGGCTCTGGATGCGGCCGATCAAGCGCTGAGGCGGTGACGGCCCTTAGCCCGACGCGACTTCAAGATGGCGCGTCCTGCGCGGGTGCTCATACGTGCACGGAAGCCGTGCTTACGTGCTTTGCGTCGGTTATTTGGCTGAAAGGTGCGCTTCATGGCGCCTCCTATGGGGCAAGCTCCTTTGGGGAGCGCGGACTATGGGGTTATTCCTGTGCCAGCGGCACGAGACGAACAACCTCCACAGGCTAACGGTGCGCGCGACAGACGCCACACATACCCACCCCCCGAAAGCCGAAGCCGCTCCATTTTTTGGATATCCACAGTTCCTGCTACGGTCACATTCCCTAGCAACACCTGCTAGCCAGTCGTCCACACCCTGTGGATAGTGCTGTGGACGAGACTTTAGGAGGCGGCAATGAACAACCACGAAGCCGTGTGGAACGCAACAGCACAACTCCTCAAAGCACAAGTGTCTGAAGGTGTGTGGTACTCCACATTCAACGACGTAGTAGCTCTCACCAGTGACGACGAGTCATTGCGTCTGCAAGTTCCTAATGCTCATGTTCGTGATCGCATCGTTACTCGCTATCGCCCACTTGTGATTGACGCGCTCGATGAGATTGGTGAAAGCGATCGCGAACTCATTATTGAGATCAGCGACATCCAGCCAACACTCGATGGTGAAGTTGCCGTAACTGAGACCGCCGACGTTGCAACAATCCCTGTAAAAGCCAATGGTGGCAAGGGTTTAGCAGTCGGCCTCAACCCGCGTTACACCTTCGACAATTTCGTCAAAGGTGCATCAAACCAGTTCGCTTTGGCTGCAGCACTTCGTGTTGCCGAGACACCAGCACGTTCGTATAACCCGCTGTTCATTTACGGTTCAGCCGGACTTGGAAAGACTCACCTCTTGCAAGCAATCGGTTGGTACGTGCACGACCACTACGCGCACTACGAAGTTCGCTATGTCTCCACCGAAACTTTCTTGAACGAATATGTCGACGCAATTCGTACAAACACCACCGCAGCGTTCAAGCGCCGCTACCGAGACGTCGATGTTTTGCTCATCGATGACATTCAATTCATGGAAGGAAAAGAAGGCCTCCAAGAGGAGTTTTTCCACACCTTCAACTCCCTCCACGGAGCCAACAAACAGATCGTTATCTCGTCTGACCGCATGCCAGACGCCATCCCCACCCTGGAAGATCGCCTTCGTGGCCGTTTCCGTTGGGGTCTCATCACCGATATTCAGCCCCCAGACCTCGAAACCCGCCTCGCCATCTTGCGAAATAAGGCTGAGCGCGACAACACCCCGTTGCCAGCCGACGTACTGGAGTTCATCGCTTCCAACATCACCTCGAACATTCGTGAGCTTGAAGGTGCCCTCATCCGTGTGACGGCCTATGCCAACCTCACCCGTGAGGACGCAACCGTCGCCATGGCCGAGACCCAGTTGGCCGACCTTCTGACTGCCACTGCTCCAAAGCACCGCACCGACGAAGAGATGCTCACTGAAATTGCCGGATATATGGGATTCAGTGTCGAAGCCCTCAAAGGCAAGTCTCGCCAGCGCCCATTGGTATCTGCCCGCCAGATCGCCATGTACGTGTTTCGCGACATGACCGAATTGAGCTACCCAGCCATCGCTCGTCTATTTGGTGGCCGCGACCACACCACCGTGATCCATGCCGTCGACAAGACCCAACGCCTCATGCGCGAGGACAAACAGACCTTCGATCTCGTCACCGACATCACCGCACGAATCAAGAATTCGTAATTGTGATGACACACGGGCCTGTGAATCTCGTGGGGATGACCATGTGGACTGCCTGTGAGGGGTCGGGGACAACTATGGGGTTCTCCACAAGCGCACAAGTTGCACGCTTGCAACCTGTGCGTATGGGGGGTTCGCCGTGCACAAGGCGTTTTCAACGTGCACAAGGCTCAATCGGTCGCTGTCCACAATCCACAGCACTTATTACCACTATTAGACATATACATCACTTCTCGGTTCCGGTAATCGCCGCGTCATACAATGAACCACAGAGCATGAAAGTACGACTATGAAGTTCAGAAGCGAACAAGGGATCCTGGCAGAAGCACTTGGTGCTCTAGCGCGTATCGCATCCAGTCGAAACGCCGGAACTCCTGCGTTGTCTGGTGTGAAAATGAATCTCACCGGTGACAACTTGGTTGCATCCAGTACCGACAACGAAATCTCATTGCAATTCGTTTTGCCAGTAGGCGGAGACACAGACGGTCAGTGTTTAGTAAGCGCTCGCATGCTGAACGACATTGTTCGGGTGATGCCATCAGGAAAAATCACTGTTGAATTCGCTGGCGACAACGCAACTATTTCTGCGCAACGTTCACAATTCACAATTCCAACACTGAACGCAATTGAATTCCCTCGTTCGTCACCACCGTCTGGTGAACCAGTTGTCATCAACTCAGAAATCTTCAAAGCTGCGCTCGCGCAAGTAGTTCAAGCAGCCAGCACAGACCAAAACAAACACAACTTGTCAGCTGTGTTGTTGGCCTCAACCGGAAAAGCAATTCGTTTAGTTGCTACAGACGGTTATCGCCTTGCAATGCGCGACATTGAAGGCGAGCACACTGGTTCTGAAGATTCATTCTTGATTCCTGCGCGCGCACTTGCCGAACTGCAACGACTTCTCGATATGTCAGACGAAATCACTGTTCGTTTTAACGATCTCGACGCAACGTTCCAGTCGCCAAAGATGACCTTGTCCACGCGCCTCATCAATGCTGAATATCCGCCGTACCAAACAATCATTCCGAAAAACAATCCAAACTCGGCCATCGTTAATCGTGAAGAACTCCTCGACGCATTACGACGCACACGCGTTCTTGCTTCCGAGATGACGCCGGTGCGTATGCGAATGTCCACTGAAGGAATTCGCCTCACTGTGCAACTCACCGATGGATCAACAAGTGTTGAGGATATTGATGCTCAGTTCACTGGCGAAGACATCACTGTTGCGTTTAACTCCGAGTACCTCGCCAATGGCGTCGATGCATGCGGTACTGAAGAAGTTGTTATCGAAACAAGTGCGCCGAACAAACCTGCAATCGTTAAGCCAGTCGGAGACACCTCGTATCTCTACTTGCTCATGCCACAACGTCTGTAGCGTGTCGCTGCTGTGGTGATTCGCCGCATTGAACTCACTGATTTTCGTGTGTATCAACATGCGATCATCGAGTTAGACCCAGGTGTTACCGCTGTAATCGGTCGCAACGCACAAGGGAAAACAAGTTTGGCGGAAGCCATGAGTTACTTGTCAACACTGCACAGTTTTCGCGGCGTACCAAACGATGCGTTAGTGCGACAAGGTGCAGACTCTGCGTATCTGCGCGCCGTTATTGTGCACGACGACGGCCGCGAGATATTGGTGGAAGCCGAAATTAATCGTGCTGGCCGCAACAAGGTATTAGTGAATAAACAAAGGCTGGGTCGCGTGCGCGACTTGCTAGGCGTTGTGCGTTCCACAGTGTTTGCACCAACAGATTTACAGTTGGTGTACGAAGGCCCCGGCGTACGTCGTGACATGTTGGATGATGCTCTTGTCGCGCTGTCGCCAAAGTTAGATACGTTGCGTCTTGAAGTAGATCGCATCATTAAGCAGCGCAATGTGTTGTTGAAACAGTCGCATGGTCGCTTGACGCCAGATATTGAAATGACCCTCGATGTATGGGATACGCAGTTCGCACAAAAAGGAACTCAGCTCGGCGAAGCACGCGCAAAGTTGATCGCTCGCCTCGCACCATTCGTGAGTGAGGCATATGAATCTCTGGCTGCAGAAGCAACACCTATCGATCTTGTGTATGAACCCGAATGGCGCAGCCCTGGCCTTGTGGCCGCATTGGCCGCAGCACGCCAAGACGACATTCGCCGCGGCATGAGCACCGTTGGCCCACATAGAGACGATGTTGTTCTGCACATCAAGGGAATGCCAGCGAAGTCTCACGCCTCGCAAGGGGAGTGCCGGACCCTGGCCTTGGCCCTGCGCCTGGGTATTCACCGATTAGTCACCGAAGTGGTGGGAACAGCACCGCTGCTGGTGTTGGACGACGTGTTGTCGGAACTGGACCCCGTTCGCTGCGAGAGCTTGTTACGCAACATGCCGGATGGCCAAGTTGTCATCACCACGGCGCACATTTTGCCCCCAGCGGCACACCCCGACAGCATCATTCATATTGCAAACGGCCAAGTGGTTCCCACACAGCCAATAGTGACGGAAGAGCAATCATGAGTGACGACGAATGGACAAGCCCAAGCAAAGCTCCGCGACCATTGTCTGAAGTACTCGGAAAAGTGTTGCGCAAAATGAAGGTGTCAGATGAGACCACCGCGCTCGGACTGTTTTCTCATTGGAGAGAAATTGTGGGTGATCCAATCGCCGATCATGTGCTTCCAAAACGTCTCGAAAAAAGAAGACTCGTTGTGGAAGTCGATGACGCTGCATGGGCAACACAATTGAAATTCCTCGAAGCGCAATTGCTCGCCACATTGAAAGAGCATGTCGGAGATGAAGTGGATTCTCTTGAGATTCGAGTGCGACGTTCCCGATAACGACACCTCATAATTGGTAGGATATTTGCGCCATGGTTGCATCTAAAAAAGAGTCCTCAAAGAACCCCTCCGCCGATTACGGCGCCAAAGATATTCAGGTTCTCGAGGGACTAGATCCCGTTCGTAAACGTCCCGGTATGTACATCGGCTCCACCGGTCTTGCTGGTTTGCATCACCTCATTTGGGAAGTTGTCGACAACTCCATCGACGAAGCAATGGCTGGGTTCTGTACTCGCGTTGGCATCACTCTTCTCGAAGACGGCGGCTGCCAAGTCGATGACAACGGCCGTGGAATCCCAGTCGATCCGTACCCATCTGGCCCACACAAGGGCAAAAGCGCGGCCGAAGTCGTACTTACCGTCCTTCACGCCGGTGGCAAGTTCGGTGGCGAGGGCTACAAAGTCTCTGGTGGTCTGCACGGTGTAGGTGTCAGCGTTGTAAACGCATTGTCACGCCGCGTTGTTCTTGAGATTGACCGCGACGGTGATCGTTGGGGCATGGAGTTTGTCGATGGTGGTAAACCAAAGGGCAAGCTTGCAAAAACTGGCAGCACTCCAGCACGTGGCCGCAAGAACGGAACCACAGTTACTTTCTGGCCAGACGAAACCATTTTCGCTTCTGAAGGAACTGAGTTTGTTGCGCGCACCGTTATGGAGCGTTTGCAGACAATGGCATTCCTCAACAAAGGTCTCGAAGTTGTCTTCACCGACGAGCGTCCAGGCAAAGAACAGACCGTCACCTTCCAATACAAAGGTGGCGTTGTCGACTTCGTGAAGCATCTCAATGCCACGAAAGAACCGTTATTCAACAAGGTTGCATCACTTGAAGACGAAGACGACGAAGAGGGCATGCAACTCGACATCGCTATTCAGTGGAACACCGGGTACTACGAAGGTATTCACGGGTACGCCAACGGTATTTCCACTACAGAAGGCGGCATGCACGTTGAAGGCTTTAAAACAGCCCTCACATCAGTCCTCAACAAGTACGCGCGCGACAAGAACATCCTTAAGGAAAAAGAGGACAACCTCCTGGGTGAAGACATTCGCGAAGGCATCACGGCCATCATCGCGGTGAAACTTCGCGAGCCACAGTTCGAAGGCCAGACCAAAGCCAAGTTGGGCAATGTGCCTATGCGTTCGTTCGTACAAAAGAGCACCAACAAGTATTTGGCCGAGTGGCTGGAAGAAAACCCTGCCGAAGCAAACAAGGTTGTGAAAAAAGCAACTGCTGCTGCGCAGGCACGTCTTGCAGCAAAGAATGCACGCAACGCAGTTCGTCGTAAAACGTCATTGTCTGGTGCTGGTATGCCAGACAAGTTGAAGGACTGCTCAAGTGGCAAGCCTGAAGAGAGCGAATTGTTCATCGTGGAAGGTGACTCTGCTGGCGGCACCGCAGTAGACGCACGTGATCCACGCACACAAGCAATTCTTCCTATTCGTGGAAAGATTCTCAACGTCGAACGCGCACGCCTCGACAAAATGTTGAAGAACAACGAAATTCAAGCACTCATCACAGCCATTGGTGGCGGAGTGGGCGACGAGTTCGATGCATCAAAAGCTCGCTATCACAAGATCATCGCATTGGCTGACGCCGATGTCGACGGAAGCCATATTCGTACGTTGTTACTCACCTTCTTCTATAGGCAGATGCGCCCAATGGTGGAAGCAGGGTTTGTGTACATCGCACAACCACCGTTGTACTCCACTGAAGTTGGCAAAGAAAAGATTTATCTGAAGGACGATCAAGCAAAGAATCGTTTCTTGGCAGAAAAGCCAAACCACAAAAAAGAATTCCAACGCTTGAAGGGCTTGGGTGAAATGGACTGGCAAGAACTCAAAAGCACCACCATGGACAGCGCCACTCGCACATTGTTGCAAGTCACTGTTGAAGAAGCAGCAATCGCCGACGAAGTGATGAGCGTGCTGATGGGTGATGACGTAGAGAGCCGTAAGAAATTCATCACCACCAATGCCCGCGATGTTCGCAACCTCGACTTCTGATCACAGGAAACACATATGACCGACGTCAACACACCATCGCCAATTGATCCAATCCAGCCCGTTCCTTTGCAGGACGAGATGGAGCGGTCGTTCCTTGATTACGCAATGTCCGTCATCATGTCGCGCGCATTGCCCGACGTTCGTGATGGTTTAAAGCCAGTTCACCGTCGCATCATCTGGGACATGGAACAGCAAGGTTTCCGCCCCGACCGCCCATTTGTGAAATGTGCTCGCGTTACCGGTGACACCATGGCTCGTTATCACCCACACGGTGACGGCGCTATTTACGATGCACTCGTGCGTATGGCTCAGCCGTTCTCACTGCGTCACCCACTCATTGACTTCCACGGAAACTACGGCTCTCCCGACTTCGGACCAGCTGCTGCTCGTTACACCGAAGCTCGTCTGCATTCATTAGCAATGCGTTTGCTCGACGGCATTGATGAAAACACCGTCGACATGATTCCGAACTATGACGGCACTGCAGAACAACCAAGCGTGTTGCCTGCTCGTTTCCCGAACTTGTTGGTCAATGGCAGCCAAGGCATTGCCGTTGGTATGGCCACATCAATTCCGCCGCACAACTTGGGCGAAGTAATCGACGCAACTATTCACCTCATTGATAATCCAGGCGCAACACCAGACGATCTCATGAACTTCGTGAAGGGCCCAGACTTCCCATCGGGCGGTTCAATTCTTGGTCGCGCAGGCATCATCGACGCGTATCGCACTGGCCGTGGAAGCATTAAGACGCGCGCAAAAGTTTCTATTGAAGAAGGCCGTAAGGGCCGTATGGAAATTCGTTGCACTGAGCTTCCATATCAAACAAGTTGTTCTTCTATTGCTGCTCGTATTCAAGAACTTGTGGACGGCGGCGATCTTGAAGGCATTTCCGATGTCAATGACAACTCATCTGGTGGCAAGACGAGCCTCATCATTGAGTTGAAGCGTGAAGCAAACGCAAACGTTGTTCTCAACAACTTGTTCAAGATGACTTCGCTGCAATCAAGCTTCCCCGTGAACATGGTTGCTCTTGTCGATGGTGTACCTCGCACCGTTAACTTGGCCGATGCACTCAACGGATACGTCGCGCACCAAATTGAAGTTGTTACACGACGCACACAGTTCCGCCTCGACAAAGCAAAAGATCGTGGTCACATTCTTGAAGGTCGCCTCAAGGCCCTCAATGTCATCGACAAGATCATCAAGCTCATTCGCGAGAGCGATGATCCTGCGGCAGCAAAAGATTCGTTGATGAAGAAGCCATATGAATTCTCCGAGCGTCAAGCGATTGACATTTTGGATATGCAGTTGCGTCAACTCACACGTCTTTCTCGTATCGACCTTGAAAAAGAACTTGCCGACGTGCAAGAACGCATTAAGGAATACGAATCAATCTTGGCTTCCGACTCAAAACTTCGCGGAGTCATCAAAGATGAACTCGAAAGCGTTAAAAAAGATTTCGCAACGCCACGCGTTTGCCAGATTGCCCACGATGTTGGCGAAATGGCTCTTGAAGATTTGGTCGACGACAAAGAACTCGTCATCGTTATGACACAAGCGCAGTACGTAAAGGCTGTTTCAGCAGATCAATTCCGTGCGCAAGCTCGTGGAGGTCGTGGTGTAAAGGGTGCAACGTTGAAAGAAGACGACATTGTTCGTCGAGTCATTTTCACCACAGCACACGCACACTTGTTGTTCTTCTCGAACCGCGGTCGTGTCTACAAGGTTCGTGCAGCAGACATTCCCGAGCGTGAACGCACTGCTAAGGGCGTTCCAATTGTGAACTTGTTGCCATTGCAAGCAGGCGAAACCATTCAGGCGATTATTGATACGCGTGAATTCCCCGGCGAGCGATTCTTGTTCTTCATTACAAAGAGCGGTCAAGTCAAAAAGACTGCGTTCGATGCGTACAACTCCAGCCGTCGCGATGGTCTCATTGCTCTCAACCTCAAGGGTGAAGACGAACTGGTACGTGTTATTGAAACATCTGGTGACGACGACATCTTTATTGTCAGTCGAAGCGGGCAAGTAATTCGATTCTCCGAAAACGAAGTGCGTCCAATGGGCCGTACTGCCGCAGGTGTTCGAGGCATGAGGTTGAAGGCAGGCGACGAAGTTGTGTCTGCAGACCCAGGCCGTGGTGACGATGCATTGCTCATCGTTTCCTCTGCTGGTTATGCAAAGCGCACTCAGATTGTTCACTTCCCTCGTAAGGGTCGCGGAACTCAAGGAGTGATCGGCGTAAAGATCAATGAGAAGAAGGGCAAAGTTGTTGCCGCTTTCATGGTTGGTCTTGAAGACGAGATTGTGGCCATTGCTTCAAATGGCGTCACCATTCGTACCGAGGTCAAGCAGATCTCTAGTCAGGGTCGTGCCGCTACCGGTGTGCGTCTGATGAACGTTGATGATGGCGCAGTTGTTGCTTCAGTCGCACCGATTCTTTCCACCGACGAAGAGTGAGCCTTCGCGCGCAAGCGTGACAATGATGTTCATGTTGTGGTGCGCATGCACTGCTGTATGTGTAGGTCTGATTATCACTGTTGCTGCTCAATACATGCGCATCTCACAAGCGCACACCAATGCCGACGCAATTGCATTGGCGTATGTGCTGGGAGGATTATCTAGCGCACAAACTCTTGCCACCATCACTGGTGCCCGTATTGAGTCGGCGAATGAAGACAATGGGGGAGTCATCACCGTGGTTGTCCAGTCCGAAGGTGTACGAATTCAGGCGCAAGCATCTCGTTGACCATCTTGGGTGTCGCATAGTCAATACACTCAGAGTGTGAGTACAAGCGCACCAACCCCCACATCACGGCGTCGCGTGCGCAAGGTGTCACGAGTCTTGCGAGACATCGATGCGTGGAGTGTCTTCAAGGTGGGCCTTGTCTTTCACGCTGCTTTGTATCTGGTCCTCATGATCACAGGCGTCTTGCTTTGGAATGTTGGCTCAGCCACCGGCACCATCAACAACCTCGAGCAGTTCATGGCCTCCTTCGGCTGGGATTCTTTTGCCTTCAAGGGTGGGGAGCTGTTTCGAGGTTTTGCAGTGTTTGGCCTCTTTGGCATTGTGCTGGCCACAGGCATTTGGGTGCTTGGAGCCGTGGTTTTCAACCTCATCACCGAATTGGTGGGGGGTATCCGGGTCACCGTCCTGGAAGAAGAAGTGGTGGCTCGCACGGTTGAGCCTGACCATACCCAGCAGTAGAGCTACAGAAATTTCCACATGGTGGTTGCAATTGGTCACCTCATGCGTTATCTTGGTCTTGTGAACACCTGCTATATTGTTTATGAAACACATTAGGAAAGTGTTCACACTAAACATTCAAAAATATCTAAGGAAATAACCATGAAATCGGCAAAAGCATCCCTAATAATCAAAAATCGCAGCTTCGGAGTCATTGACATCGAAAATCTCGTCGGCGGGTCTGACAATGTAAACCCCCGTATTTGCAAGGCACTTCAAAAATGTCTCGACAACCTCTTTGGCAATCTGCCCATCATGTGGGTCGCAGCCACAGGCCCCAATGCTGTCCGCAATCATCATCTCTTGGCATTCGACTTCCCCGGGGTGAGGTTGCTGCGCCGCGCGGGGATCGACGGAGCAGATGAATGCCTTGCCGAGGTGTTGACGAAGGAACCCGCCTCACGTCGATCAACACAAATCATCATTGTTGGTGGCGACAAAAGAATGATTCCCTGTGCACGCGACCTCAAAACAAACGGGCGTCGAATCGTCATAGTCGGGCGACGTGGATCCATCGCACGCGGCCTTCTAGAAATCGCAGACGAAGTGCACTACTTCAGTCCATATGCACAAATCAATAATTCACACCTCGAAGGAGGAATCTAGAATGAACATCCGACAAATCACATGCACCGAATTCCATGAGTACCTTGACCAGTGGAACAAGGAAACTTCACATCCTGCAACTGCAGCTCAATGGCCAACAAGATCTAAAGAACTTGCAGAGGACATACAACGACTTCGTTACCACATGGCGCATTGCGACTACTGCGTTAACATCAGTTTGGACGAACCGCGAAAACAAGCACTGCTGGATGGCGTTAATCCCAATTTGAGCAATGGAATGAACCTAAAGGACATTGCCAAAACATTGAGCCTTGGCAAGACAACTCTCATTAACTGGCGCTCAAGATATGAGAACTTTCCGGAGGGATATCTGGACAGGAGTCAAGATGAGTCGGTGTACTTGCTTTATGACGTAGAGAAGTTCATGGAAGAGCGCGGACTGACTGGACGCAGGAGCACGAAAGCCCCCGACGTTTTACCCTTGGATCATGCATTCGCTACTTTGTGTCCGACTTTGTCAACAGAATGGCGCCTCGTAGTCCTCTTGTCTGCATCCGCACAAGCATTCTCGATATCTGAAACCGTTACCGCGAAACATGTGATTGATGCAATCGTCAATGCACACGTTGCAATACAGGGAGAAAAATCTCGGCTACCAATTGAAGATATGAGCCAAGAGATTGACGGTTGGTTGGATCTATCCGGAAGAAATGACATCTATCTCCAAGTCAGTCATCAAAATGTGGTCGCATGGGTGCGCAGGTACATGCGGTCAACGAATAGAAACGGAATGATCTTTGGGTCGCCGTCCTTGGGTTCACTCATTCAACATTTAGCTGGAGTTGGTCCACATATTGTCGATATGACTCCATCTGCTGGATTCCTCGCTGATTCATTCGGTTCGGCAAGTTCATCCTTGACCATCTTTTCTCCCACGATTGAAGCTGGACTGATCGGATACTTCTGTGCAGATGTGCCGAGCACTGCTGTTGTCGTAGGGGATTGGTTATCGGGACAATTTGTGCCTCCGAGAAGGCAGGGTGGGACGATTCTTATAGGTGCAACGCCAACAACGTTCACCGACACACAGTCACGAAGCATTCCGAGTTCTGATGATGGAAGACGTTTGCCAGGTTGCCAAAAAACGCGGGATGTGATCGATTTATATGTGCAATGTCTTGTTGCGGCGACCCCAGAAAATGGCAGAGCATTCATCGTTGTGCCTGCAAAATGGTGCTCGGCACCGCAACATAAAGCAGTGCGTGAAGCGCTGGTGCGCGGGAATTTGATTGACTATGTGATCGAATTGCCGACAAGTTTGAGTTATGGCAATGCTGCGTCCACCCTGATCGTGATTAACAAACAGAGAGAACTCGAAACATCAATCAACTTTGTTACGAGTTCTGAAGCCGTTGGTCATCTCTCCGGGCCAAGAATGCGTGATTTGTCGAACGACGATTGTGCCTATATTGCTGATTTTGTTAGTTCAGATGGTCATGCGCATGTTGGAGAGTTTGAAGACACTCCAGTAACAGTTGCTTTATCAAGAATCATTCAAAATAACTCTGCCCTTCAGCGTTCTGCGTATCTTTTGCGCAACACAATAAATCTGGATCTCGTACCTCGGACATTCCAGGAACTAGTTGGTCATTTTGGTGCGGGGATGATTGATTTTACTAATCACCTAGAAACTTGCAGAGAACTTTCGATACTGCTTAATAAAGAAGTATCAAGCACAGATGCTCCGGTGTCTGTTCAACTCATTTCGCTGTCTCATTTGAATTCGCCGATCACAGTGAGTTTTGTGAGCCGTAAGCAATCAGAAGATTGGAACAATTCGTATTTCACTGAAGACGATGTAGTTCTGAATTTGCTTGGCCATGAAGCCGGTCACTGCGTTCGTGCATCCGAGATTGAAGGAACAGATTGGGTGAGAGTGGCCCGGCTTCGTGTTACGAATAACAACATCGTGCTGCCCGAATATCTGGAGATGTGGGCGCGTTTCAACAGAACTGAGTTAATGAGATTGGTACCCAAACGCACAAGGGCCATATTGTCTCGAGACGATGTAATGAGCCTTCACATTCCATGCCCTGATATGAATTCTCAACGGCGAGCCGTCGCTCTTGCTAATGAACTAATGAAATTGACTGACGTGGTTCTTTCTCTAAGCGAAGCCGTTCAATCCTTAGAATCAGCCCTTGCTGAGGTGGTTATTCCGCCTAGGAAGCCGGAATAATCGATGTGGCAGGCTCTTTCCGTCGCCGATAGGCTTGGCTTCCCGTAGAGGGGCTATAGCTCAGTCGGTTAGAGCGCATCCCTGATAAGGATGAGGTCGCAAGTTCGATTCTTGCTAGCCCCACCAATATGTGTCGCCCTTCTTTGTGCAGGTGAACCACCGACACAAGGGCCCTCTACCAAATGTAAGTATCGGCCCGACGGGGATCTCCGCACGGCCATTGAGCAGTCTCCGTCATCTTTCCGACGGCGTTGCACTGTGAGCATCTAGCCAGAAACTCAGGCCGTGGTGTTTTGAAGACAGTTAACCATGTCGTCTCATTCATTGGGTTCTTTTCTTGTTCCCATGCATGACTCAAGATGTTCGATGCGCGCTGCCCGGGAGTCCCGTCAAACGGGAGAGTGTCACCAGGAGCGTATCTAGGAAGGCGGATTGTCATCTTCTCCGCTATCTGTGTCTCTATTGACAATTCCTATTTTTGTCAGCAGTTCTTGGAAGTGATCTTCATCCCTCAGTCGACCGGGCCAAACAGAACAGTACCCAAACCGGTTAACAAATACGGCTGGGACAAAATATGTACGTTCTAACCATCCATTCCAATAGTCCTGGCGCTCACTATCCCTGTGATAGGCGGTGTACTTGCCTACTTCATCATCATTTTCAGTTTCATAGATAAACAGGGTCGTCGGACGCTCAATGTCTGTAAACACATTTTGTCCAATCAGGAAGTAATACTTATGCGACATCAGGAGTAGGACAACTCCTTCACGGTGATTTCATCTGCATTGGCGATGAAATCGCTACCGAAAATTCGAGCCCACTTAGTGTGGATGTGGTTTCTGCAGTATTCGGCTTCGGTTTCAGTGTTGAAGTCGGAAGTAATGTCCATCTCTTCAGAGAGTGTCATTGGACCCCACTTCGCAGCAATTAAATATGTGGTCATAATCCATAGTGCCGTGTAAGCAACTTGGTCACAACCTATGAATCAGAATTAGGGATTGTGAATCAGTTTCGTTTCTTGGCTGGATGGGTAACCTTTGTGGAGATCCCAAAGGAGACCCAGTGAAATTCATCCGCCAGGCCATCCTTGCTATTTCTTTGGGTGGCATCATTGCCGCCGTATTGCGCACCAGGGGTAAAAGCCCCGATGCCCCTTCACAGGGTGGGTGGCGCGAGGTCACTCCGCAGAGATAACTGTTGTGACCGCCTCAGGTGACTTCAACATTGGCATTGTGGGCTCTGGCGTTGTCGGGTCCCGAATAGCGCTGCATCTTCAGTCGTTGGGCATTCGTCCACGCACTGCATCATTTCAACACGCATCGGAACTCTTTGATTGTTCTGTCGTAGTTCTCGCGCACGGTGCGCCTCACGCAACGCTTGTCTCAGCTTTCATCGCTCAAGGCGTTTCTGTAGTTTCAGCAAGCGACAACTTGCAAGACGTCATGTCTATTCTCGATGCACACGACCGCGCAGTTGCACGTGGTGTTGCAGTTATTACAGGCGCCGCTTGTTCGCCGGGCATGACGGGTTTGTTAGTGCATCACGTGAAACGAGCATTCGAATCAATCGATGAAGTGCATGTTGCAGTGCACGGCACAGGCGGCCCGGCTTGTGCACGCCAACATCATGATTCATTAGCCGGAGTCTCCATTGGCTGGCACGACGGCGAATGGTTGCAACGCCCCGCGGGCAGTGGCCGCGAATTGTGTTGGTTCCCAGACCCCATCGGTGCACGTGACTGTTACAGATATGGCAGCCCCGAACCGTTGTTGCTGCAACGCGCCGAGATCACACTGCAGCGCATCACTGCTCGCGTATCGGCCACCAGGCGAGACCGCCTCACCGCGCGTTTACCAATGCTCGCGCCACCACACCCTGAAGGCGGCATCGGCGGATTACGCGTAGAAGTGCGTGGCGTACGCAACGGAAACCGCCACGTAGAAATTGTGGGCGTTGCTGAACGTCTTGCGTCTGTTGCTGGTGCAGTTGCATCTAACGCCGCACTTGCCATTCTTAACGGCACCGTTCCACCAGGAGTGCACAACTTGGGACAAGAGAATCTTCCGAACGACACAATCCTTGATGGCGTGCTTGCAACAGGAACAACGTTGCATCAATTTGTTGGGAATTAACAGTGGCTGCATCAATCCTTGGTGTGATTGAAGGCTTTTACGGTCAGCCGTATTCACACGAGGTGCGATTACACATCATCGATCGCATTGGTGATTGGGGCTGGAACACATATGTGTGGGCCGCAAAATTAGAACCCCGACATCGTGAGTTATGGGATCAACCATTTACTGCTGAAGAACTTGCACAGTTTGCTGAATTGTCACAGCGGCACGATGGAGTGAACTTTGTAGTTGGTCTTACGCCCGGTTCTGGTGCGACAAACGAACAAGTAGTGACGAAACTGCGACCAGCAATTGAAGCTGGCGCAACTGCAGTGGTGTTGTGCTTCGACGACCTACCCGTCTTAAATGCGGCAGCAGATCATCAACGCATTGCACATGCAGTGCGTGATTCGTTACATGTTCCCGTGTGGATCACACCAACGCATTACGCAGGCCTCACGTCTTCGCCCTACCTTGAAGCGCTATGCACTGGTCTAGGTGACGACATTGAAGTGATGTGGACCGGAAACTACGTGGTGAATGACACCATCACTGTGGAAGATGCGATTGCGCGCAAAGACGTCACTGGTGGTCGTGCGCCATTGGTGTGGGATAACGCACCAGTGAACGATGCATTGATGCACGCGCATATGCATCTCGGCCCATTGCAAGGCCGCGAACATGGTCTACAAAACATTTGTAGCGGTTTCTTGTGGAATCCCATGGTGGAGCCATTTGCTTCACTACCAATGTTGGAGTCAGCTGCTGCATGGTGGCGTGGCGACGATGCAATGACAGCGTGGAACACTGCAGTTGATCGCGACGGCTGGCGGTTGCTCGCTGAAGCTACGGCGTACCGGGGAGATTTGCATTGGCCTAGCGATTCACCAACTCGCGAATGGTGGGAAGCAGTTCGCGACATGCCAGACATGAAGGAAGAAGTAATGCCGTGGGTGCAAGCAGCGCGATCTGGCGCACGTGTTGCTCTCGCTGCACTTGCAATCTTGGATGCCGATGTCTCAAAACTGTCGCAAGAAGACCTTGGCCGTTTGATGCGCCCGTTAACGGAATGGCAGATCCATCGCATTGCGCCGGCATTTACATTTGCTCGCGGTCCACGTCAGCGTCCGCTTGCCACACAAAACGACCAAGGTAAGTTCGTCCTTCGCCCCGGCACCATTGCAGACTCAGAATCATTGGTAGACACCTTGGTGCACGCAGCGTTAGCCCGCATCAATAGCTGATTCTCACTCATTCTCGATAGCGTCGAGGCTATGGCATCGCATCAACACTCAGACCCTGTTGCTGCAGCCGACATCGCGCACCATGTGGCCACCAAATTGGGCGAAATCAACCAAAGGTTTACGACTGGGCGCCGCGACATTGTGAGTGCGCTCGCTAACGCCAAGCGACCATTGTCTATCCCAGAAATTCTTGATCAGGCCACGGGCTTGGCGCAATCATCTGCGTATCGAAACCTCACTGTGTTGGAAAACGCTGGGGTAGTAGTGCGAGTCATCACTACAGACGAATGGGCTCGGTATGAATTGAGTGAAGATCTCACTGGTCATCATCATCACATGGTCTGCAGCGTGTGTGGCTCTGTTGACGATGTTCGCATT